>Ga0256830_1001522_pt1 | contig 16287 bp, 8 predicted proteins | sample 128326metaG_FD_190537 | JGI IMG/M metagenome (GOLD analysis project Ga0256830, IMG submission 190537) | Hydrothermal vent microbial communities from Lau Basin, Pacific Ocean - 128-326 | ecosystem: Environmental > Aquatic > Marine > Hydrothermal vents | place: Pacific Ocean: Lau Basin | collected... | reverse complement strand
CTCAGCTTTGGGCTGGGCACTCTGCCGGCCCTGCTGGCCATGGGGGCGGCCGCAGCAAGGATTTCACACTGGATACAGGACCAGCGCGCCCGCAGCGTCGCGGGCGTGCTGGTCGTTCTGTTTGGTGTCTACTTTGTCTGGCAGGCAGCCAGGAGCCTGTTGAATCACGGATAATTGCAGCGCGCTGGCGGCAGAGCCGCCCAAATTTCCCCGGTTTCTCGTCGCGCGGGTCCTGCCATGCGCCTCGAAATCGTGAAAATTTGTGCTCGCTCTCCCACCCTGCTTGCTACGAACAGCATAATCCGACTAGCGCGTAAAGAACTGCTGCTTGAATTTCACCTCGAAGGTTTCGGCTTCCCCTTCCGGCTTCACGCTGACCCTGAAGCGCAGCGTTTCCTCGTGGGTGACGGGAAAGTCGCCGATGTAGTAGATGGCCGTACCTTCGCGTATCTCCCGCAGGTTGATGTCGCGTTGCTGGCCGGTCAGGTTGGCAGCCGAGGCCGTGACCTCGGCAGTCACCGGCTTGCCGGTGGTGCCCAGCACCTTGCGCAGCACGGCGATGTTGATCATGCCCCGGTTCTTGCTGCGTTTCAGCCCGTACTGCTTGGTCACGCTGGCCGGCAGCATGTCCGTGCTCAGGGCGTTGAAATGCACCACATAGTCACCGAAATCCTGGGAATTTTCGGCCTGCGCAACCGCCGCCAGCAGCAGAGCAGCCAGTCCCGCGAAGAATGACAGGATGATTTTCTTGTTCGACATTCTCTTCCTCTCCTTATCAGGCACCCGTAATAACTATAGACCAATTCGGGCCGTCCGGGTTTCATCCGGCAGTTGCGGAGAGGGGCCGGAGTCCGTGCCGCTGCGCTTGCGGCCGGGCCGTGCTGTCAGACGATGGCTTCTTCCTGGCGCGAAGTCCTTGCGGGTGCGGTACCCTGGTCCGGTTCGAGGGCTGGCTCGGCATTCAGGGTCTTGCGCATGGCTTCCAGGGACTCGATCTGCTTATGGATGTCGTTGTTGATGGCGTCGAGTTCACGGATGCGTGCTTCCAGCGTATCGCGTGACTCGCTGATGCGGCGCAGCGTCTCCAGCCGTTTCTCCATGGTGGCCTTGTGGTCCTTGATCTGCTTGACCAGCGGGTTCATGACTTCCTTGAGCCAGGTATTGGCATCCTGGTTGGCCTTGAAGAACAGGCTGCGGGTGTGGCTGACCAGGGTAATGAAAAACTTCTTGATGACAAATTTCTGCTCGGTCATGGTGGTGATCGGGCTGCGGCGGAAGGCTTCGGCCTCCTGGTACAGGCGTTCCAGTTCGGCGCTGATGGCGGCGGTGGAGAACTGCTTGGGTGTAATCGCCGGCAGGCCGTGCTCCTCGTGAAACTTGCGGTAGGTGGCGCGGATCAGCATGCGCGTCTGCTCGGCCTGGGCGCTGACCTGTTCCATGGTGTCGCGGGCGCCGTCGAAGAATGTTTCCATGCCGCGCTTGAGGCCGGCCGTGGTCCAGCTGTGGGTCATGTCCTCGCGCGTCCTGTGGATCAGGCGGTCGAGGGTGTCCATGCTGAGCGCATCGAGCATGTTGCGTGCCTGTTGCTGAAGCAGACGGCGGCTGGCCTGGAAGCTCTCGACATTACGCAGGTAGGCAGCCTGCTCCTCGCGCGACTTGGTCATCAGATGCATGATGACATCGGCGTTCTTGCCGCGTAGCGAGCGCAGCTCGGTCAGCTGCCGGGTGTTCTGCACACTACGCGACTTGAGAATGTTGATGTGCTCGTCCAGCAACACGCCCACTTCCCCGATCAGTTTTTCGCGCACGATGGCCTGGCGGTCGGGCAGTACCTGTTCCGAGAGGAAACGTTCCAGCTCTGCCAGCCGGCTGGCCTTGAGCAGGCCGTCATCGTCACGCACCTTGGCCAGCAGGCCTTTCCGGGCGGATATGGGAAAGACCTGCTCCACGGGCACGTGCAGCTGTTCGGCGCTGGCCTGGCGCTGGGATTCGATACTGGCCTCGATGGCCGCGGGTTCCTTGAGGTCGTCCCACAGGGTGTCGATCTTGTTCAGAACCACGATCAGGCCCTTGTTGCGCTTTTCACGCACGGAGCGCACATGGTGCTGCCACACATCGAGATCGCTGCGGGTGACACCTGTATCGGCGCCCAGTATGAACAGCACCGCCTGTGCCGAGGGCAGCATGTTCAGGGTCAGCTCCGGCTCGTTGCCCAGCGCGTTCAGGCCGGGGGTGTCCAGCACCACCAGGCCCTGCTTGAGCAATTCATGCGGGAAACTGATCAGGGCGTGGCGCCAGTAGGGTACCTCGACCTGTTCCGGCGCTTTGCCGCGGGCCTTGAAGTGGGGGTCCAGGCTCTCGTCGTACATGCCCAGCTCGCGGGCCTGCTCCAACGGTACCTGCTTGGTGCGGATGACTTCCCGCAGCGCCTGCGACACCTGATGCGGCGAGCCGGTATCCAGGTTGATCTGGGTCCAGTGAATGGGGTCGTGTTTGAAATCGGCGATGCTGCGGTCCTGCAGGCGCGACTCGATGGGCAGCAGGCGGATGTAGGCTTCGTCCGCTTCGCGGTCATAGAACAATTCGGTCGGGCACATGGTGGTGCGGCCGGCGTCTGAGGGCAGCAGGCGCTGGCCGAAATGGGCGAAGAACAGGGCATTGATCAGTTCGGTCTTGCCGCGCGAGAACTCGGCTACGAATGCGATTGTCAGCCGATCCTTGCGCAGTGCCTCGACGGCCTCGAACAGGCGCAGTTCCTGTTCGGCGCCCGCCAGATCGTTGTCTTCCAGCCAGTTCCGGAACTGCTGGACGGTTGCGGCGAGCTGCTCCCGCCAGGCCTGGTAGGCGTTCAAACGCTGATTGAACGGGTCCTGCTGCATGTAAGTTACCTGTCTGCCATGAATTATCAGGATTGGCGGCATTGCCCACCCGTGCCCTTGACAAGCACAGTCCCGCAGACTCCTAACGGCAGCCGGGGCGCGGTCTTTAGCCTTTATTACAGGGAGTTAGCTGTCTGTCAGGATGGCGGTTGCGGGAGACGGCTACTGCGGAGCCGGTCACAGATCGGGCGGCTGGACGCCGTCGGGGAGTTGTACAGGCGACTCGATGCGCAGCTGCTTGCTGCGCCCGCTGGTGCCGGACACCAGCTCGACGCGCGAACGCGGCACGCCGCATAACTTTGCCAGGAAGGCCACCAGGTGCTGATTGGCCTTGCCGTCGACGGGTGGTGCCGTGATGCGGACTTTGAGCCGGTCGCCGTGTTCTCCGGCAATCTCGTCGCGGCTGGCCTTGGGTTGAACGTGGATGTCGAGTACCAGCGTATCGCCGTCCCAGCGATACCAGGGTCTGGTCATCAGCCCAGGGCCAGGTGCCGGAGGGGTGGCAGCAGCAGCATTTTCAGCAGCTGGATGGCGACCAGGGCGATGATGGGCGACAGGTCCATGCCCCCGATGGGGGGCAGCAGGCGCCGGCAGGGTCGCAGCACCGGTTCGGTGAGGCTGTAGAGCAGTGACACCACGGGGTTGTAGGTGCCGGGATTGATCCAGCTCAGGATCACCTGAATGAAGATCGAGAACAGGAACACGTTGAGCAGCAGACCGAGCAGTTCGGCCACGGACAGGATGAAGAGGGCCGGCAGCGACAGCCCGACACCGCGCAGCATTGCGATCAGGGTCAGGGCGAGCATCTGCAGCGCCAGCATCAGGACCAGGGTGCTGGTATCCAGCTTGCCGGCGCTGGGTACGATGCGCCGCAGCGGGACCAGCAGCGGGTTGGTGACCTTCACCAGGAACTGGCTGACCGGGTTGTAGAAATCCGCCCTCACCGCGGCCAGCAGGAAGCGCAACATGACCGCCAGGATATACAGCCCGAACAGGGTATCGATGAGGAAGGTCACGGGGTTGGTGAGATAACTGTTGCCCATCAATCCGCTCCGAATTGTTCCGCCAGTTCGCGCGACCGGTCGCGGGCCGCCGCCAGGGCGCGCGCGAACAGGCCGCGCAGGTCGCCGTCTTCCAGCACCTCCAGTGCGCGTTCGGTGGTGCCGCCCGGCGAGGTGACTTTCCGTCTCAGGGTGGCCGGGTCGTCGTCGCTCTCGAGTGCCATCTTGGCGGCGCCGAAGGCGGTCTGCAGGGCCAGCAGGCGGGCGACGTCGATATCCAGCCCCAGTGCCTCGCCGGCGTCGGCGAGCGCCTCGATGACCAGGAAGAAATAGGCCGGTCCGCTGCCGGACAGGGCGGTGACGGCGTCCATGAGCTGTTCGTCGTCGAGCCACAGGGTCAGTCCTACGGCCCGCAGCACCGACTCGGCCTGGTCGCGCTGCGCTTCGTTGACCAGGGGGTTGGCATACAGGGCGGTGGCACCGCTCTGCACCAGTGCAGGTGTATTGGGCATGCAGCGCACCACGGCGAACTCGCCACCCAGCCAGCGGCACAGGTCGGATTCGCGGATGCCGGCGGCGATGGAAATGACCAGCGGCCGGAACTGCTGCACGGCGCCGGCGAGTCCCGTGGCCACCTCGCGCATGACCTGGGGTTTGACGGCCAGCACCAGCACATCGCTGTCCGCCACCGCAGCTTCATTGTCCGCCAGCGTCTCCACGGGCGCGACGGCGCGCATGCCGGCGAGCTGCTCCGGGCTGGGGTCGGCGACGCGTATGCGGCCCGGATCCCAGCCATCGGCCACCAGACCGCCGACCAGGCTGCGGGCCATGTTGCCGGCGCCGATGAAAGTCAGTCGCGCGTCGTTCATGGTGCGAGACCATACCGATGAAACCGCGCGCTTACAAGCGCTTGCAGCAACAGCCGGAACGGGCGCTATACTCGGTCTGCGGGCCTGGATGCTTTCAAGTTCTGCCGGCCCGTGTCGATATGGACATCCATAACCAGATAGATGGGGACGCGCATGGATATTGCTGAATTACTCGCCTTTGGCGTCAAGAACAACGCCTCCGATCTGCACCTGTCCGCCGGCCTGCCGCCGATGATCCGCGTCGATGGCGACATCCGCCGTATCAACGTGCCGGCGCTCGATCACAAGACAGTGCACGGCCTGATCTATGACATCATGAACGACAAGCAGCGCAAGGACTTCGAGGAGTTCCTGGAGACCGACTTTTCGTTCGAGATTCCCAATCTGGCACGCTTCCGCGTCAATGCCTTCAATCACAACCGCGGCGCCGGCGGCGTGTTCCGCACCATTCCCTCGACCATACTGACGCTCGAGGAGCTGGGTGCGCCGGCCATCTTCAAGGATATCTCCGATCAGCCGCGCGGGCTGGTGCTGGTGACCGGACCCACGGGTTCGGGCAAGTCGACCACCCTGGCGGCGATGATCGATCACATCAACAACGAGAAGTTCGCCCACATCCTGACCATCGAGGATCCCATCGAGTTCGTGCATGAGTCGAAGAAGTGCCTGGTCAACCAGCGCGAGGTGCACCGCGACACGCACGGCTTCAACGAAGCGCTGCGTTCGGCGCTGCGTGAAGACCCGGACATCATACTGGTGGGCGAAATGCGGGACCTGGAAACCATCCGCCTGGCACTGACCGCGGCCGAGACCGGCCATCTGGTGTTCGGTACCCTGCACACCAGTTCGGCTGCCAAGACCATCGACCGTATCATCGATGTGTTCCCGGCGGCGGAGAAGACCATGGTGCGTTCCATGCTGTCGGAGTCACTGCGCGCGGTTATCGCCCAGACACTGTTGAAGAAGAACGGCGGCGGCCGCATCGCGGCGCACGAAATCATGATCGGCACCCCGGCCATCCGCAACCTCATCCGCGAAGACAAGATTGCGCAGATGTACTCGGCCATACAGACGGGGCAGTCGGTGGGCATGCAGACCCTCGACCAGAACCTGCAGGAACTGGTGCAGCGCGGGCTGGTCAACCGCCTCGACGCGCGCGCCAAGGCCACCAACAAGGAACTGTTCCGTTGAGCGGGGGCGGCATGGACTTCAATTCCTTACTGAAACTCATGGTTCACAAGGGGGCATCCGACCTGTTCATCACGGCGGGTATGCCGCCCAGCATGAAGGTCAACGGCCGCATCAAGCCGGTATCGCAGTCGACCCTGACGCCGGAGCAGGCGCGCGAAGCCGTGCTCAGCGTGATGACCGAGGAACAGCGCAAGGTGTTCGACTCGGAGCACGAATGCAACTTCGCCATCAGCGCCCCGGGCGTGGGCCGTTTCCGCGTCAGCGCCTTTTACCAGCGCAATCACTGCGGCATGGTGCTGCGCCGCATCGAGACGAATATTCCCACTGTCGAGTCGCTGAACCTGCCGCCCATCGTCAAGAACCTGGCCATGACCAAGCGCGGCCTGATCATTTTCGTCGGCGCCACCGGCACCGGCAAATCGACGTCGCTGGCGGCCATGATCGGTTACCGCAACCAGAACAGCACCGGTCACATCATCACCATCGAGGACCCCATCGAGTACGTGCACCAGCACGCCGGCTGTATCGTCACCCAGCGCGAGGTCGGTATCGATACCGAATCGTTCGAGGTGGCGCTGAAGAACACCCTGCGCCAGGCGCCGGACGTGATCCTGATCGGCGAGATCCGTACCCGCGAGACCATGGACCATGCCATCGCCTTCGCCGAGACCGGCCATTTATGCCTGGCGACACTGCACGCCAACAACGCCAACCAGGCAATGGACCGCATTATCAATTTCTTCCCCGAGGACCGGCGCGACCAGTTGCTGATGGATCTGTCGCTGAATCTGAAGGCCATCCTCGCCCAGCAGCTGATCCCGACGCCGGACGGCAAGAGCCGGCGTGTAGCGGTGGAAATCCTGATCAACACGCCGCTGGCTGCGGACCTCATCCGCAAGGGCGAGGTGCACAAGCTCAAGGACCTGATGAAGCGTTCCAACCAGCAGGGCATGAAGACCTTCGACCAGGCGCTGTACGAGCTGTACCGCGAAGGCGAGATCACCTACGACGATGCCATCCACTACGCCGATTCGGGCAACGAGGTGCGTCTCATGATCAAGCTCAAGGATGGTGATATCGACAAGAACACGGCGCTGGACGGCATTTCACTGGTCGAAACGCCGTAGATGCATCGGTCGGGTGGGGTGAGGGAAGCGAACCCCACTGCGGCGGAACGGGTGCGTGGGTCGTATCGGGCAACGCTTCGTTTGAGCGGGACGTTCCGCTCCGCTTGAGAGACGGCCGCCGGACGGTCGCCCACGCATACGCGCGCCGCACGCGCCTCCACCACGGGGGTCCGGACCGCACCACCCCGCGGGGTGGCTCCCATGACGCCTATTCCCGGCATACAGGCGGTTGACGTTGTCCCCGGTGGTTGCTGAAATACAGGCGGCAGGGAAGTCAGGCCATACCGTCGTGGATGCGTTGGGGGGAGCCGGGTGCGTGGTTTTGCGAAAAAGACCGCCTGTCGGCTGGTTGTTTTTCTGTTGGCGATGTCGACCGCCGTTCGCGCCGGCGCCGATGCGCTGGACTGGCTGGACAGCCAGGCGAACAGCGACGGCAGCTATGCGTCTGCCGCTGATTCGGCAACCCCGTTCCAGTCAACGGCGGAAACGCTGCGTGCCTTCGCCGCGCTCGGCGCAGGGCGTGCCGGTGTAGCCGCCGCCCGCGGTTTTCTCGCGGCCGATCCTGCCCGCAACACCGAATATCTGGCCCGCCGGATAACAGCCCAGCCGGAAGACGACGACATGCCGGTATGGATTGCCGAGTTGGGTGCCCGTCAAAATCCCCCGCCGCCCCTGGGCGACGGGGGCTTCGGCGATATCGCCAATGCGCCATCGACCGTGCTCGATACGGCTTTCGCCCTGGAGGCGCTGGCGGCGACGGATCGAACGGCTGCGCCGGAACCGGGCGCCGCGCTGGGCTTCCTGCTGGCGCATCAGAACGGCGATGGCGGCTGGTCCGACGGTGTCAATCCCTCCTCGGTCTACCTGACTGCGCTGGTGGCGCGCGCCATGCAGCCCTATCGCCACCGCTATGCGCTGGACCAGGCGCTGGACGGCGCCGTGCAGTTCCTGCTCGGCCACCGTGCCGCCGACAATCTGATAGGCACCCTGCCGGAGACCGCGCTGGCGCTGCTGGTGATCGCTCCGCGGGTGTTCGATACCACGGCCTATCAAGGCACGGTCGACGCGTTGCGTGCGGCGCAGGGTGCGGACGGTTCCTGGGATGGCAGCGTCTACACCACCGCCCTGGCCGTGCGCGCTCTTGCGGCCGTGGCCGCCGCGACGCCGCCCAACCCGGATCTGGCGACCGCCGCCGGTACGGTCACCGATGCCGCCGACGGCACGCCGCTGGGCGGGGCCCTCGTCACCCTGGGCGGTGCCGACAACCGCGCGACTCGCACCGCCGCGGACGGCTCCTACCTGATCGAGAACGTGACGCCGGGCGCGCTCAGCCTGCGTATCGAACGGCCGGGCTACCTGGCGGTGACCACCACGCAGACCGCCACCGCCGGCGGCCGGGTGAGATTCAGCCCGGCCCTGCCGCGGGATCCCCAACCACGGCCGCTGACACTCACCGGGCGGGTGATCAACGCTGCCGACAACAGCGGATTGGCCGGCGCCACCCTGCGGGTTGTCAATGGCGCCACGACCGCTCTCAGCGACAGCGATGGCCGCTTCACCCTGGCCGGTCTGGCGGCGGGCAGCTACCAGGTCGAAGTTGCCGCCGCGAACTTCATCACTCGGCAACTGTCGGTGTCCGCCGCTGCGGGAGGCAGCCTGGACATGGGTCGCATCGCCCTGAAAAGTACCGCAGCTGGCGACAGCGGCATCGGCGCCACCGTGATCGATGCGTTGACCCGTGCGCCCTTGCGTGGCGTAGCGCTCACCTTCAGCGGCCCGGATGCCGGCATCGGCTACAGCGATGCCGACGGCCGCTTTGAACTGCGTCCGGCCCGGCCCGGCACCTTCGCCTTCAGTGCGTCACTGGCGGGTTACCGCATCGCCAGCGTCACCGGCACCCTGGCCGCGGGCACCGACCTGGGGCTCCACTTCGCGCTGGTGCGGGCTACCAACCCGGCCGAGGTGAGCGTACAGGGGCGCCTGCTGGACGCCGATACGGCGGCACCACTGCCCGGCGTCACGGTAAGTGCGGTCGCGGGCATCACCCGGCAGACCGGGGCGGACGGCCGGTTCGTGCTGGGCGGCCTGCCCGCCGGTGCCTTTACCCTGAGTTTCAGCCGCAGCGGCTATGTGCCGGTGGCATACAGCGTCTCCGCGCCGGCCGGCGGCAGCGTACAGTTAGGCACCGTACGGCTCGCGCCCGAGGCGCCGGTCAGCGACAACCGCCCCCCCGACATCACGTCGACAGCGCCCGCGCAGGCCGCCGTCGGCCGGTCCTATGTCTACGATGTCGTGGCCGGCGACGCCGATGGCGACCCGTTGAGTTTCGGCCTGCTCGGACAGCCGCCCGGCATGGTCATTGACGCCCGCAATGGCCGGATCCGCTGGATTCCGACCCTGGCCCAGGCCGGCTCCGCCAGTTTCGAGGTGGTGGTCGCCGACGATCGGGGCGGCGTGGCGACGCAGGCTGTCAGTGTCCAGGTCACCGCCGGCAGGGGGAGTTACCAGATCGCCGATGTGCAGACCCTGGGTGGCCTGGCGGTGGATGCGCTGTTGCCGCAGAACTACAGCCTCGGCAGTTATCTGTCCGGGCCGCCGCCGTTGGCCTCACTGCCGGGAACCACGGTGTCCGGTGCGCCGCCCTGTCCGCTCGGCTGGTTCGAGGACGGTAACGATGCCGCAGCCGCCGCGGCCATGCCGGACAGGCGCGCCGTATGGGCCACCGGCGATGCCGACCTGATCATGGACCTGGGCCAGAGCCATGACACCGTTGCCGTATTCCCCCAACTCGATCAACCGCCCATTCCGGAGCGGGCGGTTGGTTACACGGTGTGGGGCAGCAATGATGCGGCCGCGCCCTTCCCGGACGGCTGGACAGCGGCCACCCTGGTGTCACTCTATACCAGGGGCTGGGAAACCGACCCGGCATGTAGCGGCCAGCCGGAGACCGATGACTACGCTGGCTTGTACAGCTTCGGCAACCAGGCGTTCCGTTACGTGCGTCTGCGCGCGAATTTCTCGATCACGTTGTTCGACACACCAGCCCATGAGCGCTGGCAGTCACAGGGGGATGCGGGCGGCGAGCCCGGCTGGCAAGCGGCTGAAGCCAGGATCGACGCCGTGGGTGGCATGCAGTGTGCCGCGGAGCCGGTGGCGGATGCTGGCCAGGACATCCGCGGCGTTACCGGCCAGACCATGACATTCGACGCCAGCGCCTCGCGCGGCGCCAACCTGCGTTTTGCCTGGGATGTCGACGGCGACCACGTCATCGATCTGACCGGAGTCAGGCCATCCCTGGCATTCAGCGCGGGTTTCGACGGCGATGTCACCCTGTACGCCATCGACGAGCGTGGTTGTGTCGCAACCGACCGGCTGCGCGTGACCGTCGGGCTGGACATTCCCCGGCCGGACCTGGTCATCGACAGCTTCGTGACCCGGGGGTTGCGCACCGATCCATTCACATTGCAGGTTACCGGCAGTGCCACCGTCACGGTAGGCAACCCGGGGCGTGCGGCGGCGCTGACGGCACCGCGGGTCAGCCTGTTCGAAGACCGCAACGGCAACGGTGCCTTCGATGCCGACAGCGACACCCTGCTGGGCGCGATCACACTACCCACCGGGCTGGCGCGCGACGCCCGCGTTACCCTGGATCTGCCGGTGTCCGGCGAAGTGGCCTTCCGCGACAGTCCGCTGCGGGTGATGGTAGACAGCGATCTGGCGATCGATGAGCAGCGCGAGGATAACAATCTGGCCTCGACATCGGATATCTGCCGGATCGCATCCACGCCACTGGATACGCTGGACCTGGTTGAAAAATGGTACTGGCCGGGTGACCCGCAGATTCCGGCGTTCCCCGATGTCTATGGCCCGGTTACGGTGGCGCAACTGACCGATGACAACGGTGACGGCCGGATCGATACGGCGGATCGCCCGGACATCCTGTTCACTGCCACGCTTGCAGGCGAGGGTGAGGGTCGCCTGGTGGCCGTGGATGGCGGCAGTGGCGAGACGCTGTGGGTAAACGCAAGCGATGCTGTATCGGGCCACGGCAGTCCGGCGGTGGGAGATATCGATGGCGACGGCCTGGTGGAAGCCGTTATCCCCGGCGTCGACAGGATGAAACTCTATGCCTTCGAGCACGATGGCACGTTGAAATGGATCGCCGATACCGGCCCCGGATTCACGGTTTCCGGAACACCGCGCGATGCCGTGGCACTGGCCGATCTCGACCATGACGGCGATGTGGAAATCATCCATGGCCGTCGAGTCTTCGATCACCTGGGCAATCAGCTCTGGGAGGGTAACGGCGATTACGGCGGCGAGCCGACCTACGGCACGCTGCCGATCGCCGTTGACCTGGACCTGCAAGGCGACATGGAAGTTGTCGCCGGCAGGACCGCCTACCGCGCCGACGGCTCGATATTCTGGTGGCGGACCGACCTGCCATCGGGCGGCGGGTTTACCGCCGTGGGAAATTTCAACGCCGATGATTATCCCGAGATTGTCCTGGTGGCGGGCGGCAATGTGTACCTGCTTGACCATACCGGGCAGACGCTCTGGGGTCCGGTAAGTCTTCCTGGCGGTGGTGCGGGCGGGGCGCCGACCGTTGGCGACTTCGACGGCGACGGCGAAGCGGAAATCGGCATTGCCGGTGCACGCAACTATATCGTGCTGGAGACCGACGGCAGGATCAAGTGGACCAGCCCGACACAGGACGCCTCGTCGCACCGTACCGGGTCGTCACTTTTTGACTTCAACGCCGATGGCGAGGTCGAGGTCGTTTACGCAGACGAGCGCTTCCTTCGCGTATACAAAGGCGAAAATGGAGGCATCCTCAAGGAGTTGCGGCTGGGCTCGGGCACAACCTTGGAATACCCCGTCATCGCGGACATCGATGGCGACGGCCGTGCCGAAATCGTGACAGGCTCAAACGGTGCGTCTTCTTCGCGCAGAGGTGTGCTCGCGTTCGAAGCACCGGCAGACGACTGGGCGCCGACCCGGGCAATATGGAACCAGCACAGCTATCACATCAGCAACATCAATGACGACGGCAGCATCCCCCGCAATGAGGCGCCGTCCTGGCTCACGCACAACACCTATCGACTGAACACTTTCGCCGACCGCGATCCCCTGCTGTCGCCGGACCTGACCCTGTCGCGCCTGCGCGTCAACGCCGCCACCGGCGGGCAGCCCGAAAGCCTCAGCGTGCGCATCGGCAACGGCGGCGCCAGCGCCACGCCCGCGCCCTCCAGCGTATCCTTCTATGCCGGTGATCCCGCCACCGGCGTCCTGCTCGGCAGCGTGCCGGTACCCGTACTGGCGGCCGGCGCCTTTGCGGACCTCAGCCTGGACAACCCGCCCGCGCTGAGTGCATCGAGTGACATCGTCGCCGTGGTTGACGCGGACAATGCACTGATTGAATGCCGTGAAGACAACAACCGGCAGTCCGTCCCCATCCTGTCGCAGACCCGGGATGCCGGCATCCGCGTGGCGAGCGATGCGCCGGTTTATCCGCCGGCCGCCGCCGTGCCGTTGAGCGCCGACATCAGCAACAACAGCCTGCTGCCCGGCGAGTTCAGGACGCGGCTGCAGGTCGAAGACCTGAACGGCGTCGTGGTCGCCACCTTCCCCCTGCGCGACACCGGCCCGCTGGACGGACGCGCCGGTCAGACCCGACGGGAAACCTGGGACAGCAGCGGCTTCCTTGCCGGCAGCTACCGGGTGCGTGGCGAACTGTTCAGCCTGACCGGCGACAAGCTGAGCGAGGCAACGAGCACCTTCATCCTGCGGCACCCGGCCGACCAGGGCCCGGCCGTCACCCTCAGCCTGCAACCCGACCGCGCCGTGTACTTCACCCGCGACACCGCGCGCATCACCCAGCACATCAGCAACCTCAGCCAGAGCACACTGATCGAAGCGGCGCAACTGAGCCTCAGCGTCACTGACCCGGCCGGCCGGGTCATCTTCACCAGCAGCGATTCGCCCGGCACGCTGGTGCCGGGTACCTTGCGCGACCGGGTCGCAACCCAGGACTTCGACAACCTGACCCCCGGCGCCTACGCCATAAACAGCGAACTGCGCGCCGCGGACGGCACCCTGCTGGCCAGCGCCCAGGGCAGCTACCGGGTCGAGGCCGACACGGCCCGGGCGTTGCGCGGCACCGTACAGGTCCAGGCCGGCACCCTCGAACGGGGCCGGACCCAGCTGTGCACCGATACCCTGCACAACCTCGCCGGCGTGAACCTGGACGCCCTGGCCGCGCGCCTGCTGTTGCTGCGGCTGGATACCGCCGACGTGCTGTCCAGCGAGGACACGTCGCTGAGCCTGGCGGCGGGCGCCAGCGACAGCCGGGTGCGCAGCATCGCCACGGGGGCGCTCGCCGCGGGCGTCTACAGTTGCGTGCTCCAGGCACGCATCGCCGGCGCCTGGACCACCCTGGCGAGTGCCCCCTTCACCCTCGTCGAGCCGCCCATCGACATTGCGGCCGCCCTGCAGCCGTCGGAGGCGCTGCGCCTGCTGGTACTGCTCGACGCGCCCGGGACGTGCGACAGCGACCCTGACGCGGACGACGACCGTCACGACGACCACAGCCACGACGAAGACTGCACACCTGCTGCCGACAGCGACCCGCGCGGTCCCGCCAGTGCCCCGTCACCCGGCGCACGGCGCAACGTCCTGGAAGACGCCCTGGCCGCGCAGGGCTGGAGCTACCGCATCGTCACCGACGCAGGCGCTTTTACCCGCGAACTGCGCCGCGGCGGCTACACCACCTATGCCCTGTTCTCCGGGCGGATCAAACTGAAAGAACAGGTGCAGAAAGAACTGCGCGAGGCCGTGTACCGGGGCGCCGGCCTGCTGGTGACGCTGAACGGGGAAGCGCGCTACGCAGCGCTGCGCCCGGTGCTCGGCGCCCGTGTCGAAGGCCGGCTGCCGGCGCCGGCAGATCTCGACGTCGAGGCGTTCGAAGCCATTGCCGCGGGCAGCGCCGCCTTCCCCCTGGCCGAACCGGTGCGCCGCATTGACCCGCAGGGCGCGCGGACGGTGGCTCGCTACCCCGGCCTGCCGGCGTGCAGCGACGCGGACGAACACGGCGATAAGGGGCACGACCGGACCCGCCGCGAGGGTGACGCCGCCGATGACCACCCGCACCGCGGCGCCGGCTGCAACGCCCCGGCCGTCGCCCTGACCCACCATCGCTACGGCGACGGCCACAGCCTGGCGGCCGGCTTCGACCTGCTGGCCCAGGCTGCGCAGCCCGCTGCCGCGCCCCTGTTCCGGAACCTCCTGAGCGAGGCGCTGGCCGCGACCCGGCCGGTGCCGCCCGTGGCGCCGCTGGCCGGCGCCGTCGCCGCCCTCCGGCTGGCGCTCACCAACCGGGGCATCGCCACCCCCGGCCAGGCCGTGATCACCCCGCCGGCCGGCAGCCTGACCCTGGACCCGGGCCAGGCGGCGGCACAGGCCGACGGCCGCCTGCTGTGGCCCTTCGACCTGGCGGAGAACGACGGCAGTGCACTGACCTTCTGGCTGCAACTGCCCAACGCCGCCGGACCGGCCACCACCGAGGCCCTGTTGCAGGTCGGCATCCGCCCGGACCTGGCGGACTACGACAACCTGCAACTGACCCTCGACCTCGACCCGCGCCCGGGACTGGTCGAGGTGCTGGATACTCTGACCACCCTCGCCGCGCAGGACCACGCCTACCGGAAGCCTCTGAAACACGTGCGAAAGGCCAGACACCGCCTGGACCGGGGCAACACGGAGAAAGCCCTGCAAGCCGCCCTCAGGGCGGCCGACACCCTCATCCGCCTGGACCGCCCCGGGGCCGCCGCGGTACGCCGCCAGCTGGCGCTGGCGATCGCCGGGATCGAGTGGCAGCTGTAACGCAATGGACACGCCCATGCCTCACATCACCCTCCTGCACCGCATCCGCCGCGCCCGGGGCTTTTCCCGCGGGGTGACGATACTCATCGTACTCGCCCTGATCGGCCTCACCGCCGAGCGGACCATCCGCTACCTGCTGGAACAGGCCGACGTCATCGAGGCGCAGACCCCGGTCGAACAACTTCAGCAGCGCGCGCCACGGCTGGCCGAACGCCTGGGCATCCGGCAGCCCGCCGCAACCGGCCATGCCGAAAACACGCGCAAAGACCCGGGTGAAAACCCCGCCGGGCCGGCACCGGCCGCCCGGCTGTCCGCCACCCTCATCGACCTCCGGCAAGCGCTCGGTACCCTGAAAACCCGACTCGACCAGGGTCTGTCCCACACTGAAACCGACGCCCGGCTGCACCGGTTACACAGGCAGCTGCTGGCCCTGAACGAAGCCACCCTGGCCGATTTCGCCGCCATCGACCGCCTGATCAAAACCCGGCGGCTGCCGGCCGTCATCCAGCAACGCCAGGACCGGGTCGTGGCCACCTACCAGCAGGCGTTCCAGGCCGTCGAGCAGCAACTGCAGGCCCTGACCCGGCCCGTCGCCGATGACACCACCAAACGCATTCAGATCGAGGCCCTGCAGGCCACCCTGGACCGCTACCGCTTCCAACGCAGCCCGCAACCCTTCGACCCCGACCAGCTGCCAACCCGGAGCCTGCAACCGGCCCCCGACAACCGGCCCCGACTCACCCCGGACGCCTTCACCCGGGCGGGCCTGTACAACCACCCCTATCCCCGACTCGCCGCGCTGGGCGACTTCACCTTTGACCGGCTTCCGGATGCCAGCAACCCCGCCTACCTGGCCGAGAGCGATGAAATTGTGTTGACCCAGGCCATCCGCGACCAGGCCGCCGCGCTCAACCACGACCCGGTTCAGATCTACCAATGGGTGCGCAACACCGTCGAATGGCTGCCCACCTGGGGCGCCATCCAGAACGCCGACCTGACCCTGTCCAGCCGGCGCGGCAACGCCATGGACATCGCCAGCCTGACCATCGCCCTGCTCAGGGCCTCGCGGATCCCGGCCCGCTACGTGCACGGCACCATCGATGTCCCGGCCGAGGCGTTCAAGAACTGGGCCGGCGGCTTTGACAGCATCAACGCCGCCGCCGACTACGCCTCAGCCGGTGGCATCCCCATCACCACCGTGGTCAGCGGCGGCAAGATCAGCAAAATCCGCCTGGAACACGTCTGGGTGGAAGCCGCGATTGATTTTTATCCGTCGCGTGGGGCAAAGAACCGCGACGCCGACAGCTGGGTGCAGCTGGATCCCGGCTTCAAACAGTAC
>Ga0256830_1001521_pt1 | contig 16301 bp, 12 predicted proteins | sample 128326metaG_FD_190537 | JGI IMG/M metagenome (GOLD analysis project Ga0256830, IMG submission 190537) | Hydrothermal vent microbial communities from Lau Basin, Pacific Ocean - 128-326 | ecosystem: Environmental > Aquatic > Marine > Hydrothermal vents | place: Pacific Ocean: Lau Basin | collected... | reverse complement strand
CCTACAGGTACAATGAAAAAGAGGGTTCCTAAATTCAAGAACGAAGACGAGGAGAGGGAGTTCTGGGCCACCCGCGACTCGACCGATTATGTAGACTGGAAGAAGGCAAAGCGGGTCGTCTTGCCGGAGCTCAAGCCCTCGCTCAAGACCATCTCTCCTTGGCCTCCTTTGTAAAAGGCTCAGCCGGTCGGAAGGGCACGATTTTTCCTTTATCCATCATCAATCAACCCCGAAGAAGACCCCAAAAGGCATTGCAATGGTCTGCTTATCAACAGCGACAAGTTCCGTTCCTGGATAGAGGAGAACCGACAGGACGTGCCTTCCCTTCAGGTCGCCGGCGCAGTCCTTGAGCCCTGCGAGGTCGGAGTTCTCAAGACTTTGAGACCACTTCACCTCTATGGCAACGACCTTATCCCCATGTTCGATTATAAAGTCCACCTCCCGCCCTGCATAGGTGCGCCAGAAATAGAGCTGATACCTTGCCCCTCCAAGGGATACGAGCTTTCTCAGTTCCGAGGCTGCCCATGTCTCGACCATGCTGCCGACCCTGCCCTGCCGCTCGAGGGTCTTCCAGTCCTCGACCGCCGAGAGATGGCAGGCCATGCCGCTGTCGCCGAAGTAGAGCTTCGGCATCTTTATCAGGCGCTTGCCGATGTTCACGAAATAGGGTCTCAGGAAATATATCTGGTATGTGACCTCGAGGAGGTCCATGTATCTTTTGAGCGTACTGAGCGGCAGGCCCATCTCCCTCGATACCTCCGAGAAGTTGATCATCTGCCCTGTCCTGAATGAAAGGAGGCTCAGGAGCCTGCCGAAGTCAGGCAGGTGCTGGATGGCAGCCATGTCGCGGATGTCCCTTTCGATATAGGTCTGCCTGTAGGAGTCGAACCACCGCCTGCGGGCGCTGGTCGATTTCATAAGCGACGGGGTGGGATAACCTCCTGCGATTATGAGTTTCTCTATCTCCTTTCGCCTGTCAGGAAATGTGCGCCTCTTCCATTTCCTTGCGAGCGCCCCCGCGTCCTCTGCCGAAAAGAGTTCTCGCAGGATGGCGGGCGGCTTCTTCTTGGCTATCTCCGACCACATGAAGGGCTGGAGCTCATGGAGCGCCACCCTGCCGGCAAGGGTCTCCGAGACCTTTTGAAGGGTCATCAGGTTGGCAGAGCCGGTAAGCAAGAACTGCCCGGGCCTGCGGTCTCTGTCCACAACGCCCTTTATGGCACGCATGAGGTCGGGGGCCCTCTGCACCTCGTCGATTATCGCCGGGACAGGAGTGCCGCTTATGAACCCGTCCGGGTCTGTAAGCGCGGCATCGAGCACCACGCGGCTGTCAAGCGTAAGGTATGCGGCCTTCCACCTGGTCTTCGAGAGCATCTCCGCCAGGGTGGATTTGCCGACCTGCCTTGCCCCGGTAAGAAGGACGACGGGGAAATGCCGGAGGGAATCTAAGATATCCGAAGCGATATGTCTCTTTATCATGGTTACAATTTAACCACTTGGTGGCTAAATTGTCAAGAAGCGTTGTTGCCCTGAAAGCCCGATGGTCATACCCAGCCCGAGGACTTCGTGGAATAGTGGAATATATGGGACTGTTCAAGGACGAGGCCCTGATCAGGCGGTTCTCCGGGAAGACCCATCTCAAGATAGCAAGGCTGGAATCGGCCAAGGAGCGGCAGGAGGTCATCAGCGAGCTTATGGAGGAGATAGAGGTTAGCGCCCTTATTTATGTGGGAATGGAAAACCTATACTTTAGATTATGCCGACCGCTTGCTGGGTCAAATTCCCGCTGGACATCATCCCGGTCGCTTCTGCCAAGTCGAGTCCACGTAGTTATATCATCTGGATCAGTGGTTGTATCGAATCCATTCCCCGCATGGATACCGATGAGGTCAGTGATAATATGCCGATCATGGAAATCATCCCATATAAAGATCTCTACAGATAATCCAGCAGAACGTAATGGTCCTGAAAAAGCTCCTCGGAAACAACTTTTCCAGTCATCTTCAGACGGGAATCGCCTGGAACGACCAGCCCCTATATAACAAACTCGATGAACTTCAATAAGTGGAGCAGGCGACCGTCCTGACATAGATGTCAGAATTGTGATGAAATCTCCATACCATGGTTTCGTGGGGTCTAAATGCGGGTCTATGAACATGATAGAGTTGGCACACTGAAGTATCAGCTTCAAATTATCTATATAAGATGTGATGTTGCGGGAGAGTCTCACCGAAGGGCTACGTCCGCTCCACCAATGAGCACTCGATAATCTGTTGATAGATGCGACTAATTGCTCTCCTTGAAAAACATCCGCAATGGTAGGGGTTGAGATTATGCCCCTTAAAGGAATCATCGTGTGAGATTCCAAGGCTTCTCGGCACCATTCTTCATCGGAAGAAGGTGCAGTTGCAAGGGCTGAAGCACATCGGTTTAGCCGCTTCTGGGTTACGAGTTTTTTTAATAACTCTTTACCCCGGATATGCCATGGACGGTCATTGTTTGAAAAGAGACGAAGCCACTCTCCATCCCTTAGATTTCTGACAAGTCCTTCATTAAGAAGCGCTTCTTTAAGATGCTGGAGGTGGATATCTGCGACTTCTTCAGTCGAGTAAAAACTCTGATCGAATACATCCGGCGTCAGGGCATATTCTGATAGAAGCGCCATTAGAAGACTTCCCTCAGGCCCTCTTCAAAGAAACCGCCAGGCCATGCCTTGACAAGCTCACCGCGTTCATTAAGCGGAATCTCGCGTATGATGCTGCGAGGGCCGTCTGGCTCTACATAGAGCACCATCACATCCTCAGGCCGAACAGCCAATGACCGATTTGGTAATTTGCCTGTAGCTGTCTCTCTCATCCGGCGCATGATGCGCAAAAGAAGGTGTTCGCTATGGGTCTCGATTATGAATCGGTTTTTTTGATTTCCAAGTGCCGACTCAATGAACAGATCGCTGATTTCCGACTGAAGTTTTGGATGAAGATGAATCTCTGGCTGTTCGATCGCATAGATGGTTTCACGCAATGCATAGGTGGCAACAATAACCGGGAGAACCTGGCTTATACCGATCCCGACATCTCTATGGGTGACAACCGTGTTGTTTCTTCTGTCGACGAGATTGAGCTCCTGAATATCCGAAAGTCTCCCCTCGTGAGATTTGAGTTTATCGAGGGCGGCATAAAGTTCACCGAATAAATCCCAATCATAGGGCTCATCGCTTGTAAATCTCTTCTCGAGTTCTTCGACCACATCGGTGTAATCTGCGTCCAGGTCGTCGATCGTCAAAAGATTGCGAATCCTCAGTTCATATGGAGTCCCCAGCTTATCCTTATCCCCCAACCACTTGTTGACCTTCTCACGTATATCTGATTTTTTCCGGACTTCATCCCATGCATATCCACCACCAGCAAACCAATTTGGGTCGTGGTGCTGGGAAAAAGCCAGATGCCTAGGAGGATATGAGCGTAATGGTCCCAGATAGCGAAGGCGTGACAACTCTGCATTTATTGCATCGCTGATACCTTTGATTATCTCATCCAGAGTGCGAGGGATGAAAAAGCGAACAGCGGCAGCCAAGTCTTCTTTCCTCCGGCCTTTGCTTACGGGGAAGAAGGCCTCTTGCCCCCCAGAAGAAGATGCCTCCGAGCGGAGTAAGCCCTTGGGAAGCAGATTCCCTCGGCTGGCAACAATCTCAGGTACTAAATTAGTAATCGCCTCATTCAGGCCTTCGTAATCAGATGGCTGGATAGATTCAGCAGTAGTTGAAGTTTCAACTATAGCCCTGAGGACCTCACGGAATACAGGATGCTCATGATCCAAACGATCCAGTTGAAGATTGCCATCACGGCGCTTGCTCATTCTCAAGAGACTACTGCCGTCTGCCAGTATCTCGTATGCATGAAGCTCTGGTGTAGCCTCAGGAAGAGGACGATCCTGGTCATCGAGTGCAATGCCTGTTGTCAAGGTCACGGTTACGCGTTTAACAGGAGCCAGGAGCTCAGCAAGGCGGCCCCTGAATCCGGATGCGTCGAGCTCCGCAGACCATTCCATTCGGCGATTGGCCTCACGCCGATGCACATACTGACGAAAACCGCCAAGGTCTACTGAATCGCCTCCCACACGAGTGCGATGCACATCAAGGCTTCCCTCCTCCAGTGCATGCCTGATGAGAATCAGGCTGTGGATGATGCTCGATTTCCCCGAGCTGTTGGCACCATAGATCAGCGTGAGGGGCCTTATGGAAACTCGCTGCGTTTCAGCAAAGGATTTGAAGTTGCCAAGTTGGATAGCTGTCAGCATTATTCCCCCTCTCTCCAGATATTTAGGATATACGTAAGCCAGGAGTCGACTCTTAGCAAGATGGCTTTAAGTTGCTTCTCGGATATTTTTATGTCAAGTTCATGAACGTGATTGAAGAACTCGATCAATCTTATCAGTGATTGTGTATCTAAATCTATGAACTCAGAAAATGGCGCATGATTGATACTCCGGCAAATGTATAAAATCCGGGCCTTACGGGTCGGCTTTCCTTTATGTTAAGTATCCTTTCTTATCTTTTGGCAACCAACTCAAAACCTTTTCATCAGGAGCCAACTCTCTTAAAAGATGATTCCACATCTCTCGGAGAGAAGCATAGATATGCCTTGCCTTGTCGGGGCTATCACTCATAAAGGCATCACGCGCCCCTAAATAGGGCTTTTCCAATGCAGGGTTGATCTCCCTTAAAAGTGCAAGGCACATTGAGGACTCCTGCTCTGCGACCTTTACAAGAGCGGTTTCTTTTTCGTCAGCCTCAATGTCATCAGTGCAAATTCTATTGAATGCATATCCAGTCGTGAAAATCTCTCTGCTGGCACCGGGCAAAGTATATGTCGGGAGCTCAACAAGATCCGGAAGGCTTTTTATAGAGTTTGTCAGCTTCGTATAGCCTTGCGTAAGATTTGCGAGCGCGCTTTGAGACTGTATAACAAAGCTATCAGGTAATGCATATGATTGGCGTATAGCGCTAAAGTCAATGCCAGCAAATAGCTTTTGTGAAGCGGTAAGATATTGAGAAACCCCGGCTAAAGGCTCGATGGCGCTTCGAAAATGCGCAAGGCTATCTTGAACAGGTCTTATGCTTTCCAGCCAGGTGCGATGCGTATTTCTAATATCTTTGACCCACTGAAAGTTCTCCCGAGCTTTCTGGGCTATGTCTACCAGCCTTTGATGGGATTCAGTAAGCTCCTGTAAGCGGAACGCAGCGCTATCTAATTTAATTCTTTCCATTAGTTTAAGGTGCTGTCGAAGCGGTGCCCACGTCTTCCCTATCTGCTCATACATATCCAGCCATGCTGGCCTCAAGCGCTTATACAGCTCCACCTGCTCCTGTAGGGCTCTGATATGCGCTGGCAGTTTCATGTATACTTATATTCCTACTTCTTGCGCCTGTTATATGGTGACTGGTTTGTTGGCTTAAGCGAAATACCCTCCTCGCTGGCCTTCGAATAAATCGAAGCCTCCGTCCTGCCGAGCTTGAGACCTATCACCCGTGTCGGAGTATTTTGGTTAACAAGCTTTTCAAGTTTGTTTATATCCTTGTCTGTCCAGGGCTTTCCATGATTTAAAGGTTTTCTTGCCATAGTTCAATCTCCTTTCTTTTTTAGTGCTTTTTCAACCCGTTTAAACAATAAACTTATAAACGCCAAACGTTCTAAGGCATCATTGGCTGACATCTGAGCGACGTCACCATGACTGTATAAGTTCCTCATCCCAGACATTGCGCCCATAGTCAAAAACTTAAATCCTTCCTGCTCACTGCGATCATTGGCTGTTTTCATATCATTCAACGATATCAGAGGATTATTTTCGTTAAATGCCTTAGCCATTAGGTCGCGGCCAAAAGATCTATGATCACTTATGGTGTCCTGGATGTGCTTCTCAAAGCGTTCAAGTGCTTTCCGCACAGCCTCGTTGAAATGACCATCTCGAAACATTTCGGTAATATCATCTTGTAGTGTCTCATGGAGTTCCAGGCGTTCGAATAATGAAACTAAATTTTGGGGAGGTTCACAAACACGGGACGGTTCAGGAATTTCAATTCTGTTAAGCTCTTTGTGAATATCGAAGCCAAGTGCTTTCATTGGCTTAGCTATCGCATTGAGTTGTTCCGTAGTGACCTGCTTTCCCTTTCGAGACATCCATTCAACGCCACCTTCAACGATCGCAAGCACTAATGACTTTGGCTTACGAGGATAGCGGCGCATTACATTTTCAAGCAAAAAGGCAATGTCTGCCTTCTTGTTCTGTTGCTTTTTCCAACAGTCCGAGAGGCGCATTTGTTCAGCCACTTTCTGCACGCAGAAGCCGGTGCCAGGCGATGTTGAAGGTGCGATCTCTGCCAGGACAGCCGCTAATTGTTCAATCTGTTCTCGCTTAGCCTTGGTGATCCGCATGGCACTTTTTCGCTTATCAAGTTTATTCTTGCGTAACCTTTTCATCTCGCAGTCTTGAGATCAACTCTTTTGTTCTTTCCTTTAAAGGCAGTCGTTTTATTTCCCTTCCGTGTTTTTTTAGATTCTTCAATAGTTCCTGTTTAACTTTGTTGCTCTTAGCCTTTGACAATACCTCAACTTCATAGATGCGATCCAATAAAATATCCTCACGATATTGATCGAAGATAGATTTTATTTCATCTAATCCCTTTGCTTCCTCATAAAGCAAGCCATGATAAAATCTCCCGATTTTCTGAAGCTGTGGTTCAGTATTGAAAACAAGCCTATCTATAAACTCCTCAAATTCTTTATGGGGTAATTGCGCTAAAGCCTGACACAGTGCTTTCTTAACCTCGGTATGACCCTCAGAGTCAAAATATTTTTTAATTGTCTTTAATTCTCTGGGGTTCAAAATCTTTAGAGACACTAATTGAGCAGCTTGCTGGCGAGTATACCAATGTGAACTTTTTAGCTTTAAAACTCTGCGTGCTTCTTTCCATACCCCGACAGGAATATCCCGCACATAGCGCATCATCATAAAGAAATGGGCTTGCTGATACGGAAATAGGGTTTCTTTTAGAGATAGCAACTCTAATAACCGGTTAGATATTTTCTTTAAATTTCGTTCCTGTACTCGAAAATATCTGATTGAACTATTGAGTAATCGTGAATCAGGATTTTTTTCTAATTGATCAAGAACCAGACGAACCATAGCTGAATGGCGTAATAGTGTAAAACCTGTCATAAGACGGCGAAAAAGCCGAAGCTCCTTATCGCGAATAATAGATTTCTTACCTTTTACCTTTTTCAGCTCTTGTTTTAACTCATCAACAAAAGCTTTTCGTTCGCTACTCGTTAAAGACTCCTTTCCTTGAATTTGTTCGATAATTTTGTTAACTTTTTCTAATCGATTGTCAAACAATTCGCTTCGGATTTCATCATCTTGCAATATACGAGTTTTGGATCCTTGAATATTAAGACGAAGCTCTCGAAGTTTGTCATTCATTAAAAACAATGCTTCACGGGCTGTGGTCATGTCCCTGGTCATAACCTTTACATCATCCATATAACGTAGGTATTGGATATCCTTTCGGTTGGCAAATTTAAGAAAAGCTTGATCAAGCGGTAATAAATATATATTCCCTAAAAAGCTACTTATACCATTACCCTGTGGAATGCCTCGATGTATTGGCGTATCATGTACTGATGGCCAAGTCCAATATTCTAAAAGTTTAATGAGAAAATTTATAATACGGTGCTGCTTCGGAAGGTGGTGTAACAGTAGGTCACGAAGCAGGTGAAGGTCGATGTTTTCGAAATATGCAACGATATCAGAGACTACCATAAAGCGATAGCCTTCCTTTTCATATTTTACTTCCACCTCGTCAATAAACTGCGGCCAAGCGCCATACCAACGTTCTACAAAGTCTATTCTCTTTTTGATAGTACGGCGTTTTAAGAACGGGAACTTTAGTATCTCGTGATCATCAAAAAGCTTTCGCTGTTTGTTCTTAACACGCCAAGAATATACAGTTTGTGGAAGCTTTTTATCTAACGGTGGAGCAATAAGACAAGCTATAGCAAACAGGACAATCTTATCCTCTATACTAAGCACAGAGCCAGGACGTACAGAAAGGCTTGACTTGGGTATATCTATTGTCAGCAATGGCCTTGGATGATATGACTGATTTTGTAAGCTCTGGGATATACTGTGCAAATATTCATCAAGATGAAAACCAAAATCCGAGAAACGGAAAGAATCGAACATAAAATCTGTTCGTGAATCATCCCGTGCAAGATGCCATGCTCTTTTGAGTAGATTTAAATTTGATAGTTTATGGTAATAATCACCTGACACAATCAACTCCTATATTATTAAGCGCTTTTGCCTGCTCATCCATCTCGGCCAAAAGCTCCTTCATATGCGCCTCGCGCCACTTGGCAGTAAGGTCGCCGGTGAAAGCGCGGTGCAGGAGTGCGTCAAACAGGGTGTCGAGCATTGTGGTTGTATGCTTTTGAATGCCTATCTGTGAAAGCACTTTTTGTGCGAGATCGCAAAAGCGCCTCTGTAATTCCAAGGGGGCTACAGCTACCATTAGCGAGGAAATGTCGCGCTGGTTTAAACTTGCCTGATTTACGGCCCGCTTACATCGTTGTCTATAGGCTGCCCTTACCGAATCGGCATTGAGCAAAGCAAATAAATATTGAGGAAGAACCTCCCTTTGATTGGGACGCAATAACAAAAGATTCATCCCGTGAATTAGACTGTCAGGTACCCCCTCATAAAGAGCAGTTTTACCAATATGAGATTCACTGTTAATATGGCTAAAAAGAATGTCACCTGGCAACATGCGCCATCTTTCAAATTCTTCCTCATTCAAGTCCACATATCGCACCCGTTTCTGATCAATAACACCGCCTGAAATGGTTTCGATTCGAGTAACCGGGTATCCCTTACCATCAGTATTCTGTTCAGCTGTTGTTCCATTCCTGATAAGGCTAAGAAGATCGCCAATTTGCTTTGAGTGCCATCCTTTTGGATTCCTGATAGGATCGCCGAACATTTTATAGAAAAGTGCTGTAAGGATGCGCTCAGCCTTCTTATCCGCCTCGGCGCGTTTTTTGCGCAGGGCATCAGCCTGGTCGAGAATTTCCACAATCCGCCTCTGCTCGGAGAGAGGGGGGAGAGGCAATTCAAGACCTTTAACATCTCGGTCAGAAACAGCAGGGTAATGCGCACCCCTTACTTTTGAGCTAAGTGTTTCAAAGAAATCAGGAGTGCGTGTGTAATAAAAGAGGTACCCCCCAAGAACACTATCACTTTTTGGCCTCAAGACACAAAAACCTGTTGAAGCAATTTGTCCATCAAGCTCTGGAGGAACCATAGCAACAGCATTAAGGTTAGGGCGCACAGTCGAAACCAGTATATCGCCAGCTTTTATTTCTTTGCGTGCCCTACTTGGAGCCTCAGCCCCGAGTATTTGGGAAGTCTGAGAAATAACCTTTCTTTCCCGATCTATAGAGGAGATATCCACATAAGAAAATATTTCATTAGGCTTTTCTCGGGGATCACGCTGATATGTCGGTAAGCAAAGCTTTTTAATAGGCATCTCAAGCCACTTCATTCCACTGCCTCCACTTCCTTTAACAGCTTCTCAAGCCCTTTGGCGATCTCTTTTTCTATAGCCAGAACCTCCTTGATAAGCTCGGCAGGGTCTTCATCGGGAGCCCTCTCCGCTATCTGAGGCTTGTAGCGTCCTGCAGCGAGGTTGTAACCATTCCCCTCAATGGCTTTAATGGAGGCCCACCAGCAACGGGGCTCATCACTTTCTGGCTCAAGAAGCGTTCCGGCCTCTACGCCTGGCGGTTTTTTGAAACCGGACTTTTTATACTCCTTCCACTTAACAAGCAGGTCGGGTATGTCGTTGCGCTCCGGGGTCTCGGGCCGTCCGCCCCCGGAGATCTTATCCGGGTCGAAGCCGTCGGCCCGCACCTCGTAGAACCAGACCTTGCCGGATTTCTTTTTCTTCTTTCCGCCGCTGTTTTCAGGCTTGCGGAAAACCAGCACCCCGGTCTTTACCCCTGCATAGGGCTTGAATACACCGGCAGGAAGCGAAACTACAGCCAGAAGCTCAAAGTCCTCAACAAGCTTCCTCCTGAGCTCTACATGGGCGGAAGTCGAGCCGAACAAAAGGCCCTCTGGCACAATCACGGCACATCGCCCTCCAGGGGCGAGGGCCTCCATCATGACGCCAAGAAAGAGCAGTTCGCTCTTTTTTGAATGTGTGGGCAGATCCTTTCGGATGGACTCCTTTGGAAGTACCCCGGCAAAAGGCGGGTTGGAGAGGATAACCTTATAGCGGCGGGTGAGGTCATCTTCGCTGAGCCCGCCCATTTCTGACAGTGTATTGGCGCGTTTGACATTCGCCTTGCGGATACCATGCAGCACCAGGTTCATCATGGCAATGCGCATCATCTGCCGGGAGACATCGATGCCGTATATCGAACGCTCAAGCACGCCCCAGTTGGGTATTTTCTCACCAGGGCCTTTTCGATTGGTCTGAAGGGTCGGGATTGCCTCCTTGACCTTGCCGAGAATCTCAGCCCGCCTCTTGTGGTCTATCTTATCGATGTCTTCCTCTTTGTCTAAAAGCCCCAGCTCTTTTGCCTTGCGCTCAAGCCACTCAGCACCGTATATAGGGTCTTCGGTTGGTTCAGTGGAATATTTGGCCAGAATATACTCGATCGTATCGATAAGAAAACCCCCTGTGCCACAGGCTGGATCATAAATCGTGTCACCGAGGTCGGGGTCTACCATCTCGACCATCATGGTCCGTATCTGGCGTGGTGTTCGGAACTGACCGTTGAGAGCGGATTGGCCGAGGTGTGTGAGCAGATATTCAAAGATATCGCCTTTAACATCGGTGCCCAGCTTGTTGAACTCTATGCTGTCAAGCTCATCGATGACCTGTTTAAGTACATTGGGGTCGGTTATCTCAAGCACGGCATCGCGGAAGTACTCGGCAATCTGCGGCTCCTCCTTGACCAGTGAACCCATATAGCGGAAGACCTCGTCACGAAGGAAATCCCTGAGTTCGACCCCGCTCATAAAACGCCATTTGGACCAGCGGAAGCGTTCGGCTTGCTGGGGGAAAAGAAGCTGGCCGTTTCCGTTTTTTGTCTTGCCCAGGAGTCGAGCCTTTAGCTCTCGATTCGACTCTTCTTCATCAAGGAGTTTCAGGTAGATTAAATATGAGAGTTGCTCGATATATGTAACCGGGTTCGTGACCCCGCCGGCCCAAAGGATATCTGTTATTCTGTCAAGCTTTCTTCTGAGTTCCTGGTTCATACCTCTGCCTTAAGCCGTCTTCCTCTGAAATACAGAGGAATTCATATCCTCAATGATTTCTTTAAGCCCCTTTTCTCCGAAAAGCTCAACCCCAAGCCCGGCTGCATTCAGGATGGAAAGGGGCGGTCTGAAAAGGTCCTCGACCTCGATCTTGCCGCTTGCTACACCACGGTTCTTAAGAAGAGACAGATACTGCGCCTGTTGTGGTGTCAGGGACTTCGATACGAGCCATGCATGGAAGTTCTCTGTCAGCTCCTCCTCCCTGCTCTTGATGCGAAGGTTTCCCAAAGCGGCCTTTATGAAATCGAGCAGATTGCCGCCAGGCTGGCGATATGCCCGGCGCAGGTTGTCTTCGTTAAAATACATCTCAGGCTTGTTTAAACGATTAACCAGTTCCTCTTCTTCTTCAGGGGTAAGAGGCTCTCCATCACGAACCTTCCTGATAATGTGATCATCCTGTGCGGCCGCCTGTATGGTTTTCTCCCAGTTGGTTATGTAGTCGCGCTTGTCCACCCGTTCGCCTTCAGGACCTAACTCCACGTATGTAACTGTATGCAACCACTCATCCTGAAGTCCAAGCTCTATAAGGTCACCCGGGGGTTTTGGAGGCTTTGGTGGCGTACCTCCGGGGCCGCGGCCTGTGCCTGTCCCGGTAAAGATATCCGTGTCGCTGTCGTTAAAATACTCGTGGTTTCCAAAGAAATCATAAATAATGAACCCCTGCTTGCCAATATGCGGGGCCGTTCTTGTTCCACGCCCTCGCATCTGCTGATAAAGAATCGGGCTACGTACCCTCCGGCACATTACAAGGTGGAGCACCTCACGGCAGTCAAAGCCGGTATCAAGCATTCCGACGCTTACGGCAACCTGAGGGTATTCCTCCCGCTTGAACCTGCGAATAAGGTCGTCGGCATTGGGAACATCGCTCGTGATGACCTCGGCGTATCTACCCTTACACTCCGGATGCAACTCATTCAGATAATAGGCCAGACGTGCCGCATGGTGTTTTGTAATAGCAAAAACTATTGCCTTGCCAGGCCCTGTATTCTGATTCGGAGCAAGTTCCTTGTAATTCTCCCATGCAAGACGGTCGAATTCTTCCATCATCTTCCGGTTGGTGTCCTCGTTGGTCCACTTTCGCTCAAACTCTACAGGGTCGTAGGTCTCATCATCTACCTCCGCGCCCTTGGCCAGAAGGACGGTTATGCCAGTTGCAAACTTGTAAGGGACAAGGTAGCCATCTCTAAAGGCATTCTGAATCGGGTATGCAAAATCTGGCTGTCCATCACGGCACTGATAGAACTGAAAGGTGTTCCGTTCGATAAAAGCCGAAGGAGTAGCGGTAAGACCGATGTGAAATGCATCAAAATGGGTAAGGGTAGTCTGCCATGCTCCATATATAGAGCGATGACATTCATCAGCAATCACCACATCAAAATATCCGCTGGTATATTCAGTGTATCTGCTGATCATGGTCTGAAGCAGACAAACCGTTATCTGCTGTTCCTGACGTGCCATGCCTGGGCGCAACCAATAGCTGCTATATTGGTTCAAGATATCCTGGATGGCTTCAAGTGCCTGTTTTGCAAGCTGCTCCCTGTCCACAAGAAAAAGTATGCGTTCCGCTCGTCCGGCCTGAATCAGGCGCTTGAGGTAGAGGCATACAAGGTCCGTCTTGCCAGTGCCTGTGGGAAGTTCTATCAGAAATCTGCGTTTACCAAGTTCTACAGCCTGGTCAAGCGCCCTCATCGCTTCCTGCTGATATGGGCGCACCTCTCTGCTTTCACCTTGTCGGATGTAGTATTCTGGGATTTCTATGGTGGCAAGGGGCTTCCTTGTGGAGCGCATTTCTATTAGACGTTCGAGGTCACGCCTGGAGAAGAAGGAGTTGACTATACGGGCATCGTCGTTCTGATAGTCCCAGAAATAGATGAGATCACCATTTGTCAGGAAGATAAAGGGAGCGCCGATCTTTTTAGCATAGGGAAGAGCCTGCTGTTTCGCTGTATAAGGTTGTATTGCTGAACGTTTGGCTTCGATGATGGCCAGGGGTCTGCCTCTACGATCCATCAGCACATAATCGATCCGGCCTGATGGCATTTCATCTCCGTCAGCGGTCTCACTAAAAGATCCACTGCCGTATTCGGCCTGTGGCTCAGCCACTCCTTCATGCCGGCTGCTAATATAAACTTCAGTCAGAACCTGTGACTTATCCGCAGGATTCCATCCCGCCTGCTTTAGCAGGTCATCAATGACAATCCTGGCATCGGCTTCGGTTGAGAAGTCTCTCAATAGATGCCCCCTTTATGAGAAGTAATCTGCAAGATACCTCCCGTTATAGTAGACGTCGCAAACGAGACGTCCGCGGTCGACTTTGTAAGCCTTCCCGAGTTCGACCATTCTGCCGAGGATGAGGTTAGCCAGCTCTTCCTTGGCCTTCTGTCCCCCATAAGTGCCGAGCTCTTTTGCATCATATCCGGTAGGCCGGACGCGGGTTCCGGTCTGATCATTCCACTTCCATCCTGGATTGACCTCAAAGGTATCTCCGTCGATGATGTTTGTTACCAAAAAATCTGCCATGGTTGCACCTCCTGGATTTGATTTTTCTATCAGGTAAAGAGCAACCAGCATGCCAGCCTGGCTTGGTCTTTGTAAGTGACGGATTTTGCATGTTTTTTCGTGTCATCCAACATTTTCTTCTTGTGCCCTCGCTTCAACCTACGTTGTAGCATTTTCAACCTCGGTTGAAGAGGGCTTTGATGTCGTAAGAAACTTATGAACCGCCTGCGGCGTAATCCCAAGGAGTCTCGCCGCTTCGCTCTGGTTTCCTTTAGCGGTCTCCAGAGCGCGCAATATCAGTTGTTTCCTGGCACTACTGAGATATTCTTCCAATGAGAAGCCAATATGTGGTTCAGGAAGTGCATCGAGCGGATCCGCGTATGTAACAGGTTCGGTTATCAGCAGATCATCCGCTTCAAGCACCTCATGCCTGGAAAGTCTTACAGAGCGTTCAATCACGTTTGCCAAATCGCGTACATTCCCAGGCCATGAATGCCCTTGAAGTCGAGACAGCGCATCTGGAGATAGTTGCTTTGGCTTTCTTAAGTTTGAATTTATACGGTCGAGAATATATAGGGCTATCTTAGGGATATCACTCCTTCGCTCTCGAAGTGGTGGAATAGTTATCTCGCCTACATTGAGGCGGTAATAAAGATCTTCCCGAAACCGTCCTTGTTTAATCTGTTTCCTTAAGTCTCGATTTGTTGCCGCAATAATGCGAACATTGACTTTGTGTGGTCTTTTGGCACCTATAGGTTCTATAACTCCATCCTGTAATACCCGTAAGAGCTTTGCTTGCGTTTGAGAGGGCAGTTCGGCAATTTCATCAAGGAATAAAGTCCCTTTATCCGCAAGGTCAAATTTACCGACCTGATCGGTGTGCGCACCTGTAAAGGCTCCCTTTTTATAGCCAAAAAGAATACTCTCAACAAGATCTTCGGGGATGGCAGCACAGTTCAATGGAACAAAACAATCTTTTGGTCGTCCACTAAGCCGATGTATTAGTCGAGCAAAGAGTTCTTTGCCTGTGCCGGTCTCACCTTGAATCAAAATAGGCGTATCTGAAGGCGCAAGCATGGCCGCAACCTCAAGAGATTTTTTGGTCTTGGGATGATCACCAACTATGCCGAGTTGTGCAATAGCTGTATTCAAGTCTACCGCTGAAACTTCTGGCACTTCTAGTTCAATCACTTTTGAACGAACGACAGGGAACTCTTTTAAGGTAAAGTCAATCTCTGTTACCAGAGGACGGTCTTTTGTTACAAAGCGAGGAGGACGAACGTGGAGGAGGCGTGCAGGAATTTCTCCACTTGATGTAAGTAAAACCCAGCACGCATGCATTTGAGGCGTACCAGAAGCTACTGCTATGAAATAGCTTCCGTCAGTCATATCTTCTTGAATTTTTGGAAGGTGCCTCCTCAATCCCTTCAGGATCAAGGAATAATCAGTGGGGTCGTCTAAAGGGACATCTCTTATCTCAACATCTAACTCGGAATTCAATGCCAATATTGCCGATTTAGTTTCTAATGTAATCTGTTCAGTGCTTGGTGTTGAGAAAAGAATAATCTTGTCAAAAGCCTTAGCAGAAATAAGGGACAAGATGGGACCTGGCTGCTCTTCTTGACCAACCAGTCCCTTTACGTATGGGTCATGAAATCCAGTAAATGTAAGCAATACCCTCTGCTTTCTCATTTGTCTTGCCCTGCATTATTTTTGCCAGAGCTTTTTGATCTGACCCACTCATCGACCTCTTCCTTTCGGAACTTCCAAAGGCGGCCGACCTTGTGAGCGGGCATTCGCTTGTCGGCGATCCACTTATAGACCGTGTCCCGCTTGATCCCGAGGTAGGCCGCGATCTCGTCTACTGACAGCCAGCGGTCTTCCATCATGGTCTCCATTTACTCCAGGCCGTAACGGCGTTCTCGGAAGCGGTCGCACATTGCTCCCTTGGTGCGGCCATAGCATTTCAACTCCATCATCCGCCATCCCAATAAACCGGGGCAAACTGGGTTTTATTATATGAAGGCAGCGGGGCTCCTGTCAAACCGTTTTCTTGCCTGTGACCGTTTCGTCTATTGCCACCTCGGGCCCGGCAAGGGTCGCGCATGGCGGTCGGGTGGCCGTCCGCTCGCGCAGAGCCAGGCAGGGACGACACCTTTGTGGATGATAGTCAGCACCAGCACACGCCCCTGCCTGCGCCGCTGCGCAGCGTGGCACGCAGGCCTTTCTTTGACAATCCTGTCGCCTGCCTGTTTTATCTCTTTCAGGCTGCGGAAGCCGGGGGGGTTTGCGATTCTGGGTTTTACTTGAGAGAATTTCAATTTCTTCATAACCATTTATCATTAAGCGTGATATATTTATTGCTACATTATCTCCATAGAAGGCACCGGATATGTCCATGCTTTGGACATATATGAAAAACA
>Ga0256830_1001520_pt1 | contig 16327 bp, 11 predicted proteins | sample 128326metaG_FD_190537 | JGI IMG/M metagenome (GOLD analysis project Ga0256830, IMG submission 190537) | Hydrothermal vent microbial communities from Lau Basin, Pacific Ocean - 128-326 | ecosystem: Environmental > Aquatic > Marine > Hydrothermal vents | place: Pacific Ocean: Lau Basin | collected... | reverse complement strand
ACCAGTCAATAGAATTTATTGCAGAGGATGAACTGGTGGAAGTTACTCCCAGTAATATTCGCCTGCGTAAGATGGAGTTAAACGCGGCCAAGCGAGAGTCAGCCAGGAAAAGAGAAAAATATAAACAGGCGGATTTTAATTAAACAGGATACTCTTTCAGGGTAATAGTCCAAGAGTTGGGAGTTGTTAGTTGTGAGTTGTCCCCGATGTCCATCGGTCCCGGCGTATGCCGGGGCGCCCATGCCCCCATGTTAGACTATAGACATCAGACTTTAGACATTAGACGGGAAAGAAACATGATACGGGGAACCAACTCACTATTTGCTATCTTTCCTCGTTACTCGTTACCATTCACTATCCTTCCCCTCACTACTTTCTCACCATTCACCACTCACTCCTTATTGTTTACTATTTACTGCTCACTATCTCCCAGTCTATAGTCTAAAGTCTACGGTCTAAAGTCTAAAATCCCCCTCACTACCCGCTACTCACTACTCGCTACTGAATTAGGGGGGGCTTACCCCGGTTCCTCCCTTATTTCAGGGTCCATCCGCCATCTATAAATATGGAGGCGCCGGTTATATAGGGACAGGCATCACTGGCAAGAAATACTGCCAGTGCTCCGATTTCTTCCAGTTTACCGAATCTGCCCAGCGGGATATTATCCAGGAAGAATTTTCGTATTTCCGGGTTCCTAAATATTTGTTCGTTAATAGCGGTATGAAAAGGTCCCGGGCAGATACAATTGACTGTGATATTATGCTCTGCCCATTCCAGTGCCAGGGTTCTGGTGAGTTGCAGCACTCCTCCCTTACTGGCGGTATATGCACTCCTTTGCGGAATTGAAACTACGCTCAGCATTGAGCCCAGAGTAAGAATTCTTCCGTATTTTCTTTGAAGCATGTGTTTTCCCACGATTTTACAGGCATTCCAGGTTCCCATGAGGTTCACTTCTATTATTTCCCGGAAATCTTCTTCTGGAAATTCTTCTGCCGCATATCTTTTATTTATTCCTGCACTGGTGATGAGAATATCTATCTTTCCGAATTTCTCCAGGCACTCTTTTACAGCTTTTTCTATTTCTACGGGAACTTTCACATCGGTTTTCAGGGGAAGGATTTCTTTGCCTGTCCTATCCCGGATTTCTCCGGCTGCTTCGGCACATTCCTCCGGGTGCCGGCTGGAGATAGCCACATTTGCTCCGGCTTCTGCGATGGCTTCTGCCATGGCTTTTCCCAGCCCCTTGCTTCCTCCGGTGATAAAGGCAACTTTTCCTTCCAGACGAAATTTATCAATTACGCTCATTTTCATGCCTCCCTACTTTTCGTAGAGGCAATTATATCATGTTGATTTATTTCTTTTAATAGCAAGGCCAGGGTTCATTGTTAACCGCCTTAATGCTATAATCTAAGCTGATATGAGGATGTTGGTTGCATGTGTTTAACTCCGAAAGAAAGGGTAATCAGGGCTCTCCTGGGAGAGAAAGTGGATAAGGTTCCCTTCACAGTATATGAAACGTTTTTACCCCGCTGCACAGTGGAGAGGAAACTCAGAAACATGGGGTTGTGTGTGGTGAGAAGGAGTGTGCCGGTACTCGAGGTGTTAACTCCTGAAGTGAAGGTGAGAGAGACCCGCTACCGGGAAGAGGGAAAGCGTTATATCAGGGTGGACTACGAAACACCAAAAGGCAATTTCTATTCTCTCCAGGAGGACAGGGGCTATACCCGGTGGGTTTTGCGGCATCTTTTTGCCGGTCCGGAGGACTATGCAAAACTCATTTTTTTCTTCCAGAATCATAAGTACCGGGTAAACTATGAGAACTTTGTCAAAATGGAAAAGTTGCGGGGGGAGGATATTATTCTCAGGGGAAGTATAGGCCTGGAACCTTTCCAGGCGATTATTGAGCTGATGGGCACCGAGACTTTTTGCTTTGAGTGGATGGAGAGGAGGGATGAAGTTCTTGCCCTGTATGAGGCTATTGTGGAAGCGCGCAGGAGGAGCTATCCCTTGCTAAGCGAATCCCCCTGTTTTCACTTTAACTATGGAGGCAATGTAACAGTGGAAATTGTAGGGGTGGAAGGTTTTCGCAAGTATTACGTGCCGAATTATGAAGAAGCAGCAGAATATTTGCATAAATATGGTAAACTTATTGGCTCGCATTTTGACGCCAATTGCAGGTTGATAGCCGCAGACATTGCCGAAACCTCCCTCGATTTTATAGAGGCCTTTACCCCGTTCCCTGATACGGATTTGACCCTGAAAGAAGCGCTTTCTTTTTGGGAAGGTAAGGCGTTATGGATAAATTTCCCTTCCTCGGTGCACCTGAAAAGCGAAGAGAAGATAGCCGGGGCCACGGTAGACCTGCTGGAACAGGCAGAAGGATACCCGCGGTTTTTAATCGGGATTACCGAGGATGTCCCGGAGGACAGATGGCAGGGGAATTTTCTAACCATTATGGAAACCATAGAGAAGTATTTTAAAAACTGAGATTTATCATGAAAAATAATAATGGATTTCCCTCTACGAATTTACATGTTCACACTCCCTATTCCTTTTCTTTCTTCTCCTCTGTCTCTTCCCTGGTGGAAAAGGCTGCGGAAGAGGGGATAGTGGCTCTCGGGATTAACGATTTCTATACCACAGAGGGCTACGATGAATTTACGGAAGAATGTTTGGAGAAAAATATTTATCCTGTGTATGGCCTGGAGGTAATTGCAGTTAACCTGGAAGATAAAAAGAAGGGTATCCTCTGGAATGACCCCAATAACCCGGGAAGAATCTATCTCTGCGGCAAAGGGCTCTTGTATCCACAGGAAGTTAATGATTGGACACTCTCTATTATCAGCCGGATAAAGGATTGTTCACAGAGAAGAATGAAAAAAATGGTAGAAAAAGTCAATGATTTCCTTTCCCGGAAAGGTATGGAGATTTCCCTGGCTTACGAAGATATAAAGGACTCTACCCCTTCCGGCTGGGTAAGGGAGAGACACATTGCCAAGGAAATATACGCGAGAGTTGCAGAGAACGAGGAAGAAAAATTAAAATTATGTCAGCTTTTGGGAATAGAGGAGACAGCAGGCAGTGTAGCTGAGCAGTTAAGGGGCAAGTTGCTTAAGTTTGGAGGAGTGGCTTACGTGGAGGAAGACAACGATGCTTTTTTAAGTCCCCGGGAAGCCAGGCAGGTCTTTCTTAACTCGGGCGGCATACCGGTATATCCCGTCTTATCCGACGGGACTCCTGTTCTCACTGACAAGGAAAAAAGCCCTAACCTTTTGAGTAAAGAGTTAAAAAAGATGGGATACTGGATGGCTGAGTTTATCCCGCCGCGAAATAGTTATAAAGTATTGAAGAAATACGTAAAAGTTTTAAGGAGGGAAGGGATTGTGGTTACCTGCGGGACGGAACATAACAGCCTGAAAGGAGGCCTGCTTACCCCACTGCCGAAAGGTCTCCAGTACATGGACGAGGAACTGGCAGAGATTTTCTGGGAGGGCTGCTGTATCGTGGCTGCTCACCAGTACCTGAGAAAAATAGGCGAAGAAGGTTTTGTTGACCAGGAAGGCCTAAGGACCCGGAAGAGTCTGGAGGAGCTGAGAGAGATAGGCGAATTTGAAATAAATTCTTTCCTGGCTGAGAAGTGAGGCTTTCTCTTGCTGGGAGTGGCCCTGCTTCTCTTTCCCTGTAGCGAAAGCCTTTGCTTGGGCTGGGGCTCTTGGTGCGGAACTGAGTCCCTGCATTGACTTGCAGGTTTTGGTAAACTATACTACAGACATGCGGAGAGTTAGAGTTATGTTCGCAGCAGTACTCTGGGGGAGTGCTTCCTGAGGCAGGTAAATTATGAATAATGAAAAGACAAAAAAGGCTGTATCCCAGGAATTAGTTGCTCTCTCTCGCTCCCTGGGGGCTGATTCGGCTCTCATACTGGCAGGCGGGGGGAATACTTCTTACAAGGATGAGCAAATTATCCAGGTTAAAGCAAGCGGGTCTGAACTGGGCAATATTACCGAAGAGGGATTTGTTCTTTTAAGCAGAGAAAAGTTAAAAGTTATCCGCAGTAAAAAGTACTCCGAAGATGCAAAATTAAGGGAGGAAGAGGTAAAAAAGGACTTGCTTGCGGCAAGAATTGCCCCGGAGCTGGGGCAGATACCTTCCGTAGAAACCTATTTTCATGAACTTATAAATTATCCCTGGGTAGTGCATATCCATCCCTGGGCAGTGAATGCTCTCACCTGCAGTAAGCAGGGGAAATCTGTTTACCGGAAGATTCTGGGGGAAGATACTCTCTGGATAGACTTCTGTCCACCCGGATATACTCTCTCCAGGATAATAGAAAGTGAGATTAAGAAATTTGCCCAAATTCACAAAAAACATCCTCAGGTCATTCTCCTGGAAAATCACGGGGTAATTGTGGGAGGCGAAAGTGCAGAAGAGGTGAAAAACAGGATAAGGGAGGTAGTAGATAAGGTTGCCTCGCACCTGAGCTTGCCGGAAGAAAAAAAAGAAGAGCCCAGGATTAAATTAGATGAGGTTTCTCTCTGGATTCGCAGAGCTCTGGGCGAGAAGAGGAGAAGAATAATCTTTTCCCTGAGATGCTTGGAAATTCCTGAAGAGATTGTTAAGGGGGCCTTCACTCCCGACCAGATTGTTTACTGCGGTCCGAAAGCAATCTGGATGGAGGGAGAGCATATTACCCCGGAAAAACTGATTGCGAAAATCAGGCATTGCCTGGAAAAGGAAGAATACGAGGCAAAAATTATAGCTGTTAACGGAGTGGGGATATTCGGTATAGGTGAGAGCTGGAAAACGGCAAAAAATGCGGCCTTGATTTTCCGGGATATAATAAAAATTTACCGGGCATCTTTCTCTTTTGGGGGGCCAAAATTCCTGCCCAGCAAATATGTAAAATTTATTGATAACTGGGAAGTGGAGAGGTACAGAAGGCGGATAGCAGAGGGGAAGAGGGGAGAGATAGCAGGCAGGATAGCCATAGTCACAGGAGGTGCGCAGGGAGTGGGCAGGGGAATCGCAGAAGGACTGCTCAAAGAAGGCGCACACGTGGTCATAGCTGATATAAATTATGAGATGGCTGAAAAGGTAGCCAGGAAATTTGAAGAAAGTTTTGGCGAAGGGAGAGCAGTTCCCTGCCAGGTGGATGTTACCCGGGAAGATGATGTGCAGGATATGGTGGCCTTTACGGTGAAAAGGTTCGGAGGCATAGATATTCTCATAAGCAATGCAGGCATCCTTATTGCGGACAATATTTTAAGTTTCCCCTACGATAAATTCAGAAAAGTAATAGAAGTTAACTTCTACGGTTATTTTCTCTGTGCGCAAAAGGCAGCCCGGGTTATGGTGGAGCAGGGATACGGAGATATAATCCAGATTAACTCCAAGTCCGGCAAAAAGGGGAGCAAGGCGAACTCTGCCTATGCCTCATCCAAGTTTGCCGGCATTGGTTTTACCCAGAGCATAGCCATGGACCTGGCCGCGCATAATATTTTCGTAAATGCCATCTGTCCCGGCAACTTCCTGGACCTGGAGCTATGGCAGCGGGAAGGAGGTTTACTTGACCAGTACCTTAAAGCGGGCAAGGTTCCCGGGGCAAAAACAAGAAAAGACGTGGAGAATTACTATAAAAATCTTACCCTTCTCAAGAGAGCTTCTACAATTGAGGATGTTATGCACACGATTTTTTACATACTTAAGCAGAGAGGAGAAACCGGGCAGGCTTACAATGTAAGCCAGGGACAGGAGATGAGATAAGATGGGTAAATATATTTGCTTAGACCTGGGTGCTACCAGCGGGAGAATAATGGAGGTGGAATTTAAAGATAAGAAGCTTTCCCTGCAAGAACTGGGGAGATTCCCCACGGAAGGAACGAACTTACCCTTTGATAACGGATTTAAACTTGTCTGGGATGTTCCCCGTTTCTGGAAAGAGATACAAGGTATCCTTTCCCGGGTTAAGGAAGCATCCTCCGTTGCTGTGGACGGATGGGGAGTGGATTTTGCCCTGCTGGATAGAGAAGGCAGGTTAATAAAATTGCCCTCTCATTACCGGGACATTGAGCACATAAAAAAGGCGGAAGAGGTGATAAACGAATTAGGCAGAGAGAAAATCTTCCTGGAGACAGGCATCCAGATAATGCCTATAAACACCCTTTACCAGGTATATACCCTCCGGAAAAATTTCCCCTATATTCTGGATAATTCTTCTGCCTTGCTTATGATTCCTGACCTTTTCACCTACTTTCTTTCCGGTGAGAAAATATGCGAGTATACCAACGCTACTACCACCCAGATGTACAGAGTGGCTAAAGATGAATGGGCAAAAGAGCTGCTGCAATCGCTTTCCATTCCTACCCATTTCCTCCTGCCCGTTACCAGGCCGGGAAAAGTCATCGGCAGTGTAAGAAAATCACTGAATATCCTGCAAAATACCCGGGTAGTAGCCACAGGCTCCCATGACACTGCCTCGGCGATAGTGGGCACTCCCATGACAGAGGACTCTGTTTATATAAGTTCTGGGACCTGGTCATTGGTGGGGATTGAAATTGACCAGCCACTGATAAATTCCGAGACCCTGCAAAATAACTTTACCAACGAAGGAGGAGTAGGGAAGATAACCTTTCTCAAGAACCTGACTGGCATGTGGATTTTTGAGGAATGCAGGAGAAAATGGAACAAAAGTTTGCAGGAACTCCTCAAGGTAAACCAGGTAAAATCATCCGCAATTATAGACGTGGACGAGGCAAGGTTCCAGACGCCGGGCAGTATGCCGGAAAAAATAGTAAGCTACCTGAAAGAAACAGGACAAAAACCGCCAGAGAGCATACTGGAAATAGTAAGGATACTATTTGAAAGTCTTGCGTTGAAATACAGGTGGGTGATAGAAAAAATTGAGAATCTAACCGGCAAAAATTATCCTCGTGTTCATATTGTGGGTGGAGGAGCAAAGAACGAATTCCTGAATCAGCTTGTCGCTGACGTTACAGGAAAGATGGTCTATGCCGGTCCCTACGAAGCCACCACCATAGGAAGCAGTATTATCCAGATGCTTTCCCTGGGAGAAATTTCCAGTATAGAAGAGGGAAGAGAAATTATAAGAAATTCGTTTGCATTAAAGGTTTATCAGCCCGGTGAGAATATCTTCGCAGAGAAATATGACCTGTTGAGAAAACTTTTAAAGGAATAGGAGGAGAAAAAATGGGCAGAGCAATAAAATTGGGAGCGGGAGAGGTTGCGAAAGTTAAAAATCCTGTAATAGGAGTTTTTTCTCCTTGCGACCCCCGCATAGATGAGCCTTCTCGCAAGCGTGTGGCAAACATTATCCAGATGGCAGCGGATATAATAGCGGAAAGAGTAAAACTGGCAGATGGCACTCCGGTCAGGGTAGTCTACAGCACACTACTTATTGACGGAGAAAAGCAGGCGGATGTAGTGGCCAGGCAGTTTGAAGAGGCGGGAGTCAACATACTGGTAGGAGTGCCGGATACCTGGGCATTTCCCCAACCCAGCCTTATCTCTTTCATCCAGCAGTTTCCCAAGGACACTCCCCTCAACCTCACCTGCGGCAATAGCGGCCCCAAACCCGGAGTAGTTTACACCCATGCTGCGAGCGGTGCTGTATCTCAATACGGAAAGCTTATTCATATCAATGTAGGGACCTGGCCTGATACGGGCATGAATCCCCGCATGACGGAAAATACAGCCAGAACCCTGGTTGACTGGTGCTATGCAGCTATTACCTTCCAGGCATTAAAAGGGAGAAGAGTGGTGATATTCGGGCACGATTCCATGGGCATGGAAACTGCTCTTGCCCATGTAATTCCTACCCGCAACATATTCGGGATAGAGATTACCCGCCTGGATATGAAATTACTTGCGGACATGCTCCAGAAGAAAGCCTACAATGAAAAAGAGTTGAAAGAATTGAGGGATTGGCTGGGCAGGTTGGTGGGGGAAAGAATCGAATTGAGAAACGAAGATGATGAAGAAAGGCTGCAAAAATCATTAGCCATGTACCTCATTGTGAGGGACATAATGGAAGACCTGAACGCAGTAGGGGGAGGATTTATGAGCCAGCTGGAATGGGGGTCAGACCCTAAAGGCATCCCTCTTCCCGTAGCCGATATAATGGAATCTCTCTTCAACTCTACCTTTGACCATAGGGGCAGGAAGTCACCTATTCCCTATGCCACCGAGGCAGACGTGCAGGGACTTCTAACCATGCTCTTTTTCACCTACCTTACCGGAGGCAATCCTCCCCTCTTCATGGATTTCAGGAAAGTATGGGAACCGTGGGAAATTAAGGAGCTGGCTCAGAAGATAGGGGTGAAACTTTCCGGGGATAGCATATGGGAGAAGAGAGGATTTGTAGATGGAGATAATTCGGGAAGTGCTTCCTTTGATTGGGCAGGTAAACCGGGTGATTCTGTAGAAGAAATCATGTCCAGGGTATCTTTTCCTCTGGCTGACGAAGGGTACTTCCCCGGCCTGGGCAACTCTGTCACCTTCATCTCCCCGGGTGGAATAGAAGGAATAGCAGGAAGGCTCGCCTACAGCAGTATAAATAACATATTCTCTCTCATCTGGGATGAAGCAGAAACAGTTGACCTGCCGGATAAACTTGCCGAAGCAGTATGTAAAACCTCCACCTATACCTGGCCCCACACCTTTGTAGTTCCCCGGTATGCCAGCATGGGCGAATACAAGCAGTATGCCCCGGCTAATCACTTTCACATGACCTGGAATCTCCCGCCGGCGCGTTTAGAGTACTGGATGGACATGGCAAACGTTCTCTCTGTTACTCCCTGGAGTAAGAGGCCCCAGTACATAGAGGGAGTGGATAGGCCGCTTCCTTTGCTCTACCTGATAAACGGGGGAGAAGTGGCCAGTAAACTTTCCCTGGCAAAAAAGGTATAGGTTAGAATCTTACACTCCCTCAAATTATTTCTGGCCTCAGGGATTTTCTCCCGGTAAAAGGGGATGGTGGTAAATTGTAAATATGAAAGCCAGGCTCAAGGCAATCCTGAAAAAGCTGAAACACGAAGCCGTCACCCGCAGGAGCCCTCTGGAAATAGCTTCCGGGATAGGTATTGGTTTTTTTATAGGTATTTTGCCCATCCAGGGAATTAAAACACCCGTTACACTGTTAATTGCGGGCATATTTAAAAAAGTAAACGTAGTATCCGTCTTTTCCACCAGCAGTATAATCTCTCTCCCTCCCCTGGTCCCTTTTGTTTATTTCCTTGACCACTGGGTAGGAAGTAAAATCATGGGGAAATCCCTTACCCTTACCCTGCAAAGCTTCAAAGATTTCCATTACAAAGTAATAAAGGATGTGCTCTTCTCCCTGTTCCTGGGAGGGTTTACCTTGGGAATTGCCCTGGGAATTATCTCGTTTCTCCTCTCACTTCTTATCTTGAAATTTATTAAAAAACCCAAACCCATAAACCGTCTATAGTATGAGAGTTGTGAGTTGCTCCCGATGTTCATCGGGATGAGTTGTTAGTTCCGCCTATGTCCCCGCCTGTATACTGGGAGAGTTGTGAGTTATGAGTTGTCCCCGATGAACATCTGTCCCGGCGCATGCCGGGGCACCTATGCCCCCATGTTAGACTATAGACATCAGACTTTAGACATTAGACGGGAAAGACACATGATACGGGGGGCCAACTCACTATTTACTATCTTTCCTCGTTACTCGTCACCATTCACTATCCTTCCCCTCACTACTTTCTCACCATTCACCACTCACTGCTTACTGCTTACTATTTACTGTTCACTGTTTACTATCTTCCCCTCACTACTAACAACCACCTGCCTGTGGATTTTTTGGTTCAGATACTGTATAATTACAAGGCTTAATTATTAAGAGGGTGAAGTATATGGATGAACAATTAAAAGAAGACATAGATAAATTGGATAGAATTTTTCTAAGCATGCAGAGAAAAATGAGGGCGAAGCTTTCCAATGAATTATCCTCCGGTAAGATCACCCTTCCCCAGTTCCATATACTTTCCTATTTAGTAGAAAGAGAAAAAGCAATGATGGTGGAGCTTGCCCGATACCTGAGAGTAAGCGCTTCTGCAGTAACCAGCCTGGTGGATAACCTGGTAAAGATGGGTTTTTTAAAACGCGAGTTTTCCCCTGCGGATAGAAGAGTTATTATTACTTCTCTCACCGCGAAAGGCAGAAAAACTGTCCTGCGCATCAGGAGCCAGTTCTGTAAGCTTTTAGAAAATTCTTTAGAGAAGTTTACTTCTAAGGAAAGAAAAAAACTTCTGGAGTTGATAGGGAAAATGGAGCAGCTTTTATGAAGAAATTTTTACTAATTCCCTTTCTACTTTTTCTGGCCCAGCTTGCGTTTGCGGGGGATAACCTTCTGAGTTTACAAGAAAGTATCTCCATAGCCCTGGAAAATAATCCCTCCATAGATATAGCCAGGGAGAAGATAAGAGAAGCGCAAACCGAGAGAGAAAAAGCGCGCAGCAATTTCCTTCCCAGGATTTACACCCTGTCTTCTTACACCCGCCTGGATAAAAAGAAAACCATGGATATTAACTTGCCTACTATCCCGGGATACCCCCCCATGCCAACACCTGTGCTCTCCGATGACGAAATCTACGATTATAACCTCAGCCTTTCCCAGCCGCTTTTCACGGGAGGGAAACTTATCTCTCTTTACAACCTGCAGAAAGAAAATCTTGCGGCAAACCGGCATAATTTTGAAAAGGTGAAGAATGATTTAATCTTTGCGGTCAAGGAAGCCTACTTTAAAGTCCTGGAGGCGGAAAGATTAAGAAAAGTGGCACAGGAAGCATTAAATCAGACAGGGGCACACCTAAAATTGCTAAAAGATTTATTTGCCGAGGGAATGGTGGCAGAAGTGGAAGTTTTGCGGGCAAAGGTGGCGCTGGCAAATGCTAACCGTCAACTTATAAATGTTGAAAATAGGCTCAAATTTTCCCGCGCCTACTTTAATAACCTTTTAAACCGGGATCTGGGAAAAGAGGTGAGACTGAAGGATGTGCCGGGATTTGAAAATGATACGGGTGACCTTTCTGGTTATATAAAGGAAGCTTACAAAAATAGACCCGAGATAAAGGAGATGCAAAACAGATTGAGAATGGCGGAGGAAAAGGTAAGAATAGCCCGTGCAAGCTTTTTCCCCCAGGTTGCGCTGACAGGAAGCTGGGATAAGAAAAAAGGGGCAGAAATTCCCATAGATAAATGGAAAGAATCCTGGAGCGCGGTAATCTCAGTGAGCATAGACATATGGGACTGGGGGGAGAACAAGAACGAACTTGAAAAGGCAAAGTCGCAGATGAAGCAGATAAAAAGCTCTTTTTCTTTGCTGAAAAACCAGGTGGAGCTGGAAGTGCGCCAGGCATACCTGAATCTTTTATCCGCGAAGGAGAGGATAAAAGTACAGAAAGAAGCAGTAAAAGAAGCAGAAAAGAATTTTAAGGATACTTCCGCCAGGTTCAAGGAAGGAATGGCCACGAATACAGATGTCCTGGATGCCCGGACTCTTTTAACCAGAGCAGAAATGGATTACTATCGTGCCTTATACGGTTACCAGATAGCGAAAGCAGGCCTTGAAAGGGCGGTAGGGGGCAGCGCTACAAGCCAAAAAGGAGAAAAAAGATGAAAAAGATAATTATCTGGATAGTGGCTCTGGTGCTTGTAGGAGGGGGAGCATACAGGGTCTACCGGATTATTGAAGCAGGGAGAAAGGGAGGAGAAAAGATAGCCAGAGAAAGAGAAATTCCGGTAAGGGTGGAAAAGGTGAGCACCGGGAGCATTATGGATACTTTGTCCTTTTCCGGTAATATCATACCTGAGGCCACAGTTACCGTGTATTCCAAGGTAGGGGGTAAAGTAAAAGAGCTTGCCGTGGATGTGGGCGATAGAGTGGGAAAAGGTGCTCTCATTGCTAAGATTGAGAAGGATAAGCTTCTCCTGCAGGAAAAGAGGCTGAAGGCTTCCCTGGAATCAGCGGAAGTAAATCTTTCCAACCTTAAGAAGGAGTATGAACGGGTAAAGAATCTTTTCCGGAAAAAGGCAGTCTCACAGCAGAAAATGGATAATGTAAGCACTGCCTACAAGAGTGCCCGGGCCAAGGTGGAAGAGCTGAAGGTTGCTCTTTCCTTGGCTAAAATCCAGCTTGCTGATTCCACTGTTACGGCTCCTATTGCGGGTGTTATTGCCCGGAAGTTTGTAGAAGAAGGTGATATGGTTACTGCCACTATCCAGCTCAGGGGAACTCCCCTGGTTACCATAGTAGATATGGATACAGTCAAGGGCACGCTCAGTGTGAACGAGAAGGATATAACCAGGTTGAGAATAGGAGAAAGGGTTGAAGTCAATGTGGATGCCTATCCCGGGAAAGTTTTTCAGGGCAGTGTGTCCAGGATTGCACCTACTTTTGACCCCCTTTCCCGCACTGCTTTGGTAGAGATAAAAGTGCCCAATCCTGAACATTACCTTAAACCCGGCATGTTCGCCCGCATAAAGGTGATAATCCAGGAACATGATAATGCCTTAAAAATAAGAAGAGAAGCAGTTGTAAAGGGGAATAACGTATTTGTGGTTAAAGAAGGGAGAGCGTCTCTTCGCAATATCGTACAGGGGATACGGGAGGGGAATTGGGTAGAGGTGCTTGCCGGGGTAGCGGCAGGGGAAGAGGTGGTCATCAGGGGACAAAAATTTCTCAAGGATGGCATGAGAGTAAAGGTAGTAGAATAATGAACCTGCCGCGGTTTGGAGTAAGAAGACCGGTAAGCACCCTGATGCTCTTTCTGGGTATTTTTCTCATAGGGGTGGTCTCTTACTTTCATCTTCCCCTGGACATGATGCCTGAAATAACCCTGCCCTCCATATCTGTAATCACTACTTATCCGGGTGCTTCTCCGGAAGATGTGGAAGAGAGGGTAAGCAAAATCATAGAAAATGCTGTCAGTACTGTGCCAAACATAGAAAAGGTCAGTTCCCTTTCTCAGGAGTCGCTCTCCGTAGTACGATTGAAATTTGCCTGGGGTACTAACCTGGGTGATGCGGCAAATGATATAAGGGATAAGCTTGACTTTGTCAGAAAGGAATTACCCGATGGTGCGGAAGAGCCCGTTGTCTTCAAATTTGATATTTCCGAGATGCCCATACTCATGGTTACCGCCCGGGCAGAGGAAAACTATTCCCGGCTTTACAAGCTGGTGGATAAAAAAGTGGTTGAACCTCTGGAAAGGGTCCCCGGGGTAGGAACCGTATGGATTCAGGGTGGATTGAAAAGGGAAATCAAGGTCTGGGTAGATAAAGATAAATTAACAGCTTATAATCTCACTGTCGAAGATGTGGCTGATTCCCTGCAAAGGGAAAATGTTACCCTGCCAGCCGGCAATCTGAAAACCGGGCTTAATGACTACATTATCAGGATACCGGGTGAATTTAAGAAAGTAAAAGATATCAACAATATCGTAGTGAGCATAAGGAACGGTAACCCGGTATATTTAAAAGATATTGCCCGGGTGGAAGATGCCTACAAGGAACAGTCCCGCAGAATCCATGTAGAAGGAAAGAAAGGTCTGGTGGTAATAGTCCAGAAACAATCCGGGGCTAATACCGTGGCAGTAAGCCAGAAAGTGCGTGCCAAGCTAAGAGAAATCAGCAAGGATTTACCTCCCGAGGTTAAAATCGGTGTAATGAGGGATACTGCGCAGTTTATTATAGCCTCCCTTCGCAACCTTGCCACTACCCTTTTCTGGGGTAGTATCCTGGTCTCCATAATCGTGATTCTTTTCCTGGGTAATGTGCGGGGAAGTTTCATCATTCTTATCACGCTTCCCTTTTCCCTGATCTTTTCCTTTATATTCCTCTATCTTAATAATTACACTCTCAACTGGATTTCGCTCTCCAGCCTGGTGATTGCGCTGGGCATGGTGGTAGATGGGGCAATAGTGGTGCTGGAAAGCATTTACCGAAAAAGGGAGAGCGGAGGGGAAGTGAAAGAAGCAGCAGAAGCAGGGGCAGGGGAGGTGGGAATGGCGGTGATGGCTTCATATTTCACTACCATAGCTATCTTTATTCCCCTTATCTTTTCCAGGGGGATAGTGGGCATAATGTTTCGCCAGATGGCCTGGGTGATCATCGTGGTCCTGGTAGGCTCTCTTTTAGTGGCCCTTACGCTTTCTCCCATGCTGGCCTCCCGCATACTTCCCCGGGTTCCCTCCCGCAGGCCGTGGGTAAAAAGGATGGAGAATAGGTATGAGAGAATACTCAATCTATCTCTCTCTTTTCCTGGCAGGACACTCACGGTTATCTTCTTCTTTCTCCTGGCAAGCTTTACCCTCTTCCCCTTTATTAAAAAAGAGTTTTTTCCCCGTGTAGACCAGGGCTGGGTTCAGGCCTTTGTAAGGCTGCCGGTAGGAACGAGAGTGGAGGAGACAGAGAAAGTGATGCAGGAAATCGAAAAAATCGCTGCCCGGGAAGTCCCGGAAAGAGAAAACATGTTCGCGCGTATGGGGCAATCCGACGAGGGTTTCCACAGTGCTATGGGCTGGGAGGAAGGTTCCAATATTGGCATGCTAATCCTGGACCTTGTTCCCAAGAAGGAGAGGAAGCGTTCCAGCCAGGAAGTGGCAAATGCATTGCGAAAAAAGTTCTCACAGGTTCCCGGCATAGAGGAAATGACCTTTGAGACAGCAGACCCCCTGGAAACGCTTATCCTGGGAGGAGAGAAGCCAGTTACCGTGAAAATATTCGGTTATAACCTGGAAAAAACCTACCTGGCAGCAGAAAAGGTGAAGCAGATGCTGAAAAGTATCGGGGGAGTTACTGACGTAGATGTATCCCGTAAAAAAGGCAAACCGGAAATATGGATAGTGGTGGACAAAGAAAAGGCTGCTTTTTCAGGAAGTAGCACTGCCAGCATAGCCACCCAGATAAGAAACCTGTTCCATGGCAAAAAATCGACCAAATTCCGTGAAGGAGGAGACGAATACGATATACTCATTCGCATGCGGGAAGAAGACAGGAAAAGCTTGAAAGATTTAATGGAATCACCCATACATCTTCTCAGCGGTAAGACCGTTCCCTTGAAAAACTTAGCCCGCATAGAAATACGTTCCGGCCCTTCCAGCATTGAAAGAGAATCGCGGGAAAGAGTAATAAAAGTGGGAGGATATCTATTCAAAAGAAAGCTGAGCGATGTCCTTGCTGACCTGAAAGTTCAGCTGCATAATTTTACCCCTCCCCCGGGGGTTACGGTAAAGATATCCGGAGCCGTGGAAGAACAGTCAAAGGCCTTTCGCACCCTTTTCTTCTCCCTTATCCTGGGGATGATACTGGTTTACATGGTTATGGCCTCCCAGTTTGAATCTTTCCTGCATCCCTTAATAATAATGTTCTCAGTGCCATTTGCCCTTACCGGCGTGCTCTGGATGCTGTTTCTCACCGGGCAGACTTTTAATGTAGACTCTCTCCTGGGAACGGTGATTCTTATAGGTATAGTGGTTAACAATGGCATAATCCTGGTTGATTACACCAATAGACTGTTGAGAGGCGGAACGGAGCTTAAGGAGGCTGTCCTGAAAGCAGGTCTGCGAAGAGTAAGGCCTGTGCTCATGACCAGCTTAACCACGATATTCGGACTTCTGCCCCTGGCTTTAATGCGGGGAGAAGGTTCGGAAGAATGGAATTCCCTGGGACTGGCAGCCATAGGAGGCCTTTCCCTTTCTACCCTGGTAACCCTGATACTTATTCCCACCCTCTACTACCTGGCAGAGCGAAGAATCCAGAGATTGCATAACAAGTAGCGAGTAGCGGGTAGTTTTAGACTTTAGACCATAGACCTTAGACTGTAGACCGGGAGATAGTAAGCAGTAAATAGTAAACAGTGAATGGTAGGTTAGTATCTTGGTAATCCTGGTATCTCGGTTTCCTGGTTTCCCGGGAGCAAGTCTCATGGTTTCCTCAAGACTGCCTTAGATTTTGGGGTTTTAAAAAGGCGGGTAATAGGCGCCCCGACATACGTCGGGACCGATGGACATCGGGGATAACTCGCAACTCACAACTCTTAGACTATAGACCGGAAAAATAGTGAATGGTAACAAGTAATGAGGAAAGATAGTAAATAGTAAGTTGGCCCCCCATATCATGTGTCTTTCCCGTCTAATGTCTAAAGTCTGATGTCTATAGTCTAACATGGGGGAATAGGCGCCCCGGCATGCGCCGGGACAGGGAACTGGCAACTAATAACTCACAACTCACAACCCTTCCCGTATATCCAGGCAGGAGCATACTAAAGCTTTGACAGGAAAGAAGGCAG
>Ga0256830_1001519_pt1 | contig 16329 bp, 14 predicted proteins | sample 128326metaG_FD_190537 | JGI IMG/M metagenome (GOLD analysis project Ga0256830, IMG submission 190537) | Hydrothermal vent microbial communities from Lau Basin, Pacific Ocean - 128-326 | ecosystem: Environmental > Aquatic > Marine > Hydrothermal vents | place: Pacific Ocean: Lau Basin | collected... | reverse complement strand
TGTTCTCCCGGAAAATATCCTCCCTCACCGCCCCCAGTGCTGACTCCCAGGAAACACGGTAGCCTTTCTTAAACCCTACTATTATCTCAGGTGCTTCCTGCAAATGCGGGCCGGAGTAAACTTCTTCCTTGAGATACACCCTATTTACCACCCTCTCCCCGCTTTCGGGATAGGTAAGCTCTTCCAGTTTTTTCTTTATCTCCCTGGTTAGAGCAGGAACTTCCTCTTTCTTTACCGTGCCTAAGGGCTCTCTTCCTCTGAGATTCAGGTATATTCCCCCGCCAATCCCCAGGGAATAGGCCCTGGTGTATGCCCAGTTAACATTACGGAAAAATTCTTCCCCCTCCTGCGGTGGTGCAGCAAGGGAGAGGTATCCTTCCTTCCACAGCCAGGTATTAAGATTAACACTTGTTCTAAAGCTGGAAAACCCATGGTCCGATAGAACTATCACTTTTGTTCCCTTATCCATTCTCCGCAGCACCTCTCCCAGGATTCTATCCATCTCTTTATATACCCGGGGAATAACCTGCCGGTAAATCCTGGCTTCTTGTTCATTGTAAAGAGGATGATGTGGGTCAAGAAAACGGTAAAACATGTGTTGAGTAATATCAGTAATACCGAAGTAGCAGAAAAGAATCCCTTCTCTGAATCTCTTCATCTCATAGTCCAGCATTTTCTCGTTTTCTTTAAGCACCTCACCGTACTCCTCCAGTATTTCCCGTTCCTCCAGTCTCCCCTCGTTAAGAGCCCAGGTTTCTCCCGGCTGTCCCAATGTATGAAAAAGACCTATTGCCCCGCACAGCTTGCGGGAATACGAGGAAGGAAAACTTATGGGAAAAGCAGGGTGCCGGGGGTCAAAATTGAGCGGCGACAGATAAATTTCTAAGTCCGGCTTAATACTTTTCACGTAAAACTGCAGAATTCCTTTTACCCGGGCCAGGGGAAGCAGGGAAAAATCAACCCCTATCCATCTACTCCAGGTACCTTCTTTTACCCGGTAGCTTTTCCCCTGCAGTGAAATCACTACCTCTCTCCCAGCCGGATTTATCTTAAAGGTTAGGGGTATTTTTACTCTTTCCATATCTTTACGGAAGCTGTTCTCCGGCCCGTAGATAAAGGTTGCCACCCGGCCATCTTTCGCCTCAACTTCCACCACCCTCTCTTCCCTGCCCCTGTTTTTCAGCTTACGGGTAGTGTAAAAAGTATAGGTTCCCTGGGTTCCCAGGAGGTCTGGCACACCAAACCCGGAAAGCATCTTCCCGTAGAGCTTTTCCGGGGGGAAAGTCATGGGTAAACGCAGGATGACCGTGGGAATCCGGTACCCGGAGGTTATCTTCCAGAAAGGGGTGCCATCCCAGTATTTCTCCAGACGGGGGGAAGATAACGGTATGCGATAATTACCAAAACTTAGAAATTTCCCGGGAGGCACAAATTTACTCAGGGTAAGATAAGGCAGGTAGTTACGCCTGTTAGGCTGGAGGAAATCGAATATCCCGTGTTTCCCCGGGTTTACCCCGGTGAAGAAAGACGTCCAGGCTACCGATGACTCGGGTGGTACGGTGGAATAAAGATAAGCAAAACCCCCTGTATTTTTAAGCTTCTGGAAATTGGGCAATTCTCCCCTTTTCATCATCTCCTCCACCCTTCCTGCATCCAGCCCATCCATACCCAGGATGATTATCTTCCCGTACTTCACCTCTGGCACACTTTTCATCTTTAGCATTGTAGCAACCAACACCAGGAAAATAAACACTGCTACTATATAAAAAATCTTCTTATTTTTCCTGAAAAATCTAAACAGGAAGCGAAAAGGAAGCAGCAGGGAAGCCAGAATAGCCATAATAATAGCCAAAAGTGCAGAAAGCGAGGTAAACACTAAGTTTAATCCAGGCCCTATATAGTATGAAATCTTCCTTTCACCTATCATGCTTCACCTACGAACCAGGTAGACAGATAACTTGCCCGCCCCGCCTGTATCTCATATCCTCCCGCTACTATCTACCCGCTACTCACTACTTTCAAAGTTGCGAGTCATCCCCGATGTCCATCGGTCCCGACGTATGTCGGGGCGCCTACCCCCCACCTATATATTGTATCCTGCATTTCCTCTTCCAGTCTAAAGTCTATAGTCTGAAAACCTGGATACCTGCTTTCGCAGGTATGACAGGCTTGTCATTCTTGCGCAATCTATCCATTTACCGAGAAACCAGGATTACCAGGGAACCAGGATACCAAGTCACTCTTCACTATTCACTGTTCACTATCTTTCCTCGCTACTCACTACTTTCTCACCGTTCACTATTCACTGTTTACTGTTCACTATTTACTGCTTTCCCAGTCTATGGTCTATCTACTGCACATATCCCAAGCTTTTCAATCGCTCCCTGCTCTCCTGGTCAAGTTTCCCCAGGGAGGAAGAAAGATACTTTTGCAACTCTTTCTCCCTTTTTTCCAGAAGCAAGGAAAGAGGTAAAGGAACCCTCTCCCAGCCCAGGGCAATTCTCTCCTGGGGGTCCTGCTCCAGGCTGTAAAACCATTTCAACTCTTTCCCCTTTTTTCCCCCATGTATAATTTTATATTTCTCTGTTCTCAATGATACATACCAGGATCTTCTCTCCGGATTTCCACTTATACTGATAATGGGGGAAAAGCTGTAACTTCCGCTTTTTTTTAACAATGCCGCGAAATTACTGCCTTCCATGCTACTGGGAACCTTAAAATTGAGCAGAGAAAGAATCGTGGGGGAGATCCCCAGCGTAGGCACCATGGAAGTTATAATGCCTCCCTTATTTTGCTGAGGCAGCTTGATAATAAGCGGAACTTTTATCACCGTATCCCAGGGTGGCCCACCATGGGCAAAGTAATTCCCGTGTTCACCCAGGTATTCTCCATGGTCTGCAGTAATCACAATAAGCGTATTTCGGTAAATTTTAGCATCCCTAAGATATTCTATCAGCCTGCCAATATATTCATCGGTAAACCTTATTCCTCCATCGTACTGGGCTATGTAATAGCCTGCTTCCTTATGCCCCTCCTGGTAGATATACCGGGGGATAGCATTTTCTCCCTCATCGGTTTCACTTACCGGAAGTCTTTTTACTTCTTTATAGAACTTATCTTTAACAAACATTGCGTTATAGGGAGAAGGAGGGCGATAGGGCCCATGCACATCCATATAGTGCAGGTAAAGGAAAAAGGGCTGCGAGGAATTTTGTTGTATCCACTGCATTCCCTGGGCAGTGAGAAGAGGAGCTGTTAATCTCCTGTCATCTACAAATTTATCAAAACCCCTGTCCAGCCCCTTCACCTTTCCGATAATCCCGTGACCGCTCAGGAAGGCTGTGCGATAGCCCTTTCTTTTGAATACTTCAGAGAGGGTTAAAGTATCCGGATTCAAAGAAGCTGTCCAGTTAGATACCAGGTGCCTGACCAGTGTGGAAGTAAATAGAGAAGGAAGAGAGACCACAGTCACAGTAGAAGGAGAGATCGCCTGGGTAAAAAGATAAGAACCTTTGGCAAAACTGTCTATGTGGGGGGAAGTAGCACGGAAATACCCGTAACAGGAAAGATGGTCTGGCCGTAAGGCATCTACCAGGATAAATACCACATTTATTTTTTCCTGCCGGGATTTAAATTGAGGCTGTAGAACTGCCAGGGAAACCGCCAGCAAGATCAAAAAAATGATTAGTAAGCGAACTTTCATTTGTTTATTTTATCACTTTCCCTCTCCAGGCGTGTTGTATGTTAAAATATAAGCCTGATGTTTTTTAGCTTGGGCGTATGGGAGAAAAATATGCTTCACTGGCTGATAAACCACCGTATAGGGTGGCTGAATTACTTTTTTATTTATTTTACTTACCTGGGAAACGCGGGGATAACACTCCTGATTTTCTTCTCTTTCCTCTACTTTTTCAGGAAGAAATCTTTTTTTTTCGGCTTAACTTCCTCTTTGACCGCGCTAATCCTGGTGGAAATATTTGTCCAGCTGGGGAAATATTTTATCCATCGTCCTCGCCCGGTAATATCCTTACCTGATATCCAGGTTTTAGGCCCTCTTCTCAAGTACTCCTCTTTCCCCTCGGGACATTCAGCCGTAGCTTTTACCGGTGCGGTGCTGTTTTCCTACTTCTTTCCCCGCTTTGCCTGGATATTTTACCTGTTAGCCTTTTTAGTAGCCTTTTCCCGCCTTTACCTGGGGGTGCATTTCCCCTCCGATGTCCTGGTAGGAGGAACAATTGGGTATTTCAATGGTAAAATAGGTCTCTGGCTGAATAGTAAATGGAGAGAAACGCATGAAAAAAGGGCTGATTGAAAAATACAGAAAATTCCTGCCGGTAAGCGATAAAACTCCGGTGATTACTTTAAACGAAGGGGATACACCGCTTATAAAAGGTAAAGTTTTAAGCGAACTCACCGGCGGTAAAGTTTTACTGAAGTTTGAAGGAACCAACCCTACTGGTTCTTTCAAGGATAGAGGAATGTGCATGGCAATCTCCAAGGCCCTGGAGAAGGGGGCCGAAGCAGTAATGTGTGCCTCCACGGGAAACACCTCTGCCTCTGCCGCAGCCTACGCAGCCCGGGCCGGCATAAAGAGCATAGTGCTTATCCCGGAAGGGAAAATTGCCCGCGGTAAGCTTTCCCAGGCCTTAATTCACGGAGCCCAGGTAATTGCTATCCAGGGGAATTTTGATGACGCCCTGCGTATGGTGGTGGAAATAACCTCCCGCTATCCCATACAATTGGTCAACTCCATAAATCCCTACCGCATAGAAGGGCAGAAAACCGGCTCCTTTGAGATATGCGACGAGATGGGCAAAGCACCTGATTATCACTTTATCCCCGTGGGCAATGCCGGAAATATAACTGCTTACTGGAAAGGGTACAAAGAATACTATTCCGCGGGTATTATTTCTTCTCTGCCCCGCATGAGAGGATACCAGGCAGAGGGAGCTGCTCCCATTGTCAGGGGAAAAGTTGTACCCAATCCGGAGACCGTTGCCACAGCTATCCGCATAGGCAACCCTGCCCGCTGGAAAGAAGCCGAAACAGCCGCACGGGAATCAGGGGGTAAAATCGATATGGTCTCTGACCAGGAAATCCTCTCTGCCTACCATCTCCTGGGAAAGGAAGAGGGGATATTCGTAGAGCCTGCTTCTGCCGCCTCGGTGGCAGGCCTGTTGAAATTTAACCGGGAGAACCCGGGGGTATTAAAGGATAAAATAATAGTATGTATTCTCACCGGAACCGGGCTTAAGGACCCGGACCGGGCAGTAAAGGAATCTCCTGTCCCGGAATCGGTTCCTCCTACCCTGAAAATTCTGGAAGAGAAACTGGGATTGAAATAATGAGAAAAAAGAAAACAGGCTGGATAATATTATCTATTATTGTCTTTCTTGCTTTTGCCTACCAGGTAGTACTCTTCTCCCTTACCCAGAAGATTAAGGAAGAATTATCCAAAAACGGGATAAAGGTGAGACACGTATCCCTGGGGTTAGCAAGGGGAAGGATAAAAATAAGCGGAGGCAAAGGGACAAATGAACAAATGAAATGGCAGTTCTCCCGCCTGGAGGCAAATTTTTCTCCTTTGCGAGTCTTGAAACACAGGGAAATAGAAAAGGTAATAATCAAAGGCTGGGAAGTATCCTGGCGTTCCAACCCCTCTCTTCCCGACCCTAAGCTTCCCATAATAAAGGAAGTGATTCTAAAAGAAGGCTCTTTTGTCATCCGCTTCCCGGGAGGAGCAATAAAAGGCAAGGCAGAAGGAGTTATACGTAATATCGGGGAAGGAAGGAAAGCAAAGGCAGAAATCACAGGGACTATTGCCCCGGAATCTCCCTTCTGGATAAAGGGCGAGTTTCAACTACCCGACCCAAACGAGTACTTATCTGGTAAGGGGGAAATTACGGCTCTTCCCTTGTCTCCCTTAACCTCTCCCCTGATAGAAAGCCTGAGTGGAGGGAAAAATATCGCGGGTGCTTTTTTTACTCCGTTCCTGCAAAAATCCATCCCTCTCTCCGCCAACCTCTCCTTCCAGGGTAAACTGATAAGAAAAGAAGTTGAACTTGTGGCTTTACTGGAGGGCAAATGGGGAGGGAAAGATGCAATATTGAGAATAAAAGGAAAGGGTAAAATACCCAGGATTTCCTTTTCTTACCAGGTAGAGGGAAAATGAAGCATGTAATGCTAATCGCTGATGGCATGGCTGACCACTCCCTGTCTCAATTAGGGGGTAAAACGCCTCTTCAGAAGGCACATACTCCCAATATGGACAGGTTAGCCAAGGAGGGATACTGCGGGCTTATTACCACCCTGAAGGAAGGTTTTCCCCTGGGTAGTGACGTGGCCATATTATCCCTTCTGGGATATCCTCCGGATAAATTTTATCCCGGGAGGGGGTCGCTGGAGGCAGCCAGCCAGGGAATCAAATTGAAAGGGCACGAAAAGGCTTTTCGTGTTAACCTGGTAACCATAGAAGATGGAATAATGGCTGATTACTCTGCCGGACATATTCCTTCCTCCCAATCCCGCCTTCTCATGCGTTATCTGAACGAAAAACTGGGAGACAAGAACATACAATTCCATCCCGGGGTAAGCTACAGGAACTTACTGATAATAAAGGGGAAGGGAGAGATAAAAGACGACATTCCTTCCACCACTCCTCCGCATGATATTATCGGCAAGGAAGTAAGGAATTACCTCCCCCGGGGCAAAGGAGCAAACTTACTCAAAAGGCTGATTAAATTATCCCAGGAATACCTGCCTCAGCACCCGCTTAATATTAGAAGAATACAGCAAGGTCTCCCTCCGGCAAATTCCATCTGGATATGGGGAGGAGGAAAGAGACCGCACGGAGAAAGCTTCCCAAAAAAGTATGGCATCAAGGCAGGTATTATCTCAGCCGTGGACGTGATAAAAGGGATAGGGAGCATCCTGGATATGGAAGTGATAAAAGTAAGAAAAGCTACGGGAGATATTTATACCAACTGGCGGGGCAAGGCCAGAGCAGGAATAAAAGCTCTCCGAAGGTTGGACCTGGTGATTATTCATATTGAAGCAACAGACGAAGCCGCACATATGGGAGATCCCCACTTAAAGGTAGCTGCTATTGAAAACTTTGACCGGGAAATCGTAGGAAGAATAATATCAGCCCATCCGGAAGCCAGGATATTTGTAGGATGCGACCATACAACTTCCACCCCGCTCAGGACACATACCCGCGACCCCGTTCCTTTTATTTTGTGGGGAATAGGTAAATCCAACAACTGTCCCACTTTTTCCGAGGTAAGTGCCCGGTTGACCGGTGTGCACTTTAAAAGCGGCAGGGCACTTATGAAACTATTTATAATGGGGAAGTAGACATGGCTCTAATAGTGCAAAAATTTGGCGGAACCTCTCTGGCTACACCGGAGCACATAAAGAGAGTTGCCTCCAGGGTGGTAGAAGAGAGAAAAAAGGGCAACGAACTGGTGGTTATAGTCTCTGCGATGGGTGCTACCACGGACGAATTGATAGAATTATCCAGAAAAATATCACGGAATCCGCCCGCCAGGGAACTGGATATGTTAATAGCCACCGGTGAGCAAATATCCTCTGCGCTTCTTTCCATGGCAATACATGCCAGAGGAGAAAAGGCAGTCTCCCTTACCGGTCCCCAGGTGGGCATTCTTACCGATTCCTTTCACACAAAAGCCAGGATTTTAAAAGTAAACAGCAAGAGAATAATAACCGAACTCCGGAAAGGAAATATTGTTATTGTGGCTGGTTTCCAGGGCACTGATTATGAATCCAACATAACTACGTTAGGAAGAGGCGGGTCAGATACCACCGCAGTAGCCATAGCCGCCGCACTCAAAGCAGATATATGCGAGATTTTTACCGATGTGGACGGAGTATTTACCGCTGACCCCAGGATAGTACCGGAAGCAAAGAAATTGCAGTCAATTACCTACGATGAAATGTTAGAATTGGCCTCCGCGGGAGCAAAAGTCTTGCAATCTCGCTCCGTTGAGTTTGCTGCCAAGTATAATGTTAAAATACATGTGAGATCTTCTTTTCATGGGAAGGAGGGGACTATTGTGATGAAGGAGATAGAATCTATGGAAAGCGTACTGGTGAGGGGAGTTGCCCTGGAAAAGAACCAGGCAAAGATAAGTATAGATGGTGTGCCTGATTATCCCGGAGTAGCAGCGGAAATATTTGAGCCGCTCTCAAAGGAAAATATAAACGTGGACCTTATTGTACAGGGTGCACCTGACAGGGAAGGGAAAAGCGAGATAACTTTTACCGTAGCCCGGGAAGAGACAGCAAAAGTAGTAAAATTAATGGAAAAGGTAAAAGAGAAACTCGGAGCAGGAAAAGTAGGTTGTGATAAAGGTGTAGCAAAGGTGTCAATAGTAGGAGTGGGGATGAGGACGCATCCCGGCGTAGCGGCCAGGATGTTTAAAGCACTATCCAGAGAAAAAATAAACATAGAACTCATCTCTACCTCAGAAATTCTCATCTCCTGCCTGGTAAGAGAAGAGGAGGGTGAGAAAGCAATACAGGCCCTTCATAAAGAATTCGAACTGGAGAGGATGCAATGAAAATTTGGTTATATGATACTACCTTGAGAGATGGTGCCCAGATGGGAGGAGTAAACTTCTCCCTGCAGGATAAGATAAGAATTGCCCGAAAGTTAGATGCGTTCGGGTTTCCCTACGTGGAGGGCGGATGGCCGGGCTCCAACCCAAAAGACATAAAGTTCTTTGAGGAAATGAAGAAATCCCCGCTTAAAAAGGCAAAGCTCTGTGCCTTTACCATGACCCGGAGAGTAAAGTACACGCCCTCACGCGACCCTTCCCTGCGCAGAGCCATAGAAGCAGAAACACCCGTGGTTACCCTCTTCGGGAAATCCTGGCTACTGCACGTGGAGCAGGTACTGAGAATATCTCCCCAGGATAACCTCAAGATAATCGAAGACTCGGTGCGCTACCTGAAAAAGAAAGGAAGGGAGGTAATCTACGATGCCGAGCACTTCTTTGACGGATTTAAAGATAACAGCGATTATGCCTTAAAAACCCTTATGGCCGCAGAAAGAGGGGGAGCAGATTCCCTGGTTCTCTGCGATACAAACGGAGGAAGTCTGCCTTTTGAAATAGAAGAAATCATGCGCCGGGTAACAAAGGAAGTCAATACTCCCCTGGGCATTCATACCCACAATGACAACGGCATGGCTGTGGCCAACACCATAGTGGCAGTAAAAATGGGGGCAAACCACGTGCAGGGAACCATTAACGGGCTGGGAGAAAGATGCGGAAATGCAGACCTCTGTTCCGTTATTCCAAATCTACAGATAAAGATGGGGATGAAATGCTTACCGGAGAGTGCCTTGCAAAGACTCACAGAACTCTCCTACCTGGTCTATGAAATCGCCAACTTAATTCCCCTGCCCCACCAGCCATTTGTGGGAGAAAGAGCCTTTGCCCACAAAGGAGGGACCCACGTAGATGCAGTGAGAAAGGTTTCCCGTTCCTTCGAGCATATTGCTCCGGAATTGGTGGGCAACACGCGCAAAATTCTCACCTCAGAACTCTCCGGGAGAAGCAACATAATATTAAAAGCAAAAGAGTTTGGCATCCAGCTGGACAAAAATTCTGCCCAGGTGGGAAACCTTCTTAACCGCATAAAAATTCTGGAGAACGAAGGATACGAATTTGAAGCGGCTGATGCTTCCCTGGAACTGCTCATGCGGGAAGAGCTGGGTGAGACCCGGGAATACTTCGAAGAGGAAGGATTCAGAGTCTATGTAGGCGAGAAAAAAGGCAAGCCTTTCACCGAGGCAACCGTGCAGGTAAAAGTAGGCAATGATATTGAGCATACCGCGGCAGAGGGAGACGGCCCCGTGGATGCACTGACCAACGCCCTGCACAAGGCCCTGCTAAAATTCTATCCCACGCTCAAAGAACTCCAGCTTATCGACTACAAGGTAAGAATCATCAATCCCCACAGGGGGACAGCTGCCACCACCCGGGTTTTAATCAGGTTCAAAGACCCGCAGCGTATGTTCACCACGGTGGGAGTATCTCCCAACATTCTGGAAGCCTCCTGGGAAGCCCTGGTAAATGCCATAAACTACAAGCTTTTGAAGGAGGGCGAGGAGAGGGGAAAATAGAATAGACTTTAGACCATAGACTATAGACATTAGACGGGGAGCAGTGATTAGGGATTTGGGAGCTGGGGTTTGTAGTTTATTTAGAAATTATTAAGGGAGGGGAAATAAAATGTATGCATTGGGTATTGATTTCGGGACAAATTCCGTGCGGGCAGTGGTAATAGACCTCTCCTCAGGGGAAGAAATTGCCCGGGCAGTGGAAGGATACCCTTCCGGCATAGAAGGAGTAATCATTGAGGAAAAAAATCCGCACCTGGCCCGGCAGAATCCCGCTGATTATCACGCAAGCCTGAAAAAAGCCGGTAAAAGAGTAATCTCAGAAGCATCGGATAACCCTCGTTTCTCCCCGGAAAAGATAAAAGGAATAGGCGTAGATACCACGGGCAGTACTCCCCTACCCGTGGACGACAAACTTGTCCCCCTCTCCTTTCACAAGGAATTTCGTGCTAATCCCAATGCCATGGCCTGGTTGTGGAAAGACCACACCAGTGCTGCAGAAGCAGAAGAGATTACAGAATTAGCCAGAAAGCACCGTCCTCATTACCTGGGGAAAATCGGGGGAGTCTATTCCTCGGAATGGTTCTTTTCCAAGATTTTACATCTTGCCCGCGTGGACCGGAAGGTATTTGAGGCGGCTGACAGTTTCCTGGAACTGGCGGATTATATTCCTGCTGTTCTTACCGGGAAGAAAAACGCCCGGCAAGTAAAGAGAAGCATATGTGCAGCAGGGCATAAAGCGCTGTACAGCAAAGAATGGGGTGGTCTGCCCGACGAAGAATTTTTAGAAATGCTTTCCCCGCATTTCAAAGGATTAAGAAGTAAACTATATCAGGAAGCCTATCCTGCGGGAGAACCGGAAGGTATTCTCAGCGCAGAATGGGCAAAGGAATGGGGAATTCCTCCCGGAATCCCAGTGAGCGTGGGAGCATTTGATGCACACATGGGAGCAGTGGGTGCAGGGATAAAACCGCAGACCTTAGTAAAAATCATTGGCACATCCACCTGCGATATGATGATATTTCCCAAGGATGAATCCTTACCGGATATACCGGGGCTTTGCGGCATTGTCCCCGACTCTATTGTACCCGGCTACATAGGACTGGAAGCAGGACAATCTGCCGTAGGAGATATCTTTAACTGGTTTGTTAAGAACCTTGTACCGGGGAAATATTTCATTGCGGCACAGAATAAAGGGGTGAGTATTCACGATTATCTCAGCCACCTTGCCTCTTCCCTTAAACCGGGCGAGACGGGGTTGCTGGCACTTGACTGGCATAACGGGAACAGGACCATCCTGGTGGACCAGAGATTGAGTGGCTTACTGGTTGGACTTACGCTGAATAGCAAGGCAGAAGAAATCTATCGCAGCCTTATTGAAGCCACCGCATTTGGTGCGCGGGTTATTGTAGAAAGGCTGGAAGAATACGGGATAAAAGTAAAAAACATCATCGCCACGGGAGGCATCCCCTACAAAAACCCTCTTCTCATGCAGCTTTATGCAGATATCCTGGGAAGGAGCATTTATCTCTCCCGTGCTGCTCAAACCTGTGCCCTGGGTGCGGCAATATTCGGGGCAGTGGCGGGGGGATACTTCCAGAACGTGGAAGAGGCTATCCGGAAACTCTGCAAATTAAGGGAGGAAACCTACTATCCCAATCCGGAGAATACCGAAATATACAACATTCTTTATTCCCTGTATGTTCCCCTCCATAATATGTTTGGTTTAGGAGGGGAAAAATTATATCCTGTGATGAAAAAACTGTTAAAGTTAAAGGAAGGCAGCCATGGATAGCAAGTCTTTTTATCCCCTGCTGGACGAGGTCTGGGGAGCAAATATCAGATTATCCAAAAGCGGATTAGTTACGGGAACCCAGGGTAACGTGAGCGGAATAGACAGAGAAAAAGGCTACGTAGCCATAAAACCCAGTGGGATCCCCTACCAGAAGCTTAAAGTAGAAGATATCGTGGTGGTTAACCTGAAGGGGGAGGTTATATGGGGAAAATGGAAACCTTCGGTAGACACACCGCACCATTTATACCTCTACCAGAACCTGGAAGAAATAGGGGGAGTAGTGCATACCCATTCTTCCTACGCCACTGTTTTTTCTATAATGGGGCTCTCCATACCTGTGTTTTCTACTGCCCACGCAGACGTATTCGGAGAAGAAATACCCGTGGCCCCCTACGCAGACAATATAGGGAATCACATTGGAGAATCGATATTACGATACAGGGGAAAAAAATCCCCGGTTGTTCTCCTGGAAAAACACGGAGTATTTAGCTTTGCAGAAACTCCTGAGAAAGCAGTATTTTATGCAGAGATGGCAGAATATGTGGCAAAGACTTCCTATTTTGCCCTGCTACTTGGGAATGCTTTCCCGGGAATAAAACTTTCCCCCTTACCGGCAGAAGAAATAAAAAAATGGCACGAAAGATACCACTCTTCTCGCTACGGTCAGAAAGACAGAAATTGTTGAGACTTTGTCCTATTAGCACTATCTTTATGATAAAATATTTACGGTAAGAGAAAAGAAGGAGGTGTAATAATGGCAGATACTAAAAGGATTCTTGCCGTAGATGATGAGCCTGATTGCCTGGAGTTTGTAAAAGCCATCCTGGAATTGGAAGGATTCGATATAATTACGGCTCATAATGGAGAAGAAGGCTTAAAAAAAGCTATTGATGAACATCCTGACTTAATTATCCTTGATGTACAAATGCCTAAAAAGGACGGGTTCCGCGTTTTCCATGAGATAAAACAGGACGAAAAAACAAAAGATATACCTGTGGTAATGCTTACAGGGATTAGAGATAAGGTAGGCATGGGATTCTCCGTGCAGGAGATGGAGGAATTTATGGGAGCACGTCCGGCAGAATACATTGAAAAACCTATTGACCCAAACAAATTGAAAGAGGCAGTTAAAAAAATATTTAAAATGGAATGAATCCCGCTTGGTGTGAACGTGAGACGAGGGGATTTGATATACATAAACTTATGTGTGAAGCTTCTCAGAAAAGACGCGGTGAATTGCAGGAATTATCCCCTGATATACAATCAGAAGAGGCATTCTCCTTGTTGATGGAGAGGGTTTACCAGGTAACCGGCCAGGATTTTCGTCAATATAAAGATACTACAATAAAACATCGCCTGGAGACCAGGTTGCGCCTAACAAATAATAAGACATACCAGGAGTACCTTGATTATCTGGATAAACACCGGGAAGAATATAATTATCTTCTCTCTACACTGCTCATAAACGTTACCCAGTTTTTCCGAGATAAAAACGACTGGCGGATAATCAGAGAGAAAGTACTGCCAGAGATTATTGCCAGAAGTAAAGAGAGAAAATCAGGCACACCATCTATAAACATCTGGAGCATAGCCTGTGCCAGCGGCGAGGAGCCCTATTCCCTGGCCATTATCCTGCGTGAAATCCTGGGGGAAGAAACAGAAAAGATAAACATAAGGATTTACGGGACTGACATAGACGAGGCTTCACTTGCCAAAGCAAGAAAAGGGGTATATGATAAAAGTAAGTTGGAAGGGGTGGCCCCAGAATTGGTGGAGAAGTACTTTCACAAGAATTCTTCCGGGAAATACCGGGTGAACGCTGATATCAAAGACATGGTAAAGTTTCTCAGGCATTCCATAATTAACGGTGACAACTTTGCCGGATTTGATTTTGTCATCTGCCGCAACCTACTTATCTACTTCACCCGCCAGCTCCAGGAAAAAGTCTATTTAAAACTATACAAGGCCTTAAGACCAGGCGGCTTGCTATGGTTAGGCAAAGCAGAAACACCTGTGGGAAAAGCAGCCAAACTTTTTCATTGTTTATATTATAAAGAGCGCGTTTACCAGAGGTAGGAAGGAGGTGTTTTGAAAATGGGAGAGATAAACTGCTGGGAATTCAAGAAGTGTGGTCGGGAAGAAGGGGGAGCAAAAGCTGATGAACTGGGCAAATGTCCTGCCTATCCGGACCATGGGAGGGACTGCTGGTTCGTGGCGGGAACACTCTGCGGAGGCACGGTTCAAGGTACCTATGCAGAGAAGTACGGTAATTGCCAGAAGTGCGATTTTTACCAGAAAGTAATGCGCGGAGAAATATAGGGGGTTTGGAGGGTTGAGTCGAGTAAAATTCATTGAGAGGGGGTGATAGAAAATGAGTAAGGAGTTGGAGTTGTTAAACGGGAAGATGGGAGAATTGGAGAAGGAAAACAGGCAACTCCGCATCTATTCCCGGAACCTGGAAAGACAGGTAGAAATTCTTTCCGAGAAATACGCCATGGCTAACAATATTTTACTTAATACCCATGATTTAGTAGTTGAAGTAGACAATAACCTGATGATTACTTTCATCAATGAAAGCGCCCTGAAAGCCTCGGGCTACCGGAAACGGGAAGAAATACTGGGAAAGATGCACGTAGGAGACCTCTGGGAAAGCCAGGGGAAAGAAATAGAGTTCTTTCAGGAATGCATTAAAAAAGGTCGTTCAATTGCAAAAATTAAGGCTACAATCAAAACCAGGAACGGAGAGGAACGGATATTTTTAATTAATGCAGGGCCCGTGGTAAATGTGCTGGGTGAAATAAAAGGGGCTTATGCTATCTATACTGATATTACTTCTGAAGAAAAAGCCCGGGAAGAACTCAAGAAAACCAACGAGGAATTGAATAGGAGTAACGAGGAACTGCAGGCTACTAACGAGGAATTACAGCAAACCACGGAAGAATTGCATGCAGCAAACGAGGAGTTAAACGCCTCTAACGAGGAGTTAAAAATAGTAACCGAAGAGCTGAAAAGCATGAAAGAGGAGCTGGAGGAGAGGGTAAGGTTGAGAACCGCTGAACTGGAGAAATCCCGGGACGACCTTCAGAAGAAAGTGGAGGAACTGGAAAAATTTACCGAGTTGGCCATAGGCCGTGAATTAGTAATGGTGGAGCTCAAAGAGGAAAACGCCAGGTTGTCAAAAGAAATAATCAAGCTGAAAAAAGAGCTGGTAGCCAGAAGAGGCTGACCACCAGAGGACAGAAATGGAAAGTATTTATAACCAGGGAATCAATCAGTCAGATAAGCTGAAAAACCCTACCTTGATAAGGAAAGCCTTTATTAACATGTTAGAGGACATGGCCCAGGCTCGTCAGGAAGCAGAAGTTTCCAAGGAACGCACCCGCACCGCACTAATAAATATGCTGGAGGACCTGAAAAAATCCAAGGATATACTGGAAGAGAAAAACAAGGAGCTGGAAAAGGCGCTTAAACAGCTCAAGGAAACCACTGACCAGCTTATCCAGACAGAAAAGATACGGGCACTGGGGGAAGCAATGGCCAGCCTGTCCCACGATATCAAAAACATCCTGAATGCGCTGGAGGGCGGAATATTCATAATGGACCTGGGAGTGCAAAAAGAGGATGTATCATCTATTGTGAAAGGCTGGAAAATGGTGCGGAGGAATACTGACCGGATTAGAGACCTGGTACTGGACATGTTATTTTACGCCAAGCCCCGCAAGCCTGAATACCAGGTAGTAGAAATCAATAAAATTGTGCAGGAAGTATGCGAACTACTGCAGAATAAAGCCCGGGATAAAGAAGTAAAATTAGAATGGATTCCTGATTCTTCCTCGAAGCAGGTCAAAGTTGACCCGAAGGGAATTTACCGCTGTCTCCTGAATCTGGTCAGCAATGCCCTGGATGCATGTGAGGCAGGTGAAGAGGTAACCGTCAAGGCCGAGGTTGCCGAAGAGAAAGGGTTTTTATACATAGCTGTCTCAGACACAGGATGTGGAATCCCGGAAGATAAATTAAAAGATATATTCACTCCCTTCAAGAGTTCCAAGGGTTACGGAGGAACCGGGTTGGGGCTGGCAGTAGCCCATAAAATAGCCTCCGAGCACAAAGGAACAATTTCCGTGGAATCAGAAGTGGGAAAAGGCACCACCTTTTTAGTCCGCATTCCCCTAAAAGGGGAAGAGGATTCCCCCCAGCTCAACAAGGAGACCTAATACTAACTTGATGCCAAAGATATAGCCTTCATCTAACCAAACTAACTAATAACGCGATGTGCGACTTTTTATTTAGTAGCGAGGAGTGAGGGGAGCATTTTAGACTTTAGACTATAGACCATAGACTGGGGAAGCAGTGAACAGTGAGTGGTGAGTTGGCCCCCATATCATGT
>Ga0256830_1001518_pt1 | contig 16341 bp, 22 predicted proteins | sample 128326metaG_FD_190537 | JGI IMG/M metagenome (GOLD analysis project Ga0256830, IMG submission 190537) | Hydrothermal vent microbial communities from Lau Basin, Pacific Ocean - 128-326 | ecosystem: Environmental > Aquatic > Marine > Hydrothermal vents | place: Pacific Ocean: Lau Basin | collected... | reverse complement strand
CGGCGACGCGCCGCCGCCGCCCGTTCCGTCTAATGTGTCGATGGCTAGGCCATCTTGACGATCCAGCGGTAATCCAGCGGCGCGCCGCCGAAGATGTACCGCGTCTTGGTCCGCATCGAATCGAACTCGAACTCGTGGCCCGATCCCTTGACCTCGACCGACGTCGTCGGCTTTTGCTGGCCTCGGAAGAAGCCAACCTCCACGGTGTCGATCTGCGACGGATCGGCGGCGAGGTACGAATTGCCCGACGTGACGTAATTCGTCGCGATGACCTCGAGTCGACCGTTGAAGAAATTGCCGGCGGCCTCGGTCGTCGTGTTTCCGGTGATGAGCATCGCTGAGCCGACGAGACGATGCGCGATGACTTCGGCATCCGGATTCACGATGAGGAATCGCGGGACGAGGTCGAGCTTCTCGCCGTCGTCGCCGGTCTGAGTCCGGAGCTTGTTCCACGCGCTTTCGAGCGTCGCGAGAGAGAGAGCGCCCGACACCAGGTTGTTGTGATTCGCGTGGAAGAGAGTTGTCGAATCGTTTCCGAGTGTCGGGTTCGCATCGATCAGCGTGTTGAAGACGAAATTGAGGACCGTCCGCGCGGCCGCGGCGCCGAATCGTTCCATCGTCCGGCCGAGGCGACCGAGCTCGTCGTTCGCCATCGCTTCGAGGCTCCATGCCTCGATATTGCCGTACTTCTGGACGCGCCAGTTTTCCTCGGCTTCCTTGAACTTCTTGACCGTGTACGGTGCATCCTCCGGCACGAGATCCAGAGACGCATAGCTTCCGGATCGTTGCGCCCGTTGGAGCTTGAAATCGTTGGCCGCCGTGACCGTCGCGATCTTGCGCCAGACATCCGCATTCGGCACGTTGTCGAATCCGATCATCGCCCGCTTGTGGGCGACGTCGGAGGTGATCTTCGTGAAGAAATCCGACCCGATGGATTCGCGCAACGTGCCCAGTGAGCACGCGATGGCACCGTCGCCGATGCGTTCGATCAACCGCTTTCGTGCGACGAGCAAGCGGTCGCGACTCACGGATTCGAGGAGATTCTCGAACATGATGCCCCCTTTCTACAGCGTGGCGGTGGTCACGCCGCCCTCGTTGAACTCGAACACGACCGTCCCACCCGACGCAGGATCGGTCTCGATCACGACGCCGAGCGGAACGTTGCCGGGCGATCCGCCGTCGACCTCGTGATTCGCGGCGAGTGCGATGATGTCGCCCATGTCCGGATCGAACCCGGTCGCGGCCGTCCCGGAGAACCGTCCGGAACGATAGATCGCGATCGTGTCACCGGTCGCCGCGGTCGATGCCGCGAAACCGTAGACGGTGTCGCCATCTCCTGCGACGACGACGCCATTCGTGCCGAGCTTCACCGCCTCACCGGCGTTGATCGCGCCGGCCGCGCGCATCGTCACGCGACGGTTGTCGCCGCGCGGAACAAATGAACCGAGAGCCATGACGACCCCTCCTAAGATTGAGTGAACGAGGCGAGCGGATCGAAGAGGAACTCGACGAACCCCGCCGTTTCCGGATCGGTCCCGACGACCGTTCCGAGTGAAACATTCCCGATCGAGCCGGTATCGAGCTTTCCGGACGCGTCGAGATAGACCTGGTCTCCGACCGCGAAATTGACGCCCGTCGCCGCAGACCCGATGACGCGCATCGATCCGCGGAGGACGGTGACATAGGAGCCGGTCGACCCGGCGGTCGCGGCGAACCCGTCGACCTGGTCGCCGTCACCGGCCGGCGTGACGCCGTTCGCTCCGTATTTGAGCGCATCGCCGACGGCGATCGTCGCGAGCGCCTTCGCGGTGTGCGTCTCGCCCGCGTGTCCGATGACTCGGAAATCGGCCACGGCCTACTCCTTCTTTTCGTCCGGAGCGACTCCGAGGAGCTCTCCGAACGCGTTGACCGTCTCCTCGACGATCTTCTTCGCCTCGTCGTTCGACTCCTCGCCACCGAACTCTCCGGCGCCATCGGTGAGCGACTTGGGCGGCTTCTTCGACTTGTCCTCGGCTTCCGGTTTCCACCCCGCCGATTCGAGCAGATCGCGATGATCGGCGACCACCTCGGCGACGCGTTTCGCATCGACCTCGAGCCCGGATTCGACGGCGGCGGTGAGGATCTCCTCGCACCGCTTGACCGCCTTCTCCGGCATCCCGGCATTCTCGGCCTTCTTCATTTCTTCGGCGAGGAGCTTCGCCGCGTCCGCTTGCCCGGCCCGGATCTTGAGCGCGTCGCGCTCCTCCGTCACCGTCTTGAGGTCACCGTCGCGGATCTCGGCGCGGCCCTGCTCCTTGATCTCTTCGACGAGGTCGGAGCGGGCGGCGATCAATTCGGCGAGCGTGAGCTTGGTAAGGTCCATATCGTCCCCTTTCGTTTGTGGTTTCATGGCGCCGACCGCGCGGCGCTTGAGCGACTCGAACGCGACCCCGAGGCGATGCGCGATGCCGCGGAGTTGGTCGTCCGGCGGCCGCACCGTATGCCCTCGGGCGATGTCACGGATGACATCCTCCTCGACGTCGATCGCCTCGGCGAGCTCGCCGAGCGTGACCCCTTGCGACGCGCACGCCGAGAGAATGAACTCGCCGAGCGTCGTCCCCTCCGATTCATGGAGTCCCTTCGTCGTCCCCGGCTCCGTGACGACATCGACCGATCGGACCGAGACGATTTCGGTGATGACCGACCACCCCTCGCGGTCCTGCGACGGCTTCTCGATCCCGAGCGCGTTGTGGGACATCCCGACCGCCGTCGGGTCGTCCTCGGCGATCGCGAGGAAATCGTCTCCCGGGCGCCTCTTGAACGCCCGGATGTCCGCCTTGATTTTGCCGTCGCTGGTGAGGACCGGTGATCCCTTGACCACGCGACCGATGAGCTCGCGCACCTTGCGGGCCCCGGGATAGTCGGGATGGTCCTCGTAGATTTTCACGCCGTCGTAAAGCGGGAGTGCCGCCTCGAGCGTCGCGCGCGGATAGATGCGCCGCCGCGTTGGACTTTCTGGACCGATGAGGACGACGCCTTTAACGATTCGCGAATCCTTCGCGACCTTGGCCTCCGAGAGATCGAGAGCGCCTCCGAAATCGTCGACGATCTCGACGACCGCGGGAGCGGCCGGCGCGGCCCCCTCCTCTTTCAGCGCCGTATACCTCGCGACCTCCGCGGTCGTGTCCATCGAGTCCCCCGTCGATTTCCCGCGTTTCGCGGCTCCCGCTTTTCCCGCGCCGCCGGCGCCGACCGAGAAACAGATCCGGAACGCGGCGGCGGTCGAGAAACCCTTTTTTTCGAGTTTCGTCACGCAACGCGCGAACGTCGGGCCGAACTTATCACGCCTTCGCTGTCCTGGCGGCATGACGAAACCATAGAGCGGATCGGCCACGGAATGCAACGGACGCGCGATTCTGCGCGAGAAAACGCGCGACATATGCCGACGCCGTCCGATTATGACGAGCGCAACAATCGCCGTCGCAATGTTCGGAGCGGAATCGGTCGATGCGTTCGGTCCGTCTGAAAATCGCGGAGCCGGAATCGTCCGGAACGCCAGAGGTCCGCGCGGCCTTTGCCGAGGATGTCGTTCGCGACCGAGTCCGGTTGCGTCTTGAGCCACCCGGCGAATGAGAGCTCGCCCGGAACTTGACCGTTCATCGAGGCTTTCGACGCGGGCGAGAGCGCCGCCCCCGGGATGCCGAGCTCCTTCCATGATTTTGTGATCGGAGTATAGACGCACCGGCAATTCGGATGAATCGGGATTCGGATTCGCCGGTCGAATGCCTCGCCGACGAACCGGCGCCCGTCGTTCCCGGCGCATACCGGACACGTCCGGCGATCGAACGTCGCCTCATAGACGACCCCCTTAACGACGTCGCGATTCGCGGCGAATAGCTCGCCGTTCGCCTCGTTCGCGATCGTCTGCGTCGCGGTCCTGGCGACGTCCCGGGCCCGACGCCCGGAGTCCTGTAGGATCGCGCGGACACGTCGAATCATCGTCTGCATGTCGTCGCCCTGGAGCGCGCCCACGCCGAGCTCCCGGGCGAGCGCGGCGAGGTCGTTGTCGAGGCGCCGCGAGTACCACCGGCCGAGAGATTGACCGAGGACGTCGACGTTCGCGACATCGAGGACGGCGGCATTCGGTCGCGCGATTCGGACCCATTGGAGCACGTCGTCCGGGATCGATCGCTCGAAGATCGCGACTCCCGTCTCGATCTCGGCATCCCATAGGTCGCGGAGGACGTCGTCGAATGCGCCGCGGGTTTGCCGGTTGAGCTCGATGAGCACCTCGGCGAGCTCGTTCGCGACCGCGCCGCGGAGCTCCTGCGAGAATCGTCCGGGACCGATGCCGCGCGCGAACGCGGCGCGCATCCGAGCCGCGAGCTCCCGGGCGGCCTGTGAGTAGGCGGCGCCGAGGTCCGCGATCAATCGGTCCGAGACATGCGAGACGACGACCGTGCGGCGCAAAATCGCGTCGGCGAGCTCGCGATTCGTCGACGGGCCACCGGACCCGAGCCCCGAGTCGATCTCGATGAGGTCGCGTTCGAGGCGCGAAATCATCTCGCGCGTTCCTGCGGATATGGTAGGTCGTCGAGAGTGCGCGGCGTTCCGTACCGAAAAAACCGACGGCCGAAGAACCGCACCGCTCGGAAGTAGATGTAGGCCATCATCAGGTGGAACGGTCGCCGCCATACCTTGAGCCGCGCGGCATCGGTCACCATCGCGCCGAAAAACCGCGCGTCGGTGTCGAGGCGGTCCTCATCGTCGCCGCCGACCCAATATCCGAAATCATGCTTGTCGCAATCGGCGCGGAACATGAATTGAGGCGGTCGAATCCATCCTCCTTTCCCGCCGCACCCGTTTGCGATCGTCGTGCGGAACCACCGCCATTGATTCGCTGATAGATCGGATGGCGTCAATCTGTCCGGGTTCATCGCCGCCCCCCCGAGACGACGCGACCGGCGTCCGGAACCGGCGCCCCTTTCGGACCACGGGTCGGAGCTGCCCTCTTAAACGCCGCGGAGTCCGGATCGTCGAACGGTGCGCGAGGCGACGGCAGAGTCGCGCGGTCGCGCCTCATCGCCTTGGCGACCCTGTCCCGGGCCGCGGCGTTGCGTCGCTCGTAATCGTCGAGGAGAGCGTGACACGCCTCCTCGAACGATCGAGACCCCACGGCCTCACCGTGGAGCTCGGCCGCGCGCGCCATGAGGTCGAATGTCTCCATGAGGTCCGAGACATTCGTCACGCGCCCGCCCGGGACATCGCGCCTCATCTCGATGACGAGGTCCGGACGGGTCGACATGATGGCGGCGATGAGCCCTCGTTTCGCCTGCGCCTTGAGCGCGGCGGCGTATTCCTCCGGCGTCATGACCGATCCGACGGCCGCGGCCGCCGCCCTCCTTTTCCGTCGTCGCCGGGATCATCGGGCCGCTCGGGACGGCCGCCCTTGGATCGCGCCGGCTTCGGATCGAGGTCGAATCCGTCCTCCTCGGCCCGCTCGCGTTCGAGGCGGTCCTCCTCGACCTCCGGATCGAGACCGAGGCGCTCGCGGACGGTCTGTTTCGAGACGATGCCGCGATCGACGAGCGGCGTCCACGCGTCCGCCTCGCGCTTGATGTTGCGCCGCATGACCGACGCGCGCGGTATCGAGAACTCCTCCGTCCCGGCACCGGTCAATTCCGAGACCAAGCGTTCGAGGTCGGGAATCCAGACCGACTCTTGGAGACCCTCGAACATCGCCACGACGGGCGAGTCCTGGGACATGAGCGCGGCATAATTCGTGTCCGTCGGATTCGAGACGATGAAATAGACCGGGAGTTGCACTCCCGACGCGATGATCTCGATGAGCGTCCTGCCATCGTGGCGCGCGTCCGACGCATCGAGGTCGAACTTGGGAAACGCGTATTCGGTCCCATGCGATTCGGTGATGAGCGATCCCGGAGGCGGTAGCTTCTTGACCCGCGCGGATTCCGCGGTGACCCGGGCGGCGCCGCCGCGGACCTTGCGCACGAGCGGGACGCGCGACCGCGCGAAATTGAGCCAGTGCCGATTCTCCGCGAACTTGTCGAACATGCGGAGCCACCGGAGCACCGGAAACAGAATCGAGACGCCGCGTGTCAGATTTCCGATGTCCTCGTGAGTGTGGTGGATCACGTCACCATCCGCGAGCATCGTCTCGAGGTCGGAGCGCAGATATCCGAGGACGTTTTCGACGTCGCGCGGTGACCCGGAGTCATACTCAGGATCTCCAGACGTGATGACGCGATCGACCTGATCGGGCCCGAGACCACGGACCGTCTCGCGGGATTTCGTCTGGAGCTTGCGCCGGACGTCGAGCGACGTCTCCGACCGCGCGATCTCGAATGCGAGCGGTAATAGGACGGTGAACCATTCGCCGAGGAGGTAGGTGTGCCGGTAGATTTTCCGGAGCATTCGCGACCATTGAACGCGCCGCGCGATCTTTTTCCAATTCTGCGCGGCGGCCGGCGTCTTCCAGCGCACGCGACCGAATCCGTCGCCCACCGTCAGATTCACATAGTGCCCGATGATGTTCTTCACGAGCGGGTTGTGGCCTAACATCCAGTAGAGATATCGGACCATCGTCGCCCGCGGCGAGTGACCGAACACGGTCGATGCCGGCGAGCCGCCGCCCGCCTCGACCCACAGCGCATCTTCGGCGCCGAGCGCCGCGGATTGCGACGTGTCCCCGGTCGCGAATGGTGCTCCGCCGATCTGCGGACCGCCGACGATCGCCTCGCGGAGCTCGTCGAACATCGCCGACGGGTCGAGGTCACCGCCGGCGACCGCCCGAGCGAGAGCGGCCTCCTCCGCCTCGATCATGGGATCGACCATCGATCGCGCCGGATCGAGGAGGAGCTCGTCATATCGCCCGCTTTCGATGTCGTCTCGGAGCGTACCGCTCATGATTCGACCTCCCGTCCCTCGACATCGACAATCTGTTTCATGTCGTTCGCGGCCGCGAGTGCTAGTTCGCGTCGTTTCTCCGCCGGGAGCGCGCGAATCGCCTCGGCGAGCGCCGGATTCCCCGTCCCCTCCAAGACGACGACGATCGATCCGACGGTGACGTTGCCGCCTGAATCGTCACGCCCGGGCAACCGCGAATTGACGTTGACCTGCACCCCGGCTTTGCCGAGGTCGAACACGTCCGCGATGAGCTTGAGCGCTCGGAACTGTGTGCGCTCGTCCACGACGACGACTTTTTCGAGCTCGCCGTCCTCTCCCTCGACGAGCGCCGTCTTCGGCTTGTAGCGCGGAGCGATGTCGCGCTCGAGCTGGTATTTGTCGACCGGGAGGAGCGGGCGGAATCCACGCGCCATCGTGCCGACGAGCTCCGCCCATTGACGGATGCCCATGCCGGTCTCGGTGAGCGCCTCGCGCGCCTCGCGGACCAATCGTCGAGACGTGCCCATTACGGAGTCGCGAGGAGGTTGATTCGGAGGTCGATTCCGGTGCCGGTTCCCCCGGTGTCGATCTTCGCGCGGACTTCGCCGTAACAGTCCGCGTCGACCTGCGTCTTGATGACCAGTTGGGTATGACCGGTCGCCGTGATCGACGCGGTCGCCGATCCGAGATTCGTCGGCTCGCCCCCCTGATGGGTGCGAGTCTGCAATTGCACGGTGAACGAACCGGACGCGATCGCGACCGTCTCGATGTCGATGCGAATGCCCGCCCAATAGGCGGCGAGGTCGACCCACTTGGAGTAGCCGATGCCATTGTCCGGGACGACCGAGCTCGGCCCGTCCGCCGCCACGATTTCTTGCCTGAGTGCCATTATCCGAGACCTCCGTCGAAAGTGTAGAACGACTCGTTGAATCCGGCCGGCGCGAGCTCGCCGCCGGTGTTGTCTTCCGGTATCTCCGCCGGCTCGATCGATGATACCTGGAGACCTGCGATCTCATCATAGACCATCGCGTGCGCGAAGTGATCCGGTTTCCGCTTGGCGGTGTAGCGCCGCGTTATCACCCCGTTTTGGTCCGTCTTCTCCTCCACGATGAGATTCATGAGGTGACGCGACACCGATTGAGGCTCCGTCGGGAGATCGCGCGGGAGGAGAATCGAGCCATTCCGGAACCGAGCGAAAACGCGGTCGAGCGCCTCGGTCCGGTTGATTCGGACGAAACCGCCGCGCATTCCGAACGGGCCGCTCGGTCCGGCATCTGAGTCCGCCCAGTCGACCCACTGGCAGAGCTCCATCATGCGGTCCGGATAGTAAGCGAGCCAGACGACGTCCGGATGCCGCGCTTGGAAATCTTTCGCCGCGCGATTCTCCGGCAACGCATCGATGACGCAACATGAGACGCCGTGCCGCGTGAGGATCTCGTCGAGGTCGTCGAACTCCGTCACCATGTAGCACGCGATCACACGGCGGCACCGCGAGCCCGTTCCAGAGTCGGGCCACGACGAAAGCGAGACGTGGAGGAACTTCGGCCCTTGGTCGACGCCCATCGAAATCCGTCCGGAGCTCATCGCAGTCATGAGGTATGGGTCGCGGTCTTTCGCAGAGCGAATCTCACCGCGGGTCAATTGCTTGTGCCCGCCCGCCCACGGTTCGCCGAGCTTGCTATTCCAGAAGGTGCGGAGCGCGGTCGGGTCGTCGTTTTCTTTCGCATCGAGGTACGCCCGGACGAGTGATTCTGCGGTCTCGTTCGGTGAATAGAGCTGGGACACGGCGAACCCGCGGACCGGGTTACCTGGGTCGTCGTGTCGCCACCGTCCCGCCTCGATCATGTTTCGGCGCTCATCCTCGGACCATGTCCCGCGGCATTTCGCGCATCGCCACGCGGGCGGCTCGCGATCCGGGTCGAGATTCTTCCCCCAGAGAATCGGCTGGTCCGCTCCGCAAGCGGGACAATCGACGATCCATCGGCCGCGTGAGCTCGCGCGAAACATGGCGTCGATGCCATGCCCGGCGAACGTCGGAGTCGAGATCGCGACTTCACGGCGGAACTCGACGGCAATCCCGGTCAATCTCTCGCGTGCGAGCGGGATGGCCTGCGGATTGAGACGGTCGACCTCGTCGAGGATGAGCGTCGAGACCGGGATTTCGAGGAGACCGGCCTCGGAGTTGGAACCCCGGAAATACCAATTGTTGCGCTCGATCCGCTTGTGCTTCGGATTGCTGGCGGCGATCGACAAACCCGAGAGCGCCGGCGACATCTCGAACAGCGGGTCGACGCGGGCCTGGACGAATGTCCGGATTTGCTCGTCAAGAGGTAGGACGGTGAGGACGTCGCGGCCGATTCCGATCGAGTGAATCGCGATGTTCAGCGCGAGCTCCGTCGCGCCGATCTGCGAACCCTTCATGATGACGACGCGCGAGGCGCCGCAATCATGCGGCTCGATCAGGAACGGGCGGCCGCGGAATCCATAGGGAACGATTCGCCCGGTCTCGCGGTCTCGAATCCGGCGGACCTGCTCCGCGTATACCGACGGCGTTGCGCGAAGCGCCTCGATCGCGAGCTCCGCCGCCGTGCTCATGTGATCCGGATCCCGTCGATGTCACATGCGCGGACCTGGCGCCGCTTCGCGTCGACGTCGAGGACGATCTCGCGGCGGTCACCGTTGCGGTCTATCACCTCTGCCGCGACATCAAATCGATGAGTCTCGCGCTCATGAGCCCGCAGAAATGGCGACGCAATCCGCGCCGGCGGATCGAGGATCGACTCGATGAATCGACGACCGATCGCCAGCGCTTGAATCCGTCGATTGTGCGCCGCTCGGAGGATTGCGTCAATGTGTTTTGCGAATTGTCCCATGTCGCACCCATTTCGTCCCGCGCCGTCAGTCTATCACGGACGGCTGCGAAATCCCGCGATTCGCGCCGGTCCGCCCGGCGATAGGACGATGCGGGCGCAAAAACGGGAGCCCTCGGCGCGACCGAGGACTCCCGGGAATCGAGAGCGTCCGCGCGACCGCCTTCGGCGGCGCTCGATCGATTATGTGATCTGCCAGAGACAATTCGCGGCGGATGTGAAGACGTGGAGTATGACGAGGACCGTCTCGCCGGCATTGATCGTCACGGCCCCTCCGGTGATTTTGCGATGCGAGACGAGCGTCCCCGACCCGCTCGCGATCGAGAGCGCGACCGCGCCGCCCGTCTGATTGTAGAGGCGGATGTAGCGCGCTTGACCCGCTGTCGCCGAGGTCACGCCGGAGACCGAGAGCGCGAGCGTGGTCCCCGAGGTCTGCCGGAGCTCGCGCCACCGTCCGATGTCGAGACTCTCGGAGACATCGACATCGTGAGTCGTTGACACCGCCTCGACGCGGATGTTCGCCGAGCCCACCGGCTCACTGAATCCGTCGGCTCCCGCCGGCCCCGCGGGCCCCTGTGGTCCGGACGGACCCGCCTGGCCCACCTCGACAGTCGAGAGCGTCGGGACATCGAGTGAGACGCCGACCTCCTGCGCCGCCTCGACTTCGACGACGGTCGGCGCCGCCACGACCGAGACGCCGTGGTCGACCTCGACGGTGACCGCCGCGGTCGTTCCATCGACGATGACGACGTCGGTCATGGCAGAGAGTCCGTCACGGCGGCGACGAACGTCGCGATCCCATGCAGGAACCGCCGGCGCTTGCCTGTGCCGTCGAGCCAAAAGACATCGTATTCGTGGGTTCCCGCCGGCGCCCCCACGGTCGAGCCGGTGATCCGCACCTGTCCGTTGGCGGCCGGGCCCTCGATCGCGACGCCGAGCGTCATGACCGCGGTCCCGTCGGCCTGGTCGACCTCGCCCGCGAAAGTGTACCCGGTGAGGTCCAGCGGCGACCCCCCCGACGTGATCGTCGCGAGGATGTCGATGTCCTCGCCCACCGCGACCTCGAAGTTGTATGCGCCCACGATTCCCTCCTAATCGAAAAGGTCGAGCGGCTCAAACCGCTCGGCGAAAACCTCGATGTCCGCCGGCGGCGCCCCGCATTGTCGGCATGGCGACTCATCGGTGCGACCACAATACTCCAGCGGACCAATCCGTCGAACCTCCGCCGGCGCGCACGTCGGGCAGAGCGGGATCAATTCGGAGCATTCGCCCGCCTCCGCCTTCGCGCGCTCTCGGTAGAGCGCGATCGATCGCGTCTCATTCGACATCTTCGTCCTCGGTGTAGAGCTCGACGAGCGAGCGCGGCGCCCGCCGGACGAGCGCTCGGGCCTGCGCCATCATCCCCGCGTCGCGGTCGTCGCTCGGCTCGGTGCGCCCCCGGTCCGCGTGGGCGAGCGCCAGCACGACGCGGAACATCCGCGGCGCCTCTTCGAGGAGGTAGTTGACCGCCTCGCGCACCCGCCTCTTTTCTCCCGTCGTCAATCCCTCGATCATGTCAATCCCCTCATGCCACGACCCCCGCCTCGGCCTCGTGCCGGCGGATGATCGCCGCGACCTGCTTGTGCGTCCAGCGCGCGCCGCGGGCGGTCCGTCGCCCCTCGGCGTCGAGGACCGCCGCGATCGCTCGATAGCTGTTGCCCGCCTCGCGGAGGCGGATGATTCGGTCGATCGTCTTTTGCGCCGCCTCGTCGCGGACGCGGACGCCGCCCTCCATTCGCACGCCGAACGGGAGCGCGCCCACGGCCTCGCCGCGCGCCTTCTTCGCCCGGAGCGCGAGCTTGGTCCGGGCGGAAATCATCATGCGTTCGTAGATTGCGAACGCATCGGTGAGCATCTCCATGAGCGCGGCGTTCGCCTGCTCGACCGGGTCGGTCGAGTCGACCTCGCGCGCGTCGGCCACGACGAGACGGGCGCCGCGCCGGCGGATCAATGCGTCGACCATCGCCAGCGGGAGGCGGTCCCGGCCGATCCGGTCCCGACGCGCGACGATCAAGACGTCTCCGTCGTCGAGAGCGGCGAGCGCGGACATGAAGCCTTCGCGCTCGTCGAGAGCGGTCGTCCCCGAGACCTTGTAGTCGTCGTGGATCTCCGCCAGCGCGACGCCGATCTCCGCCGCCTTCTCGCGCAACGTCTGGTGTTGCGCCTCGAGGCCGAGCTCGGAGTCGCCGGGCTTGGGGCTGATTCGCGCGTAGCCGATGGCCTTGGTCATGGTCGCCTCCATTGTTGACGCCATCCTATTCGATCCCGGGACCGAATATCACGCGTTTTTTCCCGGTTTTTTTCAGGATGCCGCGCAGTCCCGGAACGGAGCGCCGCCGCGATGATGATCGGCCCGCTCGCCCGTCCGCTTCGAGTAGCGGCGGCCGTCCATGAGGATCACCTCGGTCTTGGTCACGCGCTTGACCATCGGACCCCCGGGCGGCCGGTAGATGCCGCGCCGGATGTTCGATCGGATCGTTCGCTCCTTCATTTTTCCACCTCCGGTTCGACACATTCCAGAGCCTCGGCGTCGCCCTCGTGGATCAATCGGTTGACGAGAGACGCGACCTTTCGCGGATTGAGGCCGCGCATGGCGTTGACGCAGGCGCGGGCTCGGTTGAGTGGTTCCATTTCACGTTCACAATGCGCCACGGCGAGCGGATACTTATCGGCATCCCTCAGCACGCCGAAACGCCCATTTGACTCGATAACAAAACACCAATGCTCGCCGTACTTACCGGTCATCACTAGCCCTCCTTCTCGTCCTGCCTATACGCTGCGAGGGCGTCTTGAGCCACACGACCTTGGTCGGAACAGATCGGCGCCGGTGTTCCCGGTGGATGCCCGCCGACGCGATTGTAGCGCCGCCGCTCGGCATAGAACTCCAACGCCTCAACCAACGCCGCCGCCTTCTTTCGTTCAGAGTCTATGAGTGTTTGCACGTCGACCATGAGGGCATCGAAAAGTTTTGGGCCGAGGTAGCGTAGTGACACGGCGAGCTTCTCCTTGATCTCGTCGGCGCTGGCCTGTGCATGGTCTGGCCGATGTGTATCAGCGATCAAATCGGATACCTTCTTGCTCTTGGCGGCCTCCACGGCCTCCGAGATCGCCGCGTCGATTGCGAGCGCATGGCGCTTTGGGTCGCGGAGGAGTCCGTTCTCGCCGATGATGTTGCCGATGATGATTTTCGCCCGCTCGCTCGGTGTGTCGGTCATGACTCGATCTCGCCACCGCCGAGAGCGGCGAACACCGTCTCGAAATCTTCGAGCGTCATGACCTCCGGATGACCGTCGCCCTCATTCCAGTGGACCACGAACGGCTCGGTCTTGTGACCGCCCTCCGGAAACACCTTCACGACTCCGCCCGGCTCGAAGAGGACGAGCGTGTCCGCCCATCCGCCGATCCGGCCGGCGTCGCCATGCGCACCGTGACCCTGAGCGAGCAACCGCGCTCGATCATTCGCCGGCTCGACCGACCCCCACGTCCCCCGCGTGTACACCGCTTGCGACGTCACGCGGACCAGAACATGAGGCGGCGCCGGACGCTTTCGATCGCGCTCCGCCTCCAGCACGACGAGAGCGCCGCGCTTGGTTTTCGCGATCCGAACGTCCGCGAAGTGCACCCACCGACGCGGACCGCGTTTCTCCTCGCTGATCGCCGGTGGTCGACGACGGTCGAGCGGCGCCTTTTCGAGGTGGCGACCCCGGCCCATCTCGCCGAGGAGAACCGCGTCGATCTCCACGCCACCCATCGTCACCTTGTGGACCTCGATCCCGCGCGAGGCGGTCCCGGATTCCATGCACCGGTCGTCTGCCGTGTAGAGTCTCATCCGTCGACCCCCGTTCGCTCGACCTCGACCCACTCCGAGAAATGGGTGTGAAAGTGCTGCTCGCCCGGCCGCTTTTCCGTCCATGACTTCCGGGCGACGAAGCGGTCGGTCCCAACGAGGCGACCAACCTCCACGATCTCGCGCACGCCGAGCCAGCGCACGCGGCCCGCGATCTCGATCCGGTGTCCGTCGAACCTGTCGAACTCCGTATCTGACCACTCGACGATCTCGCGACCCCATCCGTCCGCGCGCTTCGACGACGCAACGCGGATTGCGTACTGGTCCGCGTACTCCGTCAGAATCTCGGCGTGCTCCCATTTCATGCCGAGCGTCGCCACCGCATCACCCGCAACGTGCGGATCGATCGTCGTGAGGCGATGAGCGATAACCTGGCCCGGGTCGCGGATCGCCTCCGCGATCGAAACCTCCCGGCTTCCTGCGCCGCGGAGCTCCTGCCGGAAGAGACGCCACCCATACGGGTCGGCGATCACCGCGGCGAGGAGCTCGGGAGAGATTCTCGCCGCCTTTTGCTCCTCCACCCGGCGAGCGATCTCGTCGCTCACCCCGTCGAAATCGAATTTCTTCTTCATGTCGCTACCTCCTTCATGCGCCCTCGCGGGCGCGACGCATGCGACGGAGACGCCGGACGTGCCGCTCCGTCAAACCCAAGAGACCCAAAAGATGCGCGCGGGCACCGCGCGCCGTTCCGCTGAGCTGGTCTCCCTCCAGGCACCACCTATGAAGGTGTACGGAGTAGTCCGGCACCATCCCGCCCGGAGCGTGATCCGAGAACCGGAACGTCGCACGCTTTCGGCCATTCGTCGTTCGCGCGATCCGGCGCGACGACACCTCGACGTAAACCGATCCTGTCCGCGCCCGTTTCGCGTGCGAGAACACTCCGAGCTCGCTGGCGAAAGCGATGAAACTTTTGCAGTTTCTCCGGATTCGACGAATCTGCGAGCGTTCGTACTCCGTCAGACGTTCGCCGATCATGACTTGTGCCCGGATCATGACTCGTACCCCAGCGCGCGCTCCACCACGCGCGCGATCCCGAGCGCCTGACGGCGCGCGATGTTCCCACGATCGTCCGTCACGTTGAGGAGCTGGATCGCGTCCTCGACGGTCTCCACGACCTCGACTCCGTAGAGGTCCGCGTCCTCGTGATCCGCGGCGACCTCGTAGGGTTTCCCCTGATGAGGCACCGCGACGCCGAACGGGTCCGTCACGACCAGACGGGCGCCGGACTCGTCCAGCGCGGAGCACACCTCCGCGTCGCCGAAGGCTGTCGCCGCGACACCGTCGGCGAAAAACGCGAGGACGTCGCACGCCGTCTCGGCGTGGTAGATCGTCGCGTCCGGCCATCCCCCCGCCGCGCACTCGGCAAACCCGGGCGCGACTTCCTCGATGACGTGCGTGCCGGGTCCGAACACCCGGCGCCACTCGCTTTCGAGGCGGTCGATCGTGCTCTCTTGCTTCGTCATTTTGCTACCTCCGTGATTTGTGGGCCGCGTTTCCATGCTCCACTATACGATCGGTCCCGCTTTTATCCCACGGTTTCTGCGGTTTTTTTTCCTGATTTTTTCCCGGTGTCCCCAGGATCGGAATTGCGCGTGAGGTGCGGACCGCGACCGCCGCCCGCCGCCCCCGGCGGCAAACCCGCCCGCCCCCCGGGCCGCCCGGCCGCCGTGACGATCCGACACGGGCCGTCCATCGATCGAGCCCGCGCCCGGTCGACCTCGACTCGATCGCCCACCGGTGGGATATAGACGAACGTCTCATTCCCACCGGCACCGCCGAGCGCGGACCTCGACGGCCTCGGCGTCGCCATCGAGCGCCACGGAGCGCGGAACGGGCCGCGTTTCGACGATCGACCCCCGGGCGGTGCGATTCGTCGCCCATCGCGCCACGACCGCCTACGGGCCCACGAGCGCCTCGAGGACGGCGGCGAGGACCACCGGACCGGGCCCCGTCGTGGCCCCATCCCGGCCATGTAAGCCCGCTTTTACACCGTGTCCGGATTCCGGACATCCCTTGCCCCGGCGGACATTCGCGCGCCCTCTCGCGGAAAGCGGACCGCTCCTAACTCAAGCCCCCCCAAGGAATAGTGGCCACTAACTTTTCGGAGCCCTGGCCTATTGCGTAAAACTCCCCACCCGGTAGAGGTTGAAATCGTGCGGAAAACGTGTTAGGGATGTACCGATTTCCTCGCGTGGATGTGGTCCTCGGATTCATGACGAGCTGACCCGGTGGCGGTCGCCGGCTTCGGCGTCATGCGCCTCGATGTCGGCTTCGCGCCGAACCGACGCAACCGACGAAAAAGGACCGCCGGGAGAGGTGGATTCCCGACGGTCCGCGCGCGGCCTGGACCCAAGTGTGAGCTGGGCTCTCCACCCGGCGTTTAACGCCCGCCGGGACGGCTATGGACAAACCAGGTTTTGGCGAAACGCACGCCGACGCTACCGAATCAGAGGCGCCGCGTCAAGCGGCATCGCCCTACCAGAGCTCGGAGACGGCGGAGAAGTGCGGCGGAGGTAGGAGTCGCGGGCGGCGTCGCGGATGGAAAAGGCGCGGACGCCACTACCGCCTGACAGCAATCGTGGCGCCCGCAGATGGTCCAGCGACCGAGTATCGACGTCGAAAGCTAGGGTCTGTCGCAAGGCTCGCAATCTTCGAGGCTCGACGATAGCACGGTCGGACGGACGAAAAAAGGACCGCCCG
>Ga0256830_1001517_pt1 | contig 16349 bp, 15 predicted proteins | sample 128326metaG_FD_190537 | JGI IMG/M metagenome (GOLD analysis project Ga0256830, IMG submission 190537) | Hydrothermal vent microbial communities from Lau Basin, Pacific Ocean - 128-326 | ecosystem: Environmental > Aquatic > Marine > Hydrothermal vents | place: Pacific Ocean: Lau Basin | collected... | reverse complement strand
TTGCTTGATTTGCTTGATGGTTGTTCCGCAAATATCACACCGTTCACCAGCGCGACCGTAGACCTGTAATTTTTGTTGAAAATACCCCGGCTTACCTTCACCGCCGACAAAGTCACGCAGGGTGGTGCCACCTGCTTCAATGGCAGATGCCAGCACGGCCTTTATTGCCAAAACCAGTCGTTGATAGCGCTCTCGGCTAACCCGGCCCGCCACTGTGCCTGGTCTGATACCGGCACGAAACAAGGCTTCACTGGCGTAAATATTGCCCACGCCCACCACGGTTTTGCTGTCCATAATGAAGGGCTTGATGGCCAGCTGGCGTTTACGCGACCGTTGAAACAGATAATCGACATTAAACACATCACCCAGGGGTTCCGGCCCCAACGAGGCAATAAGTTTATGTTCATAAGGTGAGCGACTGGTCCACAATACAGCACCAAAGCGACGAGGATCGCGCAGGCGTAAAATACAATCACTGGCAAAGACGATATCGACGTGATCGTGTTTACCCACGGTTTCTTTTTTGTTTGCCAACCGCAAACTGCCAGACATGCCCAGATGAATAATGACGCTGCCTACGGCCGTGTGCAAAAACAGATATTTTCCCCGGCGGCTAACATCCAATATCGCTTGCCCTGGCAAAACACTTTTCAGGCGTGCAGGAATCGGCCAGCGCAATTGCTTGTGGCGCAACACAACGACCTGCACGGTTTTACCAATAATGTGGGGGGTGATTCCCCGGCGGGTAGTTTCAACTTCAGGCAACTCCGGCATAACTATTGTGCGGATTCGACAGTGGCAGGCAGGGCAAGCAGGCGCTGACCGGCTTCCAGAGGAAGGTGATACTGGACACCCAGCTCCGCACGTTGCAGGATGATTCCTGCTGCGCTGCGCAACACGGTAAATCGTAGTGCCTGTTTATCAATAGGCTCAATATTCTTGCTAATGGTTATGACAACGTTTTCTTTCGCTATTGTCCCGCCTTTGCCTATGAGGCTCACGCGAAAAGCGCGTGCATGTCGCCATTCATCCAGCAGCATTTGAATGGCATCAGTATCACCTTCATATCCATCAACTGACCAATGACCATCCTGTTGTGTCAATCGTAAATCAGGCAAGATGAGCTTCTCAATAACGCTGCCCTGCGGTAACAGTCTGAGGCTGACAAATTCCGTTGCCGCCCCCTTCATCAGGTGGCTATATTTGTCAGTAATAAGATGCACCGTATTTCCCACTTGTACATATCGACTGCCACCCAGGGCATCGGTCGTGCCAAAGCGCAACAGTACATCATCCAATTTCAACGACAGGCTGGGAGTATCAAGTTGCAATTGATTGGCATCCACGCGGCTCATGGCATAGTCCGCGATACTTTTGGCCTGGGTAATTTTTAACAGTTGTTGAATGCGCCCGGTATTGGCAGCCATCATCAACGGTTTTTGCATTTGCCAATGGCCGGATTTTTTTGTTAATAACAATGATGGGCGACCGGGGCTTTCAATACTGATTTTTTGCACGGTGTCGGGATCAAGTGCAGTGAGTTTTTTGGCATCCGGTGCTTCTGTTTTTCCTGGATCGTAAATCACCAGCGCCAACAGGCCGACCAGCATCAGCGCCAAAAAAATATTGAGCAGGGTTTTGGGACTCACAATAAATGCCATAATCTGCAACCAAAACAAATCATCAGCGTTTGCGCCGTTTCCACCAGATCAAGAAACCACTGCCTGCCAGCAACAGCGGCAACACAAACAGGAAACCGAAACCGATCATACCTTGTGCCAGTGATGACAATTGTAGATTTCTGTCAGTCGCTGTTTTAACAGGGATGTTAATCAGTTGATCATCATTGGCCAGCCAATTAATCATGTTCATGCCTAACAGCAGGTTAGCGCCATTGCCGAGATAGGCGTTAGAGAGGAAATCTCCGTCGCCGGTAATGACAATACGCTGTTCTTGCGGCAGCCCGGTATCACCAACCGATAACGCGCGGGTCAGGGCGACACCTAGTGTTAACGGTCCAGGTACATCATTGGCTGCGTCAAACTGAATCGAATCTGACATGTCACCGGTTTCTGACCAGCTACGCTTTTCAGTCTGCAAAATAATCCGTGCCTGCCAATCACCCGGGGGGGTGACGATCAGACCATGGCTTTGCGGAAACAGGGTCAGCGCATCAAAGCCTTGGGTAATTGCATGTCCCGGATAATCGGCTACCAAGGCAAAGCGTGGGTCGCTAACGCCTAATACTTGTGTTGTTGGATCAACAATCATGCCCGGTTCAAAATCAATACCAAGCTGTGTGGCTAATGGCATCAGTCCATATTGGTTTTTATTTTCAGAGGGGTCCGTTAGCCATAATAAATTACCGCCACCTGCCACATACTGATTAATCATCGCCACTTCGCCCGGCAACAAGTCCGTTTGTGGCCCGGCCAATACCAGCACCTGGGTGTTTTCCGGTAGCTGTGGGTTTTGCACCAGATTATGTGTTTGTACTTTAAAGCCTTTGGCGGTGAGTTGTTGCGACCATTGGCCCAGATCATGGTTGGCAATGCCTTGTGGCTTGCGTTCGCCGTGGCCTTCAATAAACACCAGCCAACGCTCACCACTGCGAGCCAGACGTTGCAGCATATTGGTGAGACCTTGCTCGGAAAGGCTTTGCAGATTCTCTGCACGGGCCTGATATTCAACGCGCAACTCACCATTGACACGAATGCCCAGTGCCCGCACTGTCTCAGGCTCCAGGTCCGGGTTGATAAACTGTAGCGTTAAATCCGCCTTGTGACGCCGATACCGGTCAACCAGTTCACGTACTGCGCGGCGTATTGATTCATCTTCCGTAGCATAACTGGTAATGCTAACCGGCCCGTCCAGTTGTTGGAGCAATTCACTGCTGGCTTCGGACAGGGTATTACGATTGTTAGCCGTCCAGTCCGCAGTAAAACTGTAACGGGTACTCAAATAAGCCAGCACGCTTACTACAGCCAAAAATAAAATCGTAAATACTGCGCTTTGCAGGCGGCTGTAAGTACGTGTTTTCGAGGTGATTAACATGAGATGCGGATATAAGAAATCAGGTTAATACTGCACATATTTTGCGTGTCCGGCATTCACCAGGGCATCATTTACATTGTATGGTTCTCCCTTGTCGTTCTTGATCCAGATATCGGCGATGTAACGACCATATTTTCCCTTTTTATCTTTTTCTGTACTGATCCAGATTTCTTTGCCTGATTCATCGTTTGGCATTAGCAGGTTGCGCGCAAAATCCCGTGCTCGCAAACCGGCAGGGCGCTCATCACCGCGTAATTCCGGAGTGTTAATACGGGCCAGGCGGATTTTTTCATGGTGCAACCAGGTACCCATGCCTAAATCGATATTCAGGGTGCAGGTATCACCGTCGTAAACGGATTGTACTTTTGCACGATAGTAATAGAGATGTTTATCCATGTACTTCTCCTTTTTTCGGGGGGCCAGGGGGTAATGATCTATGAAAAACAGAGGCCGGTACATAAAAAAAACAAGTCCGGCACATTGGCACTGATCAGCATCAGTGTTGCAAACGATCAGCATCCAGCCGACGCACACTGAGCACCAGACAGCTGGAAATCAACAACAAATAATAAATAATATCTGCACTGCTAAAAATTCCTTTTAGCAGGGGTTGGTAGTGGCTTAGCAGAGAAAGATAGCTCAGTACACCACCGCCTTCGTTGCCGGTACTGCCTGCCAAATTGAGCACCCACAATAGTAACAATAGCCCAAAGGTCGCTACTGCTGCCACCGTGGGCTGGGTGGTCAATGTGGAAACATACAAACCGATGCTGCAAAAGCTGGCCAGCAATAATACCAGCCCCAACAGACCCGATGCCCACAGACCCATATCAATTTCGCCCCCTGCCAACAGGCTCAGTGGCATGACAGCAACCAGTGCCAGCATCAGCAACACAAACGCAAATACACCGAGAAATTTGCCCAGGATAATTTCGGTCATGGAAACTGGCGCACTCATCAGCAAGCTTAATGTCTGACTGCGGCGCTCTTCGCTGATCAACCGCATGGTGAGCAGTGGTGTCACCAGCAACAACACTGTAGCGGCTGTACTGAACAGTGGCACCACAATTACGTCGGTGATACCGGGGGCATTGGGTGCAGCGGCAAGCCGTGGCTGTAATTGTAGATAAAGGTCAATGTAAAGCAGGAAGAAATAGGCGCACAAGCCGCTGATCACCGCCAGAATCACCCAGGCCATGGGTGACAAAAACATCGAGCGCAGTTCGCGTGCGGCAAGGGTGAAAATCATCAGGCAGCTGCCCCTGTTTTTTCAATCTGTTCATCTACAGTTTGTTCCGCTGTGGTGATGTCCACAAAGATTTCTTCCAGCGAACGCCTGTCTGGCGTCAATTCCAACAGCTCCCAACCTTGCTCCACTGTTATTTTTGCTATCGCGGCTGCCGGATTAGTTTCCGGTTTATGTTTGATTTGCACACAATCTTCATCAATGACACTCACGGCGACAACACCTTCAATCGCCAGCAGAATATTATTGTTTATCTGGTTTTTTGTGCGCAGTCGCAAGCTGGAAGTCTGCATGCGTTGTATCAGGCCTTCGATACTGTCGCTCAATACCAGCCTGCCCTGATTGATAATTTGCACCCGGTCACAGGTAGCCTGTACTTCCGGCAAAATATGCGTGCTTAAAATCACGCTATGTTCATTGCTCAGTTCACGAATCAGGTGGCGTATTTCGCGGATCTGAATGGGATCGAGTCCTACCGTGGGTTCATCCAGTACCACTACGGCAGGTGAATGAATAATTGCCTGGGCAATGCCCACCCGCTGTTGATAGCCTTTGGATAGATTGGCAATGAGCCGTTTGCCCACGTCACTTAAACCACAACGTTCTTTGGCTGTGCCGATGGCATTTGTCTGTTTATCACGGGAGATCCGATTGAGGCGCGCGCAAAACTGCAAATATTCATCCACCGTCAATTCGCGGTAGAGCGGTGGCAGTTCCGGCAAAAAACCGATATCTGCCTTGGCTTTTTTAGGCTGGTCAAGAATATCGATGCCGTTGATGGTAATCCGGCCATGGCTGGGCGACAGATTGCCGGTAATCATGCGCATGGTGGTGGATTTGCCTGCTCCGTTGGGGCCGAGAAACCCCAGCACTTCGCCTCGCCGTACCTCAAAATTGAGATCCTCCACCGCTGGTTGCGCGCCGTAGTATCGCGTGAGTTCCTCAACCTTGATGAGAATGTCATTTGTCATGTCATGATTCTTGATTTGGCAAAATGTCTGTGGACTATGCGCATCTGGTGCCTATGATATATTCGTAGCTGCAAAGTTCAACATACCAGCAATTCAACAAGGTGGCACACAGCATCCACATGTCTTTGACTTATTGTGAAAAATTTGGCTTTGATGCCAACAGGATTGCTGAACGTCTGCAATGGCTGGAGCTTGGTACGACTGATCATGCCACAGCTCAACAATTCCAGCAGGACATTATTCAGCCTCATGCCGAAATAATCGTCGCCAGCTTTTACAAATGGCTGCCTACTATTGAGGAAGCACAGGCTTTGCTGGTGGATGATGAGGTGGTGACACGCCTCAGACAAACACAATTACGCTATTTGCTGAATCTCGGCATTGCCTTCGATCAGGCTGATTATTTCGAGTCGCGTCTACGTGTAGGTCAGGCTCATGTATGGGTAGGTTTGGGCCTGAGCCTGTATCAGTGTGCCTACCGTTACCTGAGCGACCTGATCCTTCAGCACATCGATTATCGGCACAGCGATGCCCGCAAGCTCACCACCTTTGCGCATAAAATTATCGCTTTGGATATGTCACTGGCTATCGAAACCTATCACCTTACCCATGTGAGAACCTTGGAAGAGTCACTGGATCGCTCACAACGCCAACAAAAAACCCTGCGTATGGATGCCGCCACTGACTCACTGACCGGTCTGGCAAACCACAAAACCATTATCAATGAGCTGGAGAGGGTACTGCAACAACCACAAGAGCAGCATCCGGTGGTGGCCATTATGGCGGACATTGATCTCTTTAAAGAAGTTAACGATACCCATGGTCATCTGGTGGGGGATAAAGTGCTTATCGAAGTCGCGAACCGGATTCGTTCCACCCTGCGTGATTTTGATGAGATCGGTCGTTATGGTGGCGAAGAATTTTTGCTGGTGCTCAATGATGCAAGCCTGACCACCTCAAGAAATATCGCAGAACGTATTCGCGAGCATGTGAACAGCCAGCCCATTAACCTGCAAGGCCTGGAAATACAGGTCAGCATCAGTCTCGGCGTTGCTGCTGCGCACTCTGGCGAAACAACCGATTCAATATTGGCCCGTGCCGACAAGGCACTCTATGCAGCCAAGGCCGCCGGTCGTAACTGCGTTGTTATCGCAGATGCATAATTTTCTCATTCACGCATGCCGCTTTTAGGAATCGACACCGGCGGCACCTTCACCGACTTTGTGCTGCTCTCTGATGGGTCGCCGAACTTGCGCGCACATAAAGTATTATCCACCCCACATGCTCCGGAACAAGCCATTCTGCAAGGTATTCGTGAACTGGGGCTGAGTGATTGTGACGATCTGCTGGTGGTGCATGGCTCCACCGTCGCCACCAACGCCGTGCTTGAAGGCAAAGGTGTGCGCACTGTGTTCATCACCAACACTGGTCTGCGTGACCTGCTCACCATCGGCCGTCAGGCGCGCGCCGAACTCTACAATCTCAATCCGGCTCCCGTTGCCCCACCTGTGCCTCGCGAACTGTGCCTGGAAACCGGGGGACGATTGGGTGCTGATGGCAGTGTGCTGGAAACACTCACCGAGTCTGACTTGCGTACGTTACGCAGCACACTGGAAACATTGAAGCCACAAGCTGTGGCCATCAACCTGTTGTTTTCCTGGCTGGACGAGCGCTTTGAAAAACGCATCGCCGAAATTGTGCCAGACGGTATGTTTGTCTCACGCTCGTCACACATTCTGCCTGAACCGCGTGAATACGAGCGCGGTATTACCACTTGGCTTAACGCCAGCGTCGGCCCACTGGTGCAGGGCTACCTGCAACGGTTATGCACGGGTGTTCCGCAGGCGCAGGTGGCTGTCATGCAAAGTGCTGGCGGTACCATTGATGCTGCACAGGCTGGGGAAGAAGCTGTACACATGTTGTTATCCGGGCCCGCAGGTGGTCTGGCCGGTGCGCAATATGTGGGCAGTCTTGCGGGCTGCCATCGTCTGCTGAGTTTCGACATGGGCGGCACTTCTACCGATGTGGCACTACTGGACAACACACAGAGCGGCGACCTGCCGTTGACCACCGAAGGCCGTATTGGTGCCTATCCTGTCGGTGTACCCATGGTGGACATGCATACCATCGGTGCAGGTGGCGGGTCCATAGCGCGTATCGACAGCGGCGGGCTGTTGCAGGTAGGGCCGGAATCTGCGGGTGCTGACCCCGGCCCCGCCTGTTACGGACGGAGTGCTGCCGGAACCAACTTGCGGGCTACCGTCACTGATGCCAACCTGCTGTTGGGCCGTCTGCGTAGCGACGCCTTTCTCGGCGGTCACATGACCCTGGATGAAAATGCCGCACGGATGGCCATTGCACCGCTGGCCAAAACGCTTGATCTTTCTCTGGAACAAACAGCACACGGCATTATTGATGTCGCCAACGAGCATATGGCGCGCGCTTTGCGGGTGATGTCGGTGCAACGCGGTGTCGATGCGGCACAATTGACACTGACCTCCTTTGGCGGTGCCGGAGGGCTGCATGTCTGTGCGCTGGCGGAGGCATTGGAAATGTCACAAGCGCTGGTGCCCGCCCATGCAGGTGTGTTGTCGGCGCTGGGCATGTTGGTGGCACCACGAGCGCGTTATCTGTCTCATACACTGCAACAGCAACTTTCAGCTGTGCCCGATGGGCCGTTGCTGCGTGACGTGCAGCAGGCCATAACCACATTGGCAAAACGGGGGCGCGAAGCCTTGATCGACGAAGGCGTGGATGCAGGCAGCATCAGAATATCGCCCAGCATGGACCTGCGTTACCGGGGGCAATCGTTTGTGATCAATTTGCCTGTTGCATTATCGGCGAACAGCAAAACATCTCTCAACACCCAGGACATCGGGCAGGCGATAACCAGCGTGACCAGACAATTTCATGAACGACATGCTGCATTGTACGGCCACAGCTTGCAGCAGCCTGTAGAATTGGTAACGCTACGCGTAAAAATACACAGCCCGGCCCCCCAAGCACTGACATTGCAATCAGACCACGAAACAAAACCTGCCCACAAAATACCAGCCACGCCCCATGCATCGCTAGCCGGCATCAAAATACACGTACCGGTTTATGCGCGGGAAAATCTTCCTGCTGAAATTCGTGGGCCAGCACTGATCACCGAAACCGTCTCCACCACCTACCTCGCACCGGGCTGGTTTTGCCAACGCCATGCCAGCGGTTGCTTGTTACTGTCAAAAAGGTGATACCTGAATCCTGGCATCGCGCAAGCACGATCACTTTCAGTATCCAGGTAACATTTTATCGGCGGATTAACGGCCCTTTTTGTCCTCAACCAACTGATGGATGCGTGGTGCGAGAATCAGCTCCATGGCAAAACCCATTTTGCCACCCGGCACCACGATGGTATTGGGGCGGGACATGAACGAGTCGCCGATCATATTCAGCAGGTAAGGGAAATCGGTACCATCGGGGTCGCGGAAGCGAATAACGATAAAACTTTCATCGGGTGTCGGGATATCGCGGGCGATGAAGGGGTTAGAGGTATCCACTGTGGGCACGCGCTGGAAATTGATGTCGGTGCGCGAGAACTGCGGTGTGATGTAATGTACATAGTCATCCATACGCCGCAGGATGGTGTCAACAATGGCCTCAGCGCTGTAGCCACGCTGCGCATTGTCACGATGAATCTTTTGAATCCACTCCAGATTAACGATAGGCACCACACCCACCAACAGGTCGGTGTGTGAAGCCACATCCACGTCACCATCCACTGCGCCACCGTGCAGACCTTCGTAAAACAATACATCAGTTTCTTCGGTGATGTCTTCCCAGGGGGTGAATTGGCCGGGAGTGAGGTCAGTGCCCAGGCGCGCATTGTGCTCAGCGGCTTCTTCATCGCTGTGCAGATAATAACGGCGGCGGCATTTGCCGGTCTCACCGTAGGCTTTAAAGGTATCGGCAACCAGATCAAAGTGGTTGGATTCCGGGCCAAAGTGACTGAGTTGTTTGTTTTTAGCGGCAAATTCTTCGATAGCCTGTTTCATTGCGGCACGATCATAGCGGTGGAAGCTATCACCTTCTACCACCAGAGGGTTGATGTTTTCACGACGGAAAATGTGCTCAAAGGCGTTTTTGACCGTAGTGGTACCCGCGCCGGAAGAGCCGGTCACGGCAATAACAGGGTGCTTTTGGGACATATTGTTCTCCTCAAACTTTTATTTCGAAACTTTTAGTAAAAAACTGAGCGCGCTGGGTCGCGGATATTTCCGTGAACCTGCGCGACACGATTACCCATGGCGATTGAATGACGCCGGGTAATGGGTATCTCGGTGACATTGCGAGGCAGCATTCAGAGTGTCGCAAAATCGAACCGCGTATCTTAGCGGTTTGTGCCCTTGCAGGGAAGGTTTGAGGGACGCGCCCGTATTGTGGAACTGTCAGTTTTTATTTTTGGTGCTGTCTATATTGGCCAGTTGCGAAATAGCAAAAATCTGTTCCGTCGTCTGATTTTGTACCACGGCATCCGCCACCGTAAATTGGTCCAGCAAAGCCAGAAACTCGCTGATGGCCCGCTGCAACACGCCTTTGAGCGCACAGATTGGAATGACGGTGCAGGGTCGATTGTCGTTGCTGAAACATTCGACGAGATCAAAGCTAGGCTCCATGCGGCGTACGACCCGGCCAATGGAGATCAGTTCTGCGGCGCGCGCCAAACGCATGCCGCCGTGTTTGCCACGGGTGGTATGAATAAAATCTTCCTGTGCCAGATGATGGACTACCTTGACCAGATGGTTACGTGAAATACCGTAAAAATCAGTGATTTCACTGATGGTTGCCAACTCGTTGTCTTTTTGTGCCAGATAAATAAGTACGCGCAAGGCGTAATCTGTGTGTAACGTTAATTGCATGCTCCTTCTCCCGAGGCTTGTGATGATAATAGAACAGGAGGAAAGGGGTTGACAATGGCCACAGGACAATTAACATGTATTGACGATACATTATTTGCCCTGCACATGTCCTTTTTGGTGCTGTCACCGCGCTTTGCTTGAGGATAAAAAATGTACTGGGTGCGGTTTTATTTTTTTTGGCCGCTATGTTCTGGTCTCGTTATTTGTTTGGTACGGGTCTGATACAGACTTAATTGAAATTAAACACACGTTAAACAGGAGAAAAACCAATGAGTGATGCATTATTTGACCGTCTTGGTGGTGAAGCCGCAGTCGATGCCGCCGTGGATATTTTTTATCGCAAAGTGCTGGCAGATGACCGGATTAGCCGTTTTTTTGACGGTGTAGACATGGACAAACAGGCTGCCAAACAAAAGGCATTTTTGACCATGGCTTTCGGTGGCCCCAACAATTATACCGGTGAAGATATGCGTAAAGGTCATGCCCACCTGGTGGAGCGCGGCCTGAATGATAGCCATTTTGACGCCGTGGTGGAAAATTTAGGCGGGACGCTGAAGGAATTGGGCGTGGCTGACGATCTGATAGGTGAAGTGGCTGCGATTGCCGAAACCACACGCAATGATGTGCTGGGCAAATAGGCATATTGCGAATATTGACATAGCACTACCCAACGGAAACATCATGTCGAAGATACTATTTGAAAATCAGGAGTATCAATGCGAGCCCGGAGAATCGGTGCTTGATTGCCTGATCCGGCAGGGTGTTTCCGTTAATTATTCCTGCAAGGCGGGTGTTTGCCAGTCTTGCATGATGGTGGCCGTGGAGGGTGAACCAACGCCCACTTCCCAGATTGGCATCAAAGAAACACTCAAAGCCCAGAATCATTTCCTGATCTGTTCCTGTGTGCCTGAAACTGACATGCAGGTGGCGACACCTGACCGGGCTGGCAACAGTTTCGACACCACGGTGTTATCACGGGACAAGCTTAGTGCCGACGTAGTGCGACTGCGGCTGGTGCGCCCTGATAATTATGCCTACCTTCCCGGCCAATTTCTTAATCTTACCAATGACACCGGAGTGACTCGCAGTTATTCACTGGCCAGTGTGCCGGAGCTGGATGATTTCCTTGAGCTACACATCCGTCATGTGCCAGGTGGCCTGGTGAGTGGCTGGGTGGCGGAAAAATTACAGACAGGTGACACGGTCACTATCAGTCAGGCGGCAGGACAGTGCAGTTATCTTCCTGGCCGGGAAGCACAATCGTTGTTATTGGTCGGCACAGGCACAGGCCTGGCACCGTTGGTGGGTATTGTGCGTGATGCCCTGCAACAGGGACACAGCGGGCCGATTCATTTGTACCATGGCAGCAGTACTGCTGAGGGCTTGTATCTGGTCTCTGAATTATTGGCGATGGACGAGGCTAATGCGGTTTTCCATTATCACCCCTGTGTGTCGCAGGATACACCGCCACAAGGTATGCAATCCGGGCGTGCAGCAAATGTGGCATTGGAGGATTTTGCCCAGCTATCGGGTTGGCGAGTATTTTTGTGTGGCCGCGAAGATATGGTCAAAACGTTGCAGAAGAAGAGCTTTTTGGCAGGTGCTGCGATGCAGGATATCTTTGCTGATCCATTTATTGATTCAGCAGGTACTGGCGCAACGGATGTGCAGAAAAAAACTGCCAACGGATAAGGTGCAAAGGAAGGTTCAATTCTGCGTTGGCACATTTATTATGTATCAATCTTAAAACATGGGGCTTCCCGCCCGACAAAAAGACAGTGTAATATCTGCACGCTTAATACCATGAGCAATATCCACTCCAGTTTCATCAACGCATAATATTCGTCCATCGTTTCAACGTGTGTGATTTCACCAATCTGCTGTAAATAAGAGGCAACCGTGTCCGCACAAAAATAACCTGTTTTCTGCAAGGCTTGCGGTGATAAATATTTATCCAACTCGGGTTGGCGTTCCGCAGTAAAAAACCAGTCCCGTATCGGTGTGTAAAAAGCACGCTTTTTAAACTGGGAAGGGTGTTCCGGTAAATGGGGCATCATGACTTTTCGCAGGATGTATTTTTCATCCATACCATTCAGCTTGAGACCGGGAGGAATCCGGGCGGCCAGCTCCACCAGCGGGTGATCCATAAAAGGCACCCGTGCCTCAATGCTATGCGCCATTGACAGCCGGTCACTCTTCCACAAAATCCAGCCCGGCAGCCGGGTCTTGGTTTCAATATACAGGGACTGGTTCAGTGGATGCAGTCCCTTGATGTTGCTGCGCATATTTTCTGCCAGGACATCCATAACAAAATCATCTTCTGTTTGCAGGGCATCACTGAATAGAGGAGCGCTGATATCATCGAGAATGTGCCAAAAATCATTCCATGCCGGATAACAGCCAAAGCGGCGAATCACCGCACGTTGTTTTTTGGCCCGGTGTTGGCCGAATAAAAAACGCACATGGGCATCGGCAAAATTCTGGCGATATTCATTGAGATAATACCGCCGTCGTTGCCGGGTGTTTTTTTGCTGATTACCCCAGATGCGCATTGCATCCTGTCGATAACAATCATAACCGCCCAATATTTCATCAGCACCGTCACCGGTAAAAACAACTTTCTGTCCATTGCGTTGCACCAAACCGGATAGCATAAAGTGGGGTACATCCAGCGCCATTCTTTGTGGTTGCTCAAGGTGGTAAAGGCATTGTTGAAATTCGGTCAAAAAACCCGCTTCGCGTGCATCATCCAGCAGAATGGTTTCGTTTGGCACATTCAGGTGGTCTGCAATGTTTTTCGCCAGTGCAGACTCATCATTGGCCGGGTTGCTGAAGCGAATCGTATACGATTGCACCTTGTCCGTTGCCGTCGTTGGCGTATGCATACTTAACAGACGGGTGGTGGCAGCGGAATCAATACCACCGGATAAATAAGCGCCAATGGGGACATCGCCAATCATGTGCGTCCCTGCCGCATCATCCAGGGCACTTGCAAAACGCTCTGACCAAAATGCCTCATCGAGACTTTCGTATTCGTCATCCCGAGGAAAGGCCAGATCCCAATATTGTTTGATCTGTGGCTCGCCATCCGCTGTCAGTGACAGTGACAGTGTGTGGCCTGGTGGCAGTTCGACAATACCGTGAAACAGGGTTTGTGGGCTTACCGCAAATTGATAACGAAAATAGGCACGAATGGCATTAGGGTCCAATTGTGCATCGATGTAACCACTGGCGAACAGCGCTTTCGCCTCCGAAGCCGCCAGCAGCATATCGCCATCCCAGTGGTAAAACAGCGGTTTGATGCCCAGGCGATCCCGCACCAAATGTAAATACCCATTGGTTTGGTCATGCACAGCAAAGGCAAACATGCCACGCAAGGCTGACACACACGCCAGCCCGTCACGCTCAAACAGGCGTAGCACCACTTCAGTATCGGAACGGGTTTTGAATTGTACGCCGTCTTTTTCCAGTTTGGCGCGCAGCTGTTGATAATTGTAGATTTCGCCATTGAAAACCAAGGCAAAGCGCCCATCATCGCTTAACATGGGCTGGTCACCCTCTGAGATATCCACAATGCTCAGACGGGTGTGACCCAGAGAAACCGGGCCGCGCATGATATGTGTTAACGCATCAGGGCCACGATGGGCAAGAGATTTAACCATACGCCGGATGATCGCCTCATCGGCCTGCTGGCCATCGGCGTGATAACAAAGAGTGATTCCACACATGTAAAAACATCATCCTCAGGCCTTACTCAGGCGGTGTAACACCTTCTTGCGGAGCCAGTGCTGCGGCAAACAAGCTGACCGGTTCAATCAAACCCGAACTCCAGATGCAAACGACCATTTTCAATCACAAATGATTTTAACTCACTTTTTGCCAGAGAATGGTTCAAATCCCGTTCTTTCACGGTGTAAATGCGCACCAGAGGTAAGGCATTCTTGCTCATAACATCCACAATCTCCCGTAAATCCGCCACAATTTTTTCACTCACACCGGGTATTTCAAATTGCTCAATACGCGGCTGAGCAAGAAATAAACCACCGAATGCTGCCTTGTAACTCAAACCCATCAGCATGGTCACACGACCCTTGTGTATGCCTTTTCCCATCATTTTCGCCACGATGGGAATAACAAGCACAATATCCTTGTTCGTTTTGGACAGGCGCACCTGCGGTACATCCATCGAGACCCGCGCAAATGCCGCATACTCATCAATGGGAAAATAGTTTTGCAAAATGCCCTGTATTCGCGTGTCAGGTAAATCCACAACAAATGCGGCATGGGCCAGCGACGATAAGCCCAACAGTGCAAACCCGGCAAAGAATATTTTGAGCACTCGAAATATCAACCGTAGTCCTTCGTCAGCCAGTGCTTCAATTCTGATTCAAGGGTTATATACCCATAGCATTTGGGATTTTCCAGGAAATGACGCGCCTGACAAGGTTTAAACCCGTCGCCCTCACCTGCGGGAGCCCGTAATCATAACAAAAATTGATACTGAGGCTAACACAGTAAAATCTGTTAGAATCACCGCCATGCGCCTGTAGCTCAGCTGGATAGAGTGTCGCCCTCCGAAGGCGAAGGTCACAGGTTCGACTCCTGTCAGGCGCGCCATCTTTGATTCCCCTCTTTAGCCCAACCCCGGAAACAGCCGACTACACATTGATTCAGGCATGGAGACGAACGCATCAGGCCTCAATTTCAACATCGCTGGGGTAGTTCGCTCAAAATATATTTGCGCCTGAAGCACATATCGCTCCTTTTCCGGGTGGATACCAATCAACTGCCGTAATACTGGGATTGGCCCATCCCTTACGCATGCCGGAATTGGCATTGATGGAGCTGGTAGCGAGGGTGAGTAGCAAGGCCGATTTCAGTCAGCTGGATAAACTGTTCGACTCCGCTGTCAATCTGCGCCCGGCGTTGTTGCAATCGCTATTGTCGAGTTGTGGCCAGGCGAAGACCTACTGGTTTGAGCATATTGTTATTTTGGATGGCATCAGATTTTATGGATGTCTTACATTCTTTCCATGCAAGAGCGACACCTTATAGTTCGAGAAGGACACCGAGACTATTCCCTAAAAGCAAAACCGAATAGTGGAAACCCTGTTGTTCCTTTTGTTTTGCTCAAAGGCACTTGACCTGAAAAAGCTGGCTTTGTCATTGGGTTACTTATCCATGTTCAAGTTGAAAAACAACAACTAATTATTACCTCACGTCCATAAACTTTTTTGTTTTCATGAAGCAAGCTCCATTATTTTGAGCTTGCTTCTCTTTTCTGTCGGCTAGGGCTATTTGTTAAATCATTGTAAGTTCATCTACCATCACAGTGAACTGCTATACCATATGATAAATTTACTGCGCACCTATATACCTAGCTTGTGACGCATTGCACGGCGAGACTTGAACTTATTTGCATCATAATCTGAAATCAAAGGTGTATTTTTATCAGATAAAGCTGCTTGCTGTATATCCTTTTTCGATAATTTTTCTACACGCTCCCAGTTTGTTTTGTCGCCTTTAAAATTTTTGATGTCATTTTTCGTGTATCTTTCAATCGTCATCTTTTTGAAACCTCTTGCGATATTCTTCACTAGGGCGTTTAAATTTTTTTAGTTGTTCATCTGTTAAAGGCGGATTGTCAGGGTCAGACTTTGCTGCTGCTTCTATCTCCTCGTCAGTCATATTTTCAAGGCGTTCAATATCTGATCTGTCCTTCAGTTTTTCTAATTCATCTCTTGTATGTTTTTCAATTGTCATAGTATCACCATTAGGTATTTTACTGATATAAGTGTCTTTCTTTCTTGTTAGCCTTGCGTGCGGAAATAAGGCCAAAGAATAAGACACCCATCAATCAATTGACATCCAGGCCTGCCCTCGTTAAATTGCAAGACATACTTTACCCACACGGAAGAAGGAGGCACGGATGCCAACCCCCCGCAAAAACCAGGTCTGCCTGGATTCAACGCCCTACTACCACTGTATCTCACGTTGTGTTCGCCGCGCCTTTCTCTGTGGCAACGATGAATTTTCTGGTCAAAGTTACGAACACCGTAAACAATGGGTTGTCGATAAACTCGCTGAATTAGCCAGTGTTTTTTCTATCGATGTCTGTGCGTACGCGGTCATGAGCAATCATTACCATTTGGTTCTGCACATTAATCAACCCCAGGC
>Ga0256830_1001516_pt1 | contig 16351 bp, 13 predicted proteins | sample 128326metaG_FD_190537 | JGI IMG/M metagenome (GOLD analysis project Ga0256830, IMG submission 190537) | Hydrothermal vent microbial communities from Lau Basin, Pacific Ocean - 128-326 | ecosystem: Environmental > Aquatic > Marine > Hydrothermal vents | place: Pacific Ocean: Lau Basin | collected... | reverse complement strand
GGCCCCAGTAAATACAGCAATTTCCCATCCAATTGCAGGCCGGTGACAGTATCGCTACTGACGTACTGCCCGAGCACATCCAGTCCCTGCGCAGTCCGTCGCCATAAACTGACCACCCCGGCCCGGGTCGCCGCAACCACTAAATCACCCTGTGCCCGCACGGCAATAAACTCACCGGGTATGGTGATTTTCTGGTTCAGACGACCGTCTTCGGCCACTTCCCATCCTGACAGACCTGCACCGGTTACCAGCCACAGGGTCTGTTCGTGCAACCACATATCCTGCACTGACATCTCATAGCTTGCCACCTCTATGGGTCGCTTCGGGTTACTCGCGTCTACCACCAACAAACCCGCTTGGTCATCGGCAATGTACAAATAACCGTTGCCCGCAATCACAGCCGTGGCTGCACCCGAGGTGTCCACATGGCCTGTTTGACGCGCATAAAACGGGTCACGGATATCAACAATAATCACCCCGTCTTCGCCTGCTGCCACATAAACCTGTTCGTCCTCGACCCACAATCCCTGAGCCTGATCTTCTACATCCAGTCCTGTGACCCAAATAGGATTAAGCGGATTTTTGATGTCATACACCTGTAACCCGCCAACACCGCTGGCGGCATACAAATAGGTGCCTTTGCTATGCAGTTGCTGCAAAGTGCCGCGCGCCTGATAACGACCTACATAGGTTGGCCATGAGGGCTGTCCTACATCCACCACTTTGATGCCACCCCACCAATCCAGCACATAGGCATAACCCTCTTTGACTTTCACGCCCCAGGCGGCACCGTCGGTATCAAAGCTGCCGATAATGCGTGGTACAACAAAGTTTCGCGTATCCACGATCTGTAGACCGGCTTCCCAGCTGGCGACATAAATCAACCCGTCACCCAACTCAAGACCACGGGCATTGCCAGGGATAGGGGTGTGGCCGATGACCCTGGCCTGACGGGGATCACGAACATCCAGTGTATATAACCCCTTGTCGAAAAAGGCCACGTAGGCGCGACCATTCTGCAAAACCACAGCCTCTGCCTGACCTCCGGGATTGAACTGGGTGAAGGGTTCGGGTTTGCTGGAATCGCTGACATCAAACATCAGCAGGCCCGCACGATCATCGGCAACAAAAGCCACACCATTCGCAACATCGATATCCCAGGCCTTGCCCGGTGTGTCGTAACCCCCCAGCCGCTGTGGGTGCTTGATATCACTGAGGTCAATGATGTGAAACCCACCGCGGTGGTCAGCCAGATATAATGTCGTGTCCACCAGCTTCATGGTATAAGCCAGTCCCAGTCCGGCCATAGCTTCAGGCGGTAATTCGGCAACCCAGCGTGGGCGGTGCGGGTCTTCAATGTTGATGATCTGCAAACCCTGGTCATCATCGCCCACCAGTGCATAATTGCCCAGCAGGGTCACACCTTTGCTCGACCCTGGTGTGTGATAGTTAGAGAGATAACGCAGTTGGCGTGGGTTGCTGATATCGTACAGGTGCAAACCGGAAAACCAGTCGGCCACATAAAGAATATTTTCTTTATCTCCCGTACCAAGAGCACCTCGGCGACTACCACCCAGGTTCAGTCCTTCGGACGAAATAGCACCATCACCGCCACCCAGCATCATTACCCGCTGCAGACCACTTTCCGTGGCCAGCAACGCGACATCATTCTGCAAGATGCTGAGTATTATTGGCGCGTCTGTATGAAAAGCTGCGCCACTATCAGGCAGCTCGGGATTGCCCAGATTCAGCCGCAATACACCGCCGTTGCGCAGAACCAACAAGGCGCTTTTATCGTCAGCTGGCTCTTTGTCCGTTGAAAAACCATGAATCGCGCCACGTTTGTTGAAACTGCCACGCCACTGTAAAACATCCGGTTCGCTGATATCGAACAACACCAAACCACCGTGCCCGTCAGCAACCAGAGCCAGTTGATCCTGCAATTGCACATCGTCAGAAATACCGGTAGTGGCCTGGGCGTCTTTGAGCAACGCCTGTTCAGTACTGATATCCAGCACCGCGATGCCTCTTCTACCCACTGTCCACAAATGCTGGCCACGCACAGCAAAGGCATCGGCTGCCACAGGCAACAGCCATTCCCGGTCAAGCCGGGGCGAGGTAGCAGAGGCGGGGGTAAATTTCCAGCGTTGTAATTGTGTCATGCCTGCGCCAACGTCCAACAATAAATAAACATTCCTGGCATCTGCCTGCACATCCAGCAATTTGCCTGGCGCTACCAGCGTCGCCCGTATCACAGGTGCATTGGGCCGCGATACGTCCCACCATTGCAAGTTGCCATTAGCCAGCACCGCCAATAGTTGCTGATTGATGACATGTAATTGTGTTGCCGGGGCAATGAGAGTGAGCTGTCCCAAAGTACGGACGGAATCGGTTTGTGGCGGGAAATCCACAATGAATAACTGCCGGTCGGTCGTCGCCAGATAGGCTCGCGAACCGTCCGTGGCCATGCTCTGTGGCAACGCAGACAAAGCCAGACGATGGGTAACGTATGGCCCGGCAGGCATCAACACCAGCTGCGAATCAGGTGTCCATTGCTCAATCTGTACCGTAATCTGAGTCGCTTTGCCCTGTTGCAAAACACTGGGGCTAAGCGCGGTGATACGGGAATCAACGGGAACCGCCGCGCAACCTGTCAATAACACAATGGTAAACAGATACAACGCGGCGGCCACAACGACCCTCCGTCGTGACGGCCTTATCCTTCTTGCAGAATGCATCGTTGAAGCTTATCTCGCCTTGCGCAGGTTTTTCCCCTGCTTATAGAGATTTTCCGGCATCGCCGGGATCAGTTCCTTAACCGCACTGGCTGGCGGCATATCTACCTCAGTAAGCTCATCAATGGGCGCGTTACGTGCCGCACCGGAAGCGCGGGTGTTACCAAAACGGCCCGCACCTAGTACGATCAGCCGCTTGGCTTCCTGCAAATCTACCGGTTGCGGCTCGTAAAATATGCCGCGGAATTCCTCATCAATTTGTCGCACATGAATAAAATAAGTCCTGCCTGCGATAAACTTGTATACCCGTTCACGCCATACATCTATTGATGCACGTTGGTCGGCATACAGTGTTTCGGAGTGAATTTTCAGCGTTCCCTTGCTGGGCTTGATATATAACAACGTATAAGTGCCCTCATCCTGAGTCAGCAGGGTTTGTCCCTGAAACTCAATACGTACCGCATTATCTGCCATTCCCTTGCTCTTGTATGTCCTGGGACGAATAAAATACACTGCGGCCAACTGTTTCTTTGACTCCGCCGTGATTTCGCCAGACACAACATCAGGATGTTTTTTATTAACCGTCGCACAAGCCGTTAACAACACAATACCCATTGCCGACACACAGATTTTGATCCACTGGCTACTATTGTTCATTCCTCCCCCCTGTTGCTGATTTAAAATATTTCAACCCGCAACCTTGCTGTTCCAGAATTACTCAAATTACTTTCAGGGTGCCGGGTTAGGCTGCCCCTGATGGATGGATTCAATGCCATCGATAACGTCCGCACTTAACTCCAGCTCCGCACTGGCCAGATTACTCTGCAACTGTGTCATGTCAGTGGCACCAATAATACTGCTGGTCAAAAACGACCGACTGGAGACATAAGCCAAGGCCATTTGTGCCGGATCCAGTCCATGTTTGCACGCCAGAGCCACGTACGCTTCCGTCGCAGCCACTGCCTGGGGGTTAGAGTATCGCGAAAAGCGTTCGTAAAGGGTAATACGTGCATCCGCAGGCTGCTGGCCTCGCAGATATTTACCGCTCAGCACCCCAAAACCCAACGGCGAATAAGCCAGTAGACCACACTCTTCACGGTGTGCTATTTCGGCCAGCCCTACTTCAAAACTACGATTGAGCAGACTGTACGGGTTTTGCACGCTGACCGTACGCGGCAACCCGCATTGTTCAGCCAGACGTAAAAACTCCATTACCCCCCATGGGGTTTCATTGGACAAGCCAATATGGCGAATTTTTCCTGCCTGCACCAAGTCTGCCAGCACCCGTAAAGTTTCTTCGATGGGCACACTCTGTTCTGATGTGTGCGTGTAACCCAATTCGCCAAAAAAATTGGTATTACGATCCGGCCAATGCAATTGATACAAATCGAGATAGTCCGTTTGCAGACGTTCAAGACTGCCATGCAAAGCCTGTTCGATATTGGCACGATCAAGGCAAACCTGACCATCCCGTATATAATCCAACCAGTCGGCTCGACCCACTACTTTACTCGCCAGCACGATTTCATCACGCCGACCACGGCGTTTAAGCCAATGACCAATATACTGCTCAGTGAGCGTACAAGTCTCTGCTTTCGGTGGCACCGGGTACAGCTCTGCGGTATCGATAAAATTCACTCCCGCCGCCAACGCCACGTCCAACTGTGCATGGGCCTCGGCTTCGGTGTTTTGCTCACCCCAGGTCATGGTTCCCAGAGACAGCACGCTGACTTCGATATCTGTGCGGCCCAGTTTCCGGTATTCCATCGCATGCCTCGCTACAGTCGCTAAAACGGTGACAGGCATCATACCGCCACTTCCACCCAGGCAACAATACGCACGATTTTACCCAGCATGTGCAACAATTGGCGGTTGTGTTAATGAACCTTGAAATCAGGCGTTTCAGCTTGATCACACACCTATTGATCAGTATCACGCCAGAGTGTCAGACGCCGCTCCAGAAAATTCAATATCAGAGAAAAAGCCAACCCTAAAGCACCAATCACAAAAATGCCTGCATACATGGCCTTGATGGAAAAGGTTTCCCACGATTGCCAAATCAAATAACCAATACCGGCATCGGCACCGGAAAACTCCGCAGCCACCACGATAACCAGACTGTAACCAATAGCCAGTTTCAAGCCGGTAAAAATAGCGGGTAATGCGCCGGGCAAAATCACTCGCAGTACAAAATTATGTTTTTTTATGCGATAGACCTGTGCAACATCGTGATAAATTTTTGCCACACTATCTACGCCATGCAGAGTATTGATCAGCACCAAAAAAAAACTGCCAATGGCAACAACCACAATTTTGGACATCTCACCAATGCCAAAAATAAGCATGATCAGCGGTAGAATGGCAATTTTGGGTATGGGATAAAGCAAGGCCACTAGCGGATAAATTATCATACGCACGGTATGGTTAAGGCCCATGCTCACACCCAGAACAATACCGCTGGCACAACCTGCCAGATACCCCCAGAAAATGCGGTAGAGGCTGGCGCTGATATCTGTCCACAAACCCTCACCGGGACTGGTGAAGATCAAATAATAAAAAATGGCACTGGGTGCGGGGAAAAACCGGGCGTCGAGTAAACCACTGCGGGTACTTATTTCCCATAGCAATAAAATACTCAACGGTGACATGAACAACCAAAAATAGCGATTCTTAAGCATCAGACAGATTGATTGCTCTTAAAGGGCTCACATTCTTCACGCAACAACTCCATGAGTTCGCTAACTTGATCCTGATAAGCGGGCAGTTTACGCAAAGTCAAAAATTCCCGGGGTCGCGGCAGATTAATATCAATGATACTTTTTACCGTACCAGGATGGGCACTCATTACCAGCACCCGGTCAGCGAGAAAAACGGCTTCTTCAATATCATGAGTGACAAACACCAGGGTCTTTTTTTTACGTTGCCAGATTTCCAGCAACAGGCCGTGCAATGCACAACGTGTCTGGTAATCAAGAAACACAAACGGTTCGTCCATTAACAGGAGGTCCGGCTCGTTTGCAAAGCTGCGAGCAATGCTGACACGTTGACGCATACCACCAGACAGTTGGTGCGGGAAATAATCCGCAAATGTTGTTAATCCAACCAGATCAATAAATTCATTAACAATGGCATCCAGATCACGGTTAACCATATGTACGTTATTTTCCAGCAGAAAACGAATATTGTTGCGTGTCGTCATCCATGGGAATAAACCATGCTCTTGAAATACCATGCCGATACTGCCGGGTTTGGAAGCGTTCAGTGGCTGAATATTCAGCTCACCGGATGTCGCCGTTTCCAGGCCTGCGATGGTGCGCAGCAAACTGGTTTTACCACAACCGCTGGGGCCAAGGATGCAAAAAAATTCGCCTTGCCCGATTTGAAAATTCAGATTTTCATAAGCAACAGTTCGCTGTTCTTTTCGAGAAAAAACTTTACTTAAATGGGTGGTAAAAATTTGCATGAAAATTTTGTGCGGCTTGCTATGGATAACGCCCCAGTTTTTTAGCTGCCGTGCGGGCATAACCAAGATCAACGATGGTATCAACATCCGGCATAACTTTCAGATAACCCTGTTGATAGTACCATTGCGCATCGGCTTTTAAGCTTTGTATATTCACCAAACCATCCGGGCTCAGGCCAACCGGTACCACAGCTTGATAAATGGAGACATCCTTGATGCGTGTGGACTGTGTGAGGATGCGAATAATATCCTGTTTGCCTTTGCCTTTTTCAAAGGCATCGTTGTAATCACGCAAACCGCGCACGTAGGCATTCATGAATCCTTGTGCCTGTTTCGGATGCTGCTTCATAAATATGGGTGAATAATAAATAACGGCACTTTGCTGGTTGGGATAAATCTCGTCATTGCCCGCAACACGCACGGCAAAATCATGTTTAATTGCAGCGGCAACGAAGGGTTCTATTTGCACAGTGGCATCAATGGATTTGTTGGCCAAGGCAATATTCATGTCCGAATAAGCCAGCGTGACCAGTTTGATGTCTTTTGATATTAATCCAGCCTTGTGCAGATATTTTTCAATGACTATTTGCTGTGAAACGCCTTTGGCGGTAACCGCCAGGGTCATACCTTTCAGATCTTTGAGATCACGATAGCGGCCACTGTCCAGATGATCCTTGCGCACGATTAACGCTAAATAACCGTGACCGGGACTCACTGTGCCTTTGTCTGAAACGATCTTGATGGGAATATCCTGAGCAATGGCATTGTACATGCCAGCGTTAACGTTGCCGCCAGCGACAAACAATTGTCCTGTGGCCAGAAAGGGTACCATTTTTGCACCAGAAGCTTTGAAGGGATTGATGACGACATCAATACCTTCTTCACGAAAATACCCCCGCTCTTTGGCAATGAACATGGCAGCAGAACTCATCACCGGAGAAATGCCAACAGGCACTTCCAATAATTCGGTGGCAGAGCTGTGGCTGATTAACAAGCTGGTCAGCAAAAAAAGAAAAATGGGCAAGTGGGGTAGGGACATAATTTATTTCCGTTGATTAAAATGTGGATATAAGAACTAAAACACCCTCATCTTAAAAAACGATGGGTATTTAACGCCTGGGTTTTGGCTAAAAACATCTGGTAGCACTTATCATATCGCATTCATAATAAACGTAAACTGCTGAAGTAAAGTCCGATGCCGGTGACAGCGGCCAGTGCGCCAGCAATTTCACGCCAATTGACACGTTCTTTCAACCAAAAAGCGGCCAGCGGTAAAATGAACAGGGGGCTGGTGGAGTTAAGTGTAGCGGCAACGGCGGCATAGGTGTATTTCAGTGCCACAACGGATAACCAGGTACCCAGTAAAGCACCGACCAATGAGGCAACAAGTAAAATTTTCAGTAGTTTCCCCTCACGTAGCGGGGTGACCCAGCCCAGCAGGTCACGCACCATTAGCCCCCAAAAAGTCAGACCGGCAATGGCAAATGCCTGACGAACAAAGGTAGCTTCCAGTGCGGGCATATCGGCCACACCAACCTTGGTGGCAATAATGCCCAAGGCATTGGCGACTACGAATAACACACCAAAAAAAAGTCCGCTACGGTATTTTTCGCAGGGTTGTTGCGTATTTTCTTGCGGTGCGCGTTGCCACAGCACATAGGTGACACCGGCAATGGCCAGCGCCATGCCTAACCAGGCCAGAATGGGAATCTGCTCACCTAAAAAAGTCACGGCAATCAGTGCAGTGGTGACCGGGATCAACGAACCGAGCAACAGGGTGCGTCGAGCGCCCAGTCGCATCAAGGCGAGAAAATACAGTGTGTCACCAAAACAGATGCCAATAATGCCGCTGAGTGCCAGCGCTGCAATACTGTTTGTATCCAACGATGCCAGCCCGGAATAAAATCCGGGCAATAACAATACAGCCATAAAAAGCATCGCCACCAACCCCTTGGCCAGATTGATGCCCATGGCAGTAATGCGGTCACCGATACGTCGAAACAAAATGGCAGCAACGGCCCAGCAAAGTGCCGATAGCAACGCGGCAACAGCACCCAAAAGATGAGATTGAAATGAAGTAATGAAAAAATCCTATATGAAAATATGTTGTCTGGTGTAACACAATATTATGCGTGACACTTTACCCGCCACGTACTGGTACTATAGCACTTCACTCAGGTAAGCCCACTCCACATACTATAATCAGGACCTACAAATGACGCAGCAGGTTTTTATCAGAATAGGCGTGTTGTTATTTGCTACGACCTTTATCGTCAGCTGCATGCATACAACACATATTGGCCAACCGTTTATGACTGTTCCACATCCGGGAAAATATCAACTGATTTATCACACACCATCGCAGGAATTCCCATTGCACTCCATGGCTACAGTAGACGGCCGGGAGTTTTTAGCAATAGATGATGTTGTTCTGCCTTCTGTACAAAGTCTGTATTTACTGACTCACTGGAAAATTTTTGACGGCGAAGCCGTGTTGGATCTGGGTACCGGCTCCGGCGTACAGGCGGTTTTTGCTGCTGACAAAGCCAGCGTAGTTGTGGCCACGGACATCAATCCAACAGCTATTAAAATGGCCAGACTGAATGTGCAAAGAAATGGGGCGGATAATATTATCGATGTCCGACAAGGTGATTTATTTGCGCCCATCAACAAGACTGAAAAATTTGATGTTATTTTATTTAATATTGATTATCCCCACGACGAGGCAACCCAGGGACTCTGGAAATTGCATGAGCGTTTTTTTACTGAAGTAAAAAATTATCTTAAACGCGGTGGACGAATTTATTATCAGTCAGGCCTTATTGATAATGCTGCTCGTATTAACAGCATGGCTAACAAAAATGGCATGAGCATTCTCAGCATGCGCATGGATGTTGCACTGGAAGCCGACAGGCAACCTATTGTGTATCTTATTAAACGTAACCTGGATGTAGAAGTAAAAACAGGAGTATGGGACAGGTGATGAAATTGTTTAATATTTATGCAAACCAGTGGAGCGGATGATGGGAATCGAACCCACGTCATCAGCTTGGGAAGCTGAGGTAATACCATTATACGACACCCGCACGATCTGTCCTGATGCACCCTATCGTAAGGATATTATTCCGTCACCGCAAACTGTGGATTCAGACAAGAAAAAGGTTCGCCATGCATCACCAATCCTGTGCTAATATTCTGCGTATTATCCAGCACTGAGTGATCCATAAGTGTCTCTATCAGTAGGCCATCCATTGCTTGATGCCATCATCAAGCTCACTGCACAACGCGACCAGGAAACACTCGCGGACGCCCTGATTGACGCCATTCTTACACTTACCAATACAGACTCCGCCAGTGTTTATGCGCTGGGTGGTGAACTTGGTCATCTTTCCGCCAAGGTATTGGCCAGCAATAACGAACCTGTCGGTAGTCACATTACCCCGCTGGATGTACGTCCTGGTTTACGCGCCTGTATCGAAGGTCACAATACAATCACTGTGGCGACAAAAAACGGACACCAGATGATCCATCCCGTACTGGAACAAGGCAACGTGGTGGGGCTGATGATTCGTGAACATGCGCATGCTTACGACCATCAGGGTGATGTGATTGAAGGCCTGATGTCCATTTATGCCAACCAGCAATCCCTGTTGAACCATCAACAACGCGATGGACTGACAGGTCTGTACAATCGGGTGGCATTGCAAAACTGGATGGGCAAGGCACTCACAACGGATCGTCATGCCGAACGCCGTGCCAGTGACACTGGCAGCGATACACCGCTGGGCTGTTTTGCCATGTTCGATATTGACTTGTTCAAACGCATTAATGACACCAAGGGTCATTTATACGGTGATGAGGTATTGTTGATATTTGCTGATCTGATGCGCGAATCATTTCGTTATAATGACTTGTTGTTTCGTTACGGTGGTGAAGAATTCGCCGCAGTACTCAGTGACACCGATCTCGATACCGCACTGATGGTACTGGAGCGTTTTCGTGAAACCGTCGCGCAACACAATTTCGCCCAATTGAACCAGGTCACCGTTACCATTGGTGTGACACAAATCACCCCGTATCTGCAAGCCGACAAACTGATTGAGCGTGCTGACAAAGCGCTGTATTTCGGCAAAAACCATGGCCGCAATCAAGCCAATGCCTTTGAGTGGCTGGACAAGGGCGACATTGTGCCAACCATTAGTGAGCACCCGCAAAGCTACAAACTGTTTTGAATGGTTGACCGCCTGTTAGCCGCTCGTTAATCTTCGCGTCTATGCAAATTCAACTTAACGGTGAAAACCGCAACATCCCTGATCACAGTAATGCTCAGGATTTGGTCGAACTACTGGAACTCACTGGTAAACGTCTGGCCATGGAGGTCAACCGGGAGATCGTGCCACGCACCACCTACGCACAACATCGGTTGTACGAAGGTGATCGAATTGAAATTGTACATGCCATCGGTGGTGGTTAAAAAACGCCCCACTCACCGGTAGCTGGGGCATCATCCTGCATAAATACCCGTCAATGGGTATATAATGGCCACCGCCTCAATATTCCGGCGCACCGCGCCACACGCATTGGTATTACAACTATGTCAGAAAACGCAAATTTACGGGATGACGGTTTCGTTGTCGCGGGTACCACCTATCACTCCCGCCTGTTGGTGGGCAGCGGCAAATACAAAGACCTCGACGAAACCCGCCAGGCTACCGAGGCCAGTGGTGCTGAAATTATTACCGTCGCTATCCGCCGCACCAACATTGGTCAGAACCCGGACGAGCCCAACCTGCTGGATGTAGTGCCACCCAGCCGATACACCATCCTACCCAATACCGCCGGTTGTTATACCGCCGAAGACGCCGTGCGCACCTGCCGTCTGGCACGCGAGTTGCTGGATGGACACAAACTGGTAAAACTGGAAGTGCTGGGTGATGAAAAAACCCTGTACCCGGATGTCACTGCCACCCTTGAGGCAGCAGACACACTGGTAAAAGATGGTTTTGACGTGATGGTTTATACCAGTGATGACCCCATTCTCGCCAAACGCCTGGAAGACATCGGCTGCTGCGCAGTCATGCCACTGGCCGCGCCCATTGGCTCTGGTTTGGGCATTCAAAATAAATACAATTTACGCACTATTATTGAAAATGCCAGCGTGCCCATTCTAGTGGATGCCGGTGTCGGCACCGCCTCGGATGCGGCCATTGCCATGGAACTGGGTTGTGACGGCGTGTTGATGAACACTGCCATTGCCGGTGCGCAAAACCCTGTGCTCATGGCTTCCGCGATGAAAAAAGCGATTGAGGCTGGACGTGAAGCCTTTCTTGCCGGGCGTATTCCGCGCAAACGTTATGCTTCGGCTTCATCTCCGCTGGATGGCACTTTTTTCTGAGTGGACGTATAAAACGTAAATGTTGGCTTACTAACAATATAAAAAATACCGTAGGGACACCCCTTGTGGGTGCCCACTGCTACGCCAGAAATACCGATATCGAAACAACCAACATGCAGGACGACGAACACCAGGGCAACCACAAGGGGTTGCCCCTGCGGTAAGCATGCTTTTTTACCCACGCGGATATAAAATCACCGCGTGGGCACAAACAACCTGCCCACCCTACCGTCTTTGCATTGAAAGCTTTTTTCTGGACACTCGAAAACCAATGTCTGAAGACACACATCGCCCCATCCGCAGTTTTGTACGTCGCGAAGGTCGCCTGACTTCCGGCCAGCAATACGCCCTTGATGCACTGTGGTCACGCTATGGCATCGACAGTGCCGGGCCCGATATTCTGGAACCTGAACGCATTGCCCGTAATGAACCTACACTGATACTGGATGACTGTTTCAACCGCGAGCCCGGCTCCAGCCGACAGACAGTATTGGAGATTGGTTTTGGCAATGGAAGTTCGCTAGCCGAAATGGCCGCCGCCCTGCCAGACCACGATTACCTCGGTATTGAAGTACACCGCCCCGGCGTGGGCAATCTGTTGCGTTTGCTGGAGGAGCACAAGCTGCGTAATGTACGGGTACTCTGCGACGATGCTGTACAAATTCTCAGACACCGCCTGCCCAATGCCTGCCTCGACCGGGTGCAACTGTTTTTCCCCGACCCCTGGCATAAACGACGCCACCACAAACGGCGCATTGTCAGCCCGGAATTCGCAGCACTCATCGCAACAAAACTCCGGCCCGGCGGCATATTTCATCTGGCCACTGACTGGCAACACTATGCCCGACAAATGATGAGCGTACTTGCAGCTGCACCTGATTATCAAAATTGCGCAAATATCGGTGAATATTCACCCCGCCCGGATTGGCGGCCACTGACCAAATTTGAACAACGCGGCCACCGCCTCGGCCATGGTGTCTGGGATTTACTCTTTGAGCGAAACACCCGTAACATTTGAGATTTGGGTGTTCAGTGTGCGTCATATTCATTTCATGGCATCAAAAGCAGGTGCTTTTAGGCGAAGCAAAATAACGAATAATAACTGGTCTATTATGAGGGATTCCAACACCGCCATGGAATGAAGGGGAGTGCAATGAGTGCCTAAACCTCAATCACTACGAGCATATAACGCATTTTTTCATTGTCTTGGCTAATTCCCCCATTCGTGCCTTCAATTGGGGGGCAGTTCTAAATCAGTGTATTATAATTTAGTTTTTTTCGAGCCCCGTTCCATGCAGTAAAGGGGATATGAGGAAAGGTATCGTGGCATGTAAAAAAGTACCGTTATCAAACCATCCACATACGCTGATTTCTGGAGAGGAAACCCAGTGAGCGATTCCGACAAACCGACGTTTAACCCCGTTTTACTAAAACGGCTTGTTGCCGCCGCACTATTTGCCCTTCTCGGCCTGTATCTGGCCGGTGTGGTGCCGAGTATCGAGATAGCCTGGGTCACCGCTATTCTACTGCTGACGATTTATCTGTTTGCTTTTGAAATTGTGGGAGTCGATGTCGCCGCAGTGAGCATTATGGTGATCCTTGGGCTGACCACCCTGCTGGCACCATTAATGGGATTGAATGAAGGGCTGGTGGATACTCAATATCTGTTCAATGGGTTTTCCAGTAATGCAGTAATGTCTATTATTGCGGTGATGATTCTCGGTGCTGGTTTGGACAAAACCGGATTGATGGGCCAAGTAGCCACCTTTATTCTCAAAGTCGGCGGCAGTAACGAAAAACGCATTATTCCCATTATTTCCAGCACTGTGGGGGTAATTTCCTCATTTATGCAAAACGTCGGGGCGGCAGCACTTTTCCTGCCCGTGGTATCACGTATTTCGGCGCGTTCCGGTCTACCGATGTCACGCCTGCTTATGCCCATGGGCTTTTGCGCCATTCTTGGCGGCACTGTCACCATGGTAGGTTCTAGTCCATTGATTTTGCTCAATGATCTGATTCTCACCTCCAACACTGCTCTGCCTGCCACACAGCAAATGGAAACCTGGTCATTATTTTCAGTGACGCCTATCGGCCTCGCACTTGTGGTCACCGGCATCGTCTATTTCATGTTAGCCGGGCGCTTTGTACTACCGGTAACCGAAAAACAGGATGTCGGCTCAGCCACCAGCACCATGGCCTATTTTCAAAATATCTACGGCCTGGATTATGCGCTGTTTGAAGTCTCTGTACCGCCAGAAAGCTCGCTGGTGGGACACATGCTCGATGATGTGGAGCATGCCTGTAAAATCCGTGTTATCGCCTCACAACGCGGTGCCGATAATCTGCGAATCGGCCCCGGTGGACTGGCACGCGATGTCGGCATTGAGGCCAACAGTGTGCTGGGTATTCTTGCCTCGCCGGAAAATCTCAACGCCTTCGTGGAAAAATTCAATCTCGATCTGCACAGTGATCTGCTGACATTTTCCGAATCCCTTGCCGCCGGTAAAGCAGGCATCGGTGAAGTGGTTATCCCGCCCGGCTCGGGTCTCATCGGCAAAAGTGCGCGTGATGTATGGATGCGCAAAACCTATGGCATTGCCATGGTGGCCCTGCATCGCAACGGCGAAACCCTTCGTGAGGGCGAAGGTATCCGTGACCTACCGCTACAGGCGGGCGATACACTGGTAGTACACACCACCTGGGACGCATTTGCACGGTTGCGTCACAACAAAGATTTTGTATTGGTGACCACCGAATACCCACACGAAGAAATACGCCCACATAAGGTAGGGGTAGCGCTGTTTTTCTTCGCTTTGGCGTTGGGGCTGGTGTTGTTCACGGATCTGCGTTTATCCGTCGCACTGCTCACCGGAGCCATCGGCATGATCCTCTCCGGTGTGTTAAAAATCGAAGAAGCATACACCGCAGTATCGTGGAAGACGGTATTTCTCCTTGCCAGCTTGATCCCATTGGGACTGGCAGTAGAAACAACAGGAACCGCCAAATGGATCGCCGAGCAGACGCTGTCCGTGGTGGGCGATATGCCCATCTGGGTCATTCAGGGTGCGGTAGCCCTGTTAGCCACCTTCTTTACGTTAGTCATGTCCAACGTGGGAGCCACCGTATTGCTGGTACCACTGGCGGTAAACATTGCCATTGGCGCAGGTGCAGATCCGGCAGTGTTTGCGCTTACCGTCGCCATTGCCACATCCAACTCGTTCCTGATTCCTACCCATCAGGTAAATGCACTGATCATGGGACCGGCCGGTTATCGGGTATTCGATTTCATGAAGGCAGGCGGCATTATGACGATTCTTTTTCTGGTAGTAATGATGGTGATGATGAATATCATTTTCTAGAAATCAAGAACGTGTAACGCTATCAATGTAAATTGACAGGTAACAGGGCGTTGAAAAGGAATCTGTTTGTGAGCAAATTTCTGTTGGTAATAGTGATCATTATGTTGCCAGAACTCGCAGCAGCATCCACGACAGGTGGTGAAACACTGGATTTAACCAAGCACCCTGTCGGCTATATCGCCATCGCTGTTTTTGTGTTGGCTTACCTGTTTGTGATGGCTGAAGAATTCACTCAACTACGTAAGTCCAAGCCCGTGGTTCTTGCTGCCGGCATTATCTGGGCGATGATTGCCGCCGTTTACGTCAGCAATGGCATGACCCACGAGGCTGAAGCAGCAGTGCGTCAGAACCTGCTGGAATACGCCGAGTTGATGTTGTTCCTGCTGGTAGCCATGACCTACGTCAACACCATGGAAGAACGTCGGGTATTCGATGCTCTGCGTTCCTGGCTAATTCGCAAGAGCTTCAGTTTCCGCCAATTGTTCTGGCTCACCGGCACCCTTGCTTTCTTTATTTCACCCGTGGCCGACAATCTCACCACCGCTCTGCTGATGTGTGCCGTGGTACTCGCAGTGGGCGGCGACAATACCCGCTTCGTCAGCATTGCCTGCATTAACATTGTTGTTGCTGCCAATGCCGGCGGCGCTTTCAGTCCTTTCGGCGATATCACAACCTTGATGGTGTGGCAGAAAGGCATGGTGGAATTCTGGGGCTTCTTCGCCCTGTTTCTGCCCTCAGTGGTCAATTTTGTAGTACCGGCAACCATCATGCATTTTGCCATTCCTGTCGAACAACCCACTGCCAGCAATGAAATAGTGCCCATGAAGCGTGGTGCACGACGTATCATCGGTCTGTTCCTGCTAACCATCGCCACCGCCGTCAGCTTCCATAACTTTCTGCATCTGCCACCTGTGATTGGCATGCTCACTGGCTTGAGCTATCTACAGTTGTTTGGCTATTTTCTGAAAAAAACCGCACGTTTCGATGAGGACAACGACAATGGCCGAATGGGAGAAGTAGTGCCCTTTGATGTCTTCAACAAGGTGGCACGCGCTGAATGGGACACTTTGTTATTTTTTTACGGCGTGGTGTTATGTGTGGGCGGACTGGGATTCATCGGCTATTTGTCACTCACCTCGGAAGTGATGTACACCCAGTGGGGTGCAACCAATGCCAACATTGCCGTGGGTGTATTATCCGCCATCATCGATAATATCCCGGTGATGTTTGCTGTACTCACCATGAATCCAGACATGTCCACTGGCCAGTGGTTGCTGGTGACCTTGACTGCTGGCGTCGGCGGCAGTTTGCTGTCCATTGGTTCAGCCGCCGGAGTGGCCTTGATGGGTCAGGCACGCGGCCAGTATACCTTTTTTTCCCCACCTCAAATGGGCACCAG
>Ga0256830_1001515_pt1 | contig 16358 bp, 15 predicted proteins | sample 128326metaG_FD_190537 | JGI IMG/M metagenome (GOLD analysis project Ga0256830, IMG submission 190537) | Hydrothermal vent microbial communities from Lau Basin, Pacific Ocean - 128-326 | ecosystem: Environmental > Aquatic > Marine > Hydrothermal vents | place: Pacific Ocean: Lau Basin | collected... | reverse complement strand
GGTGGTGGACATGGAGGATTTCGAGAAGGCCAAGGACAAGATCATGATGGGGGCGGAACGCCGCTCCATGGTCATGAGCGAGGACGAGAAGCGCCTCACGGCCTATCACGAATCCGGCCATGCCATCGTGGGGCGCATGGTGCCGGCCCACGATCCGGTGCACAAGGTCACCATCATCCCCCGCGGACGCGCCCTGGGCGTGACCATGTTCCTTCCCGAGGAGGACCGCTACAGTTACAGCAAGCAGCGCCTGGAAAGCCAGATCTCCAGCATGTTCGGCGGACGCGTGGCGGAAGAACTGATCTTCGGTCCGGAAGCCGTCACCACCGGCGCATCCAACGACATTCAGCGTGCCACGGAGATCGCCCGCAACATGGTGACCAAATGGGGGCTTTCCGAGCGCCTCGGCCCGCTCACCTACAGCGAGGACGAGGGCGAGGTCTTCCTGGGCCATTCAGTGACCCAGCACAAGATGATTTCCGATGAGACCTCCAATCTCATCGACGAGGAAATCCGCGTCATCATCGACCGCAACTACCAGCGGGCGGAGAAGATTCTCAAGGAAAATATCGATAAGCTGCACAAGATGGCCGATGCCCTGATGAAATACGAAACCATCGACAGCCACCAGATCGATGACATCATGGAAGGCAAGGACCCGCGTCCGCCCCAGGACTGGGGTGAGTACGAGGGGCCCACATCCGGCGGCGCCAGCGGCGTGAAGCCCGACGAGGAGGGCGGAAAGAAGAAAAAGGGCAAGAAGGACGCCAAGATCGGAGGTCCGGCCAGTCAGCATTGAGGCACCGCTGAATCATCGGATTCCTTCAAGGAACCTCTGATTAATTCTGGACCGGATGGATGGTGAGATGAAATGTTCCGGATCAAGGCGAAAAGCGCGGGCAATAGCGCGCTATTGCCAAGATTTTCAACGCAGAGCCGGGACATTTCAGCCGCCAGACGCCGGTTCATGAATTGATCAGAGGTTCCTTAATGCATGAGCGGTCACGTTCATGCGGGATGTGAAGGTTGGGACAATGAGGCGCGGCCTGCTCCAGTGTAACGGCAGAACGCTCGATCTGTCCCGGCCCCAGGTCATGGGGATTCTCAATATCACCCCCGATTCCTTTTCGGACGGGGGTGTTTTTTTTGATGCGGAAAAGGCCCTGGCGCGTGCCCGGGAGATGGTGAAAGAGGGGGCCGCCCTCATCGATGTGGGCGGCGAGTCAACCCGTCCGGGCGCCGCGCCCGTCTCCATAGACGAGGAACTGAGCAGGGTGGTGCCGGTGATCGAGGCGCTCAGCGCTGAAATCGATGTGCCCATCTCCGTCGACACCTCCAAGCCCGAGGTCATGGAGGCCGCCGTGGCGGCCGGCGCCGGCCTGATCAACGATGTCCGCGCTCTGCGCCGGGAGGGCGCGCTGGCGATGGCCGCGCGCCTGGATGTGCCCGTGTGCCTCATGCACATGCGCGGCGAGCCCGGCACCATGCAACAAAATGCCGTTTATGATCGTGTGGTAGAGGAAATATTGGATTTTCTGGTGGGACGGGTTGCGGCATGCGAGTCGGCGGGTATTCCCCGGGAGCGCCTGCTCGTCGATCCTGGCTTCGGGTTTGGAAAAACCCTGGCGCATAATTTGCAAATATTGAAAAGCCTGGACAGATTTCTGACACTGGGGCTGCCCCTGGTCGTGGGGTTGTCCAGGAAATCCATGGTGGGCGCGATTCTGGATGCGCCGGTGGACGGACGCCTGCATGGCAGTGTCGCCCTCGCAACCCTGGCCGTGTGGCAGGGAGCCGCCATCGTGCGCGCCCACGATGTCAGGGCAACGGTGGACGCCATGCGCTGTTGCCAGGCGGTGATGGCGGCCGCGGAACACTGAACCCGCGCGGCAAATATAATCAACAAGAAGGAACGTGAATCAAAGTGAGTTCAAAACAGGGAAAACGCTATTTCGGCACCGATGGCATACGGGGGCGGGTGGGGGAGTACCCCATAACGCCGGAGTTCATCCTCAAGCTGGGCTGGGCGGCCGGGCGCGTGCTGGCCACGGAGCACAGCAACCGCGTTCTCATCGGCAAGGATACCCGCATTTCCGGTTACATGTTCGAATCGGCCCTGCAGGCCGGCCTTTCGGCGGCGGGCGCCGACATCCTGCTGCTGGGGCCCATGCCCACGCCGGCCATTGCCTACCTGACCCGCACCCTGCACGCGGCCGGCGGCATCGTCATCAGCGCCTCCCACAATCCCTACGATGACAACGGGATCAAGTTTTTTTCCGCCTCGGGCTCCAAGCTGCCCGATGACATGGAACTGGCCATCGAGGACATGCTGGAGCGTCCCATGGAAACCCTGGATTCCCGCGATCTGGGCAAGGCGGAACGGGTGCGCGATGCCGCGGGGCGCTATATCGAATTCTGCAAGAGCACCATCCCATCCAGTATTTCACTCAATCACCTCAAGATCGTGGTGGACTGTGCCAACGGCGCCACCTACCACATCGCACCCTATGTATTTCTGGAGCTGGGGGCGGAAGTCGTCACCATCGGCGTGGAGCCGGATGGCCTGAATATCAATCTGGATTGCGGCGCCACCCATCTGGATACCCTGCGGGCAGAAGTCAAGCGCCAGGGCGCGGATCTGGGCATTGCCCTCGATGGGGACGGCGACCGTGTCATCATGGTGGACGAGCGGGGCGAAGTGGTGGACGGTGACGAGTTGCTGTACATCATTGCCCGTTCACGCCAGCAGGCCAACCATGTGGTGGACGCCGTGGTGGGGACCGCCATGAGTAATCTCGGCCTGGAGCACGCCCTGGCGGAAATCGGCATTACCCTGCACCGCAGCGCCGTGGGCGACCGCTATGTCCTGGAGAAGCTGTCCCAGTGCGGCTGCGTGCTGGGCGGCGAGTCCTCGGGCCATATCATCTGCCTCGACCGCACCACCACCGGGGACGGTATTATCTCCGCCTTGCAGGTATTGGCCGCGATGGATAGGTCGGGCCGTTCCCTTCACGAACTCAAGTCCGGCATGAAGAAATTTCCCCAGTGCATGATCAACGTGAGGCTCGATCGTCCCCTGGATGTGTTCAACAACCGGGAGATCCAGGCCGCGGTGCGCGACGCCGAGACGGCGCTCGCCAACCGAGGCCGCGTGCTGTTGCGGCCCTCGGGCACCGAGCCGGTGATCCGCGTCATGGTGGAAGGGGAGGATGCCGGAGAGATCCAGGCCCTGGCCCGGCGGCTCGCCGGCGTGGTGACCCGGCAGCAGGGCAAGCGCGCGGTCGGCTGAGCCCACTGTGAACCGGATAACCCATGGATGGGGGGGCATCGCGGCCCTTTACCAACTCTCCATTGATTTCTCCCGCCGGTAACGTTAAGATTCTGCGTCTTTTTAACATATAAGCGAGAGGAATCGAGATGCGTCGGCCCATCGTTGCCGGAAACTGGAAAATGCATGGTTCCAGATCGTTTGTCAGCGAACTGCTGGCAGGGATCAAGGAAGGCGTGACCGCGTGCGAGGGCGTGGAAGTGATTGTCTGTCCGCCATTTGTGTATCTGGATCAGGCCGCCTCACTGCTCGAGGGCGCCAGAGTCGCCTTGGGTGCCCAGAACCTCTGCCAGGTGTCAGGGCAGGGCGCTTACACGGGCGAGATTTCCTGCGACATGTTGCGCGATATGGGCGCCGGCCATGTCATCGTGGGACATTCCGAGCGGCGCAATATCTATGGGGAGAGCGATGCGCTGGTGGCGGAGAAGGCCATCGTGGCGGCCGCGGCCGGTCTGACGCCCATTCTGTGCGTCGGAGAACTGCTTGAGGAGCGCGAGAGCGGACAGACCGAGCAGGTTGTGGGCCGCCAGCTCGACGCGCTGCTGCAAAGGGAGGAGGGCGTCGCCGCCCTGGAGAAGTCGGTCATCGCCTACGAGCCCGTGTGGGCCATCGGCACCGGCAAGACCGCGACGCCGGAGCAGGCTCAGGAGGTGCATGCCTACATCCGCCAGCGCCTGGCGCAGATCAGCCAGAATCTTGCCGATGACACCCGCATCCTCTACGGTGGCAGCGTCAAGCCCGGCAACGCCGCCGAGTTGTTTGGAATGGCGGATATCGACGGTGGCCTGATCGGCGGCGCTTCCCTCAAGGCCGGGGATTTCCTCGCCATATGCCGTGCCGCGGCCTCATAATCGTGGTGAAAACTAAGTTATGCTGACAATCATACTCATCGTACACCTGCTGGTTGCCCTGACCTTGATCGGGCTTATTCTCATACAGCGGGGCAAGGGCGCCGACATCGGCGCCGCCTTCGGCAGCGGCGCGTCCCAGACCGTCTTCGGCAGTCAGGGCTCGGCTTCCTTCCTGACCCGGACCACCGCCATCCTCGCGACGGTCTTTTTCATTACCAGCCTGTCGCTGGGGTATCTCTATTCCCAGCGGGTCGAACAGAAGAGTGTGACGGATCTCATGGAACAACCGGTGCTGGAGATGGAGATGCCCCAGGCACCCGAGGCGCCGGCCGATGTGCCGGTGCCGGCGGGGAGCGAAACGCCTCCGGACCTGCCCATGGATGTCCCGGTGGCGCCAGGTCATGAGCCGTCGCCCCAGCCGCCGGATGCAAAGCCTGAGTAAGCGCGGCCTCACACCCGGGGTTTTCTGATGAACAGCAAAGGCGAAGAAGCCGCAGCAACCTGTCAGCCGATGTGGTGGAATTGGTAGACACGCCGTCTTGAGGGGGCGGTGGCGCAAGCCGTGCCGGTTCGACTCCGGCCATCGGCACCATTATCGAAACACTCGAATAACCATAAGATAATAAAGACTTTTGTACAAAATCCGGGCGTTGCCGGAATTTCCCGCGGGCAATCGGGAAAGTTCTCGGCCAGCGCCTTGACAGGGTATTATTCACTGCCATAGACTCAACTCAATGATCGTTTAACCCGCACTTTCATCAGAGGCGGGAGGATCGCGCAGGGAATTGGGTTCATAAAGGATTTATGAAGGAGCGGAATGCCAGGATGTATTTCCGGCCGAGTAAAATCCTTAGTGGAACCGGGAATCGAGCGAGGGTCCGTCCATCCTGGTGAGAAATACGGGAACGGTCTGAATAACAATAATATGTGGCGGCGCGCGGAAGCCGTCACGGCCTGATGCGGAAAACTGAAACACGAGCTTACCGGTGCTGGTAGACATGTGAAGGCTGGCCATCGGCTCTGCAAGGCACCAAATAGAAAAAAGACAACTTCGACTGGGCGATACCACCTCACATGCTTGAAAACTATTTCCCTATCCTGGTCTTCCTCGTGCTGGGAATCTTCTTCGGCCTCATGCCCCTCATGGCGGGCATGCTGCTGGCGCCCAACCGTCCCGACAGCGACAAGCTGTCCCCCTACGAGTGCGGTTTCGAGGCATTCGAAGATTCGCGCATGAAATTCGACGTGCGCTTCTACCTGGTGGCCATCCTGTTCATTATTTTCGACCTGGAAATCGCCTTTCTGTTTCCCTGGGCCGTGGTGCTCGACGAGATCGGCATGTTCGGCTTCATCGCCATGGTGATTTTTCTCGGCATCCTGGTGATCGGGTTCATCTACGAGTGGAAGAAGGGAGCGCTGGAGTGGGAATAGAAGGTGTTTTGAAGGAAGGGGTGGTCACCACCACCGCGGACAAGCTCATCAACTGGGCTCGCACGGGGTCCTTGTGGCCCATGACCTTCGGCCTGGCCTGCTGTGCCGTGGAAATGATGCACGCGGGGGCCGCGCGGTACGATCTCGACCGCTTCGGGGTGGTCTTCAGGCCCAGCCCTCGCCAATCCGACGTGATGGTGGTGGCCGGCACGCTGGTGAACAAGATGGCGCCGGCCCTGCGCAAGGTCTATGACCAGATGAGCGAGCCGCGCTGGGTCATTTCCATGGGTTCCTGCGCCAATGGGGGCGGGTACTACCACTATTCCTACTCGGTCGTGCGCGGCTGTGACCGCATTGTGCCCGTGGATATCTATGTGCCTGGCTGTCCGCCCACCGCCGAGGCGCTCTTGTACGGCATCATTCAGCTGCAGAACAAGATTAAACGCACTAATACCATAGCCCGCTGAAAGAGATACTGCTGATATGCCTGGTGATATACAGACGCTGGCTGCGCATGCCCGGAAACGGTTCGCGGGAATCCTGGAGGACTGTGCCGTCAAGCTGGGGGAAGTGACCCTGCAGGTGCCCGTGGACAAGGTCCACGAAGTGTGTCTGGCGCTGCGCGACGAGGAAGCGTTTGCCTTCGACATGCTCATCGACATCTGCGGCGTGGACTACCTGGAATATGGCGAGAAGGGTTCCGAACCGCGGTTCGCGGTGGTCTATCACCTGTTGTCGGTGGCGAAGAACCAGCGCATCCGCATCCGGACCTATCTCGACGAGGCGCAGCCCCGTGTGGAGTCGGTCACCGATATCTGGAATTCCGCCAACTGGTTCGAGCGCGAGGCATTCGACCTGTTCGGCTTTCTGTTCGACGGCCATCCCGATCTGCGCCGCCTGCTGACGGACTACGGCTTCATCGGGCATCCCTTCCGCAAGGATTTCCCCCTTATCGGCAATGTGGAGATGCGTTACGACCTCGAACGGCGCCGCGTGGTCTACGAGCCCGTCAGTATCGAGCCCCGCATCAATGTGCCCAGGGTGATACGCCATGATCACCGCTATCTGGTCAACGCGACAGACAAAGACGAGGTGCAGGGTGGCTGAGATCCGTAATTACACCATGAACTTCGGGCCGCAGCATCCCTCCGCCCATGGCGTGCTGCGCCTGGTGCTGGAAATGGACGGCGAGGTCATCGAGCGCGCCGATCCCCATATCGGACTGCTGCACCGCGGCACGGAAAAACTGGCGGAGAGCAAGCCCTACATGCAGAGCATCGGCTACATGGACCGGCTGGACTATGTTTCCATGCTGTGCAACGAGCATGGCTATGTGCTGGCCATGGAGAAGCTGCTGGGCATTCAGCCCCCCCTGCGCGCGCAGTACATCCGCGTCATGTACGACGAGATCACCCGCATTCTCAATCACCTGCTGTGGGTGGGCGCCCATGCACTGGACATCGGCGCCATGACGGTGTTTCTCTATGCCTTCAGGGAGCGCGAGGATCTCATGGATGCCTACGAGGCGGTATCCGGAGCGCGCATGCACGCCACCTATTACCGGCCGGGCGGTGTCTACCGCGATCTGCCCGGCGACATGCCCAAGTACAAGCCTTCCAAGTGGCACAACGCCAAGGAGACGGCGCGGCGCAACGAAAACCGCCAGGGTTCCCTGCTGGATTTCATCGAGGATTTCACCAATCGTTTCCCCACCTGCGTGGACGAATACGAGACCCTGCTCACGGACAACCGTATCTGGAAGCAGCGCACCGTCGGTATCGGGGTGGTGTCTCCCGAGCGCGCCCTGCAGTTGGGCTTTACCGGTCCCATGCTGAGGGGCTCCGGCGTGGAATGGGATCTGCGCAAGAAGCAGCCCTATGAGGTGTACGCCGACCTGGACTTCGACATTCCGGTGGGTGTGGAAGGCGACTGTTACGACCGCTACCTGGTGCGCATCGAGGAAATGCGCCAGTCCAACCGGATCATCAAACAATGCATCGAGTGGCTGCGCAGCAATCCCGGTCCCGTGATGCTGGACAATCACAAGGTCACGCCCCCCAAGCGCACTGAGATGAAGGGCGACATGGAATCCCTCATTCACCACTTCAAGCTGTTTACCGAGGGGTTCTGCATGCCGGAAGGGGAGGCCTACGCCGCGGTCGAGCATCCCAAGGGCGAGTTCGGCGTCTATATCATTTCCGACGGGGCCAACAAGCCCTACCGGCTCAAGATCAGGGCGCCGGGATATGCTCACCTGGCGTCACTGGATGAAATGACCCGGGGGCACATGCTGGCCGACGTGGTGGCCATCATCGGCACTCAGGATATCGTTTTCGGGGAGATAGACCGCTGATGTCAGCAGCAACCGATACAGACAGAATCATGGAAAAGGCGCGCCCGGAGATCGACAAGTGGCTCGCCAAGTTTCCCGCGGATCGCAGGCAGTCGGCGGTGATACCCGCCCTGACCGCCGTGCAGGAGGAGAACGGTGGCTGGCTGACGCGCGAGCTGATGGACGCCGTTGCGGCCTATCTCGGCATGCCCTCCATCGCCGTCTACGAGGTCGCCAGCTTCTACAGCATGTACGATCTGGAGCCGGTGGGGCGCCACAAGATCAATGTGTGCAACAACATCTCCTGCCAGTTGTGCGGCGGCGACGATATCATCCGCCACATCGAGAACAAGCTGGGCGTCAAGGTGGGGGAGACGACCCCCGACGGCAAGTTCACCATCAAGCGCGAAGAGGAATGCCTGGCCGCTTGCAGCGGTGCCCCCATGATGGCGGTGGATGGCCACTACTACGAGAATCTCACGCCCGAAAAGGTCGATGAAATTCTCGATGGCCTGGAGTAGGAATATGGCGAATCAAGTCTGTTTTACCACGTTGCAATACGACCGGCCCTGGACCCTGGCGAGCTACCGCAAGGCGGGCGGTTACAAGGCCTGGGAGAAGATTCTCAAGAAGAAGACTTCCCCCGAGGATATCATCGACACTCTCAAGAAGTCCGCCCTGCGCGGGCGGGGCGGCGCCGGCTTTCCCACCGGCCTCAAGTGGAGCTTCATGCCACGCCAGTCGCCGGGACAGAAATACATCGTGTGCAATTCGGACGAGAGCGAACCCGGCACCTGCAAGGACCGCGACATCCTGCGCTTCAATCCCCATGCCGTCATCGAGGGCATGGCCATCGCCGGCTATACCATTGGCGCCACGGTGGGCTACAACTACATGCGCGGCGAGTTCCATCACGAGCCCTTCGAGCGCTTCGAGGCGGCTCTGCGCGAGGCCTACGACGCCGGATACCTGGGCAAGAATATCATGCGCTCGGGCGTCGATTTCGATCTCTATTCCCATCTCGGCGCAGGCGCCTACATCTGTGGCGAGGAGACGGCGCTGCTGGAGTCCCTGGAAGGCAAGAAGGGGCAGCCGCGCTTCAAGCCGCCGTTCCCTGCCAACTTCGGCCTCTACGGCTGCCCGACGACCATCAACAACACGGAGACCCTGGCGTCCGTGCCCGCCATCATGCGCAACGGGGGCGAGTGGTTCCTCAACCTGGGAAGGCCCAACAACGGCGGGGAGAAAATCTTCTCCGTGTCCGGGCATGTGAACAAGCCCGGCAATTACGAGATTCCCCTGGGCACGCCTTTCCGTGATCTGCTGGAAATGGCCGGCGGCGTGCGCGATGGCCGCCAGCTCAAGGCGGTTATTCCGGGCGGCTCTTCCATGCCCGTGCTGCCCGCGGACATCATCATGGAATGCGATATGGACTATGATTCCCTGGCCAAGGCCGGGTCCGCCCTGGGCTCGGGCGGCCTCATCGTGATGGACGACAGCACCTGCATGGTCAACGCCCTGTTGCGCATCTCCCGCTTCTATTACAAGGAATCCTGCGGCCAGTGCACGCCTTGCCGCGAGGGCACGGGCTGGATGTGGCGTGTCATCGACCGTATCGAAAACGGCCGGGGGCGCCCCGAGGATCTGGATCTGCTGATCGATACCGCGGGCCGCATCGAAGGCCGCACCATCTGCGCCTTCGGGGACGCCGCCGCCTGGCCGGTGCAGAGTTTCCTGAAGCATTTCCGCGACGAGTTCGCCTACCACATCGAGCACAAGCGCTGCATGGTCGGCGGCCAGGGTGGTTCAACGGAGCAGGCCGCATGAGCGTGACCAGGGAAAAAATGGAACAGGAAGAACTCATCACCTTCGAGGTGGACGGCGTCACCCTCAAGGCGCGTCCGGGCTCCATGCTCATCGAGGCCACGGACGCCGCCGGTATCGAGATACCCCGTTTCTGCTATCACAAGAAGCTGTCCATCGCCGCCAACTGCCGCATGTGCCTGGTGGAGGTGGAGAAGGTGCCCAAGCCCCTGCCGGCCTGCGCCACTCCCGTCACCGAGGGCATGAAGGTCTTTACCAAATCGCCCATGGCGATCCAGGCCCAGAAGGGCACCATGGAATTTCTGCTCATCAATCACCCACTGGACTGTCCCATCTGCGATCAGGGCGGCGAGTGCGACCTGCAGGACATTTCCGTGGGTTATGGCATGGATCATTCCGAGTATCGCGAGGTCAAGCGCGTGGTGCCGGATCAGGATATCGGACCCCTGATCGCCACGGAGATGACCCGTTGCATCCACTGCACGCGCTGCGTGCGCTTCGGCGACGAAATCGCCGGCGTCAGGGAGCTGGGCGCGACCGGGCGCGGGGAAAATACGCGCATCGGCACCTATATCGAACATGCCGTTACATCGGAGCTGTCCGGCAACGTCATCGACCTGTGTCCGGTGGGCGCGCTGGTTTCCAAGCCTTTTCTGTACAGGGCCCGGGCATGGGAAATGGATACCGTGGATTCCATTGCGCCTCATGACTGTATCGGTTCCAACCTCCATGTGAGGGTGCGCCGCAATGAAGTCATGCGCGTGGATCCGCGCGAGAACGAAGCCGTCAACGAGGTGTGGATCTCCGACCGGGACCGCTACAGCTATGAAGGGCTGCACAGCGAAGCGCGCCTGCTCCAGCCCAGGATCCGCCGCGACGGCCAGTGGCGCACAGTGGATTGGAACACCGCCCTGCAATTTACCAGCGAGGGCCTGCGCGCCACGCTCGGCAAGCATGGTGGAGAGGCATTGGGTGCGCTGATCTCGCCCAGCGCCACCCTGGAGGAAATGTTTCTGTTGCAGAAACTGGCGCGCGCCCTGGGCAGCAACAATATCGACCACCGCCTGCGCCAGGTGGATTTCAGCAACCAGGCGGAAATGCCGGGATTCCCCTCTCTGGGGCGGAGCATCGCCTCCCTGGAGGAGATCGATGCCGCCCTGCTCATCGGATCCAATGTGCGCAAGGAGCAACCGCTGGCGGCGCTGCGCCTGCGCAAGGCGGCCCTGCGCGGCGCCGCCGTCATGTTCGTCAATCCTCTGCGGTACAGCTTCAACTTCCCCGTCCATAGCGCGATCGCCGCGGGCCCCGCGGAAATGGAACGGGCGCTGGCAGGCGTCGCCAAGGCCTTACTGGGGGCCTCGCGCAGCAAGGCCACCGAAGCGGTGCGCGCCATCCTCAAGGATGTGACTGTGGACAAGACCCACCGCGAGATGGCGGAGCAACTGAAGCAGGCCGGCGACAGCTGCATCCTGCTGGGCATCTCCGCCATGCTGCACCCTGCCTTCGGTAATCTCCGTGTGCTGGCCGCGGCCATTGCCGAGGCGACGGACAGCAGCCTGGGTTTCCTCAGCGACGGGGCCAACAGTGCTGGCGCGTGGCTGGCGGGCGCCATCCCCCACCGCCGCGCCGGGGGCGGGCCCATCGCCGAACCGGGACTGCACGCCCAGGCCATGCTGGAGTCGCCCCGCAAGGCCTATGTGCTGATGAACCTCGATCCCGAGTACGACAGCGCGGCGCCGGCCACCGTGGCTGCAGCCCTGCGCCAGGCGGATTTCGTGGTTTCGCTGACGCCCTATGGCGGGGGAGTCCTGGATGACTGTGCCCATGTCATGTTGCCCATCGGGGCCTTTACGGAAACCTCGGGCACCTTCGTCAATGCCGAGGGAACCTGGCAGGGATTCACCGGGGCCGTGACCCCGCCGGGCGAGGCGCGCCCGGGATGGAAGGTGCTGCGCGTGCTGGGCAATTTTCTTGATCTGGAAGAATTCGAATACCTGTCCAGCGAGGAGGTGCGTGACGAGATCGCCGCCCTCCACGAAGACCAGCCGCCCGCCGCGGCCGCGGAGTGGGGGACGCCCAGGCCCCTGACCCAGCCGGGGGAGGGCCTGCTGCGCATTGCCGATGTGCCCATTCACGCCGTGGACAACGTGGTGCGCCGCGCGCCCGCGCTGCAGAAGACCGCCGACGCGGTGCGCGCGGAAGCGGTCATGTGCGGCGCCCAGGCCGCGCGCCTGGATCTGGCCGGAGGCGACCGGGTGCTCGTGCGGCAGGGCGGGTGCGAGGTGGCGCTGGTTGTCGCGGTGAACGAGGCCGTGCCGGACGGATGTATTTATATCCCCCTCGGTGTCGCGGGCAGCGAGGGGCTGGGCGGTCATGCCTCGCCCATTGAAGTCACGAAGATCTGAGAACACGACAGGCGAACATGGACATATTGCTGGCAATCTGGAATAGCATACCCGAAGACATACAGACGCTTCTGGTGATCATCCTCAAGATCGTGGCCATCGTGGTGCCCATCATGCTGTCGGTCGCCTACCTGACCCTGGCGGAGCGCAAGGTCATCGGATATGTCCAGGTGCGCATCGGTCCCAACCGGGTGGGCCCCAGGGGGCTGCTGCAACCCATTGCCGATGGCATCAAGCTGGTCTTCAAGGAGGTGATCGTTCCCTCCAGGGCCAACCGCTTCCTGTTTCTCGTCGCGCCGCTGCTGGCCCTGGCTCCCGCGCTGGCGGCGTGGGCCGTGATGCCCTTCGACGACGGCATGGTGCTGGCGGACATCAATGCAGGACTGCTCTATATCCTGGCCCTGACATCCCTCAGCGTCTACGGCATCATCATCGCCGGCTGGGCGTCCAATTCAAAATACGCCCTGCTGGGCGCGCTGCGCTCCGCGGCCCAGGTGGTCGCCTACGAGATCGCCATGGGCTTCGCCCTGGTGGTGGTGCTCATGGCGGCCGGCAGCCTCAATCTGGGGGATATCGTGCGTGCCCAGGAAGGGAGCCTGATTCACTGGTTCTGGCTGCCCCTGCTGCCCATGTTCGTGGTGTATTTCCTGTCCGGCGTGGCGGAGACCAACCGCGCGCCCTTCGACGTGGCGGAAGGGGAGTCCGAGATCGTCGCCGGCTTCCACGTCGAATACTCGGGCATGGCGTTTGCGCTGTTCTTCCTGGCCGAGTACGCCAACATGATTCTGATCGCCGCGTTGACCTCGGTCATGTTTCTGGGTGGCTGGCTGTCGCCTTTCCAGGGCACGTTCCTGGAGAGCACCTTCGCCTGGGTGCCGGGCATCGCCTGGCTGCTGGGCAAGATGGCGGTATTCCTGTTTCTGTTCCTGTGGTTCAGGGCGACCTTTCCACGTTACCGTTACGACCAGATCATGCGTCTGGGATGGAAGGTCTTTATTCCGCTCACCATCGTGTGGATCCTGGTGACCGGCGTCGCCATCCTCGGCGAACTGGGACCCTGGTTCGATTAGTGTAAGGCTATGGGCAATATACAACACATATTCAAGAGTTTTCTGCTGACGGAGCTGTGCCGCGGGTTGTGGCTGACGGGCAAGTATTTTCTCTCCAGAAAGATCACCGTCCAGTATCCAGAGGAGAAGACCCCGCAGTCGCCACGCTTCCGGGGCAAGCATGCCTTGCGCCGCTATCCCAATGGCGAGGAGCGCTGCATTGCCTGCAAGCTGTGCGAGGCCGTGTGTCCGGCGCTGGCCATCACCATCGAGGCCGAGCCCCGCGAGGACGGCTCGCGGCGTACCACGCGCTATGACATCGACCTGTTCAAGTGCATCTATTGCGGTTTCTGCGAGGAGGCCTGCCCTGTGGACGCCATCGTGGAGACGCGCATCTATGAATATCACTTTGAAAACCGTGGCGAGAACATCCTGACCAAGGAGATGCTGCTGGAAATCGGGGATCAGAACGAGGAAACGATAGCGGCGGACCGCGCGGCGGACGCGCCCTACCGCTGAGCAACTACCGGTAGAACTGATAAAAATGAGTATCGAACCTGTCCTGTTTTATATTTTCTCCGCCGTGCTGGTGACGGCCGCGGCACTGGTCGTCGTGGTTCGCAACCCGGTGCATGCCGCCCTGTTCCTGATCCTGGCCTTTTTTACCAGCGCCGCCATCTGGCTGCTGCTGGAGGCGGAATTTCTTGCCATCGTCCTGGTACTGGTCTACGTGGGCGCCGTCATGGTGCTGTTTCTGTTCGTGGTGATGATGCTGGATATCAACCTGACGCCCTTGCGCGAGGGCTTCATACGCTACCTGCCCGTCGGCGTGGCGGTGGCGGTTATCGTGCTGCTGGAGATGGCGGTGGTGGTGGGCCCGGAGAATTTCGGGCTGGAGCAGATGCCGGCGCCGCCACGCCATGGCGCCGATTACAGCAATACGGAGGAACTGGGGGCCATACTCTACACGGTATACGCCTATCCCTTCGAAATCGCGGCGGTGATTCTCCTGGTGGCCATCGTGGCGGCCATCACTCTCACCATGCGCAGGCGTCCGCAGGCCAAGTACCAGAATCCGGCCGAACAGGTGCTGGTGCGCCGTGACGACAGGGTGCGCATGGTGAAGATGGAAGCCGAGAAAGGCGAGAACAAGGAGCAATAGACGACGATGATTGCACTATCCGATTTTCTGATCCTCGGGGCGATCCTGTTCTGCATCAGCCTGGCGGGTATTTTCCTCAACCGCAAGAATCTCATCATCCTGCTGATGGCCATCGAACTCATGCTGCTGGCCGTGAACATCAACTTTGTCGCCTTTTCCCACTACCTGGGGGATACGGCGGGTCAGATCTTCGTCTTCTTCATACTCACCGTGGCCGCCGCCGAGGCCGCCATTGGACTGGCGATCCTGATTGTGTTCTTCCGTAATCGCCGCACCATCAACGTCGATCACATGGAATCGTTAAAGGGATAACAGGGCAGATCCAAACATGAAGAGTATCTATCTGACAATCGCTCTGGCGCCCCTGGTGGGCGCCATCGTGGCGGGCCTGTTCGGCAGGAAGATCGGCCGCGCGGGTGCCCACAGCGTCACCATCGCCGGCGTGGCGATCTCCTTCCTGTTGTCCCTGGTGGCTTTCAAGCACATCGTCATCGACGGCAATCCGGCCTTCAACGGCGCCGTCTATACCTGGCTGGTCAGCGACGGCCTGACCCTGGAGATCGGTTTCCTGATCGACAGGCTGACCACCCTGATGATGATGGTGGTCACCTTCGTTTCCCTGATGGTGCATATCTATACCATCGGCTACATGAAGGACGACCCGGGTTATCAGCGCTTCTTCGCCTATATCGCGCTGTTCACCTTTTCCATGTTGATGCTGGTCATGTCCAACAATTTTCTCCAGTTGTTCTTCGGCTGGGAAGCCGTGGGGCTGGTCTCCTACCTGCTCATCGGTTTCTGGTTCAAGCGCGAGACGGCCATTTACGCCAATCTCAAGGCCTTTCTGGTCAACCGCGTGGGCGATTTCGGATTTCTTCTCGGCATCGCCGCCATTTACATGTACTTCAACAGCCTTGATTACGTGGAGGTGTTCGCCGCCGCCCAGGGCATGAGCGGCGTTACCATCCAGCTCTTTCCCGGCGTGGAATGGTCGCTGCTGACGGTCATCGGCATCCTGCTGTTCATCGGCGCGATGGGCAAGTCGGCGCAGGTGCCCTTGCATGTGTGGTTGCCGGATTCCATGGAAGGCCCGACGCCCATTTCCGCCCTGATCCACGCCGCCACCATGGTGACGGCCGGTATTTTCATGGTGGCCCGCATGTCGCCCATCTATGAACTGACGGAGACGGCCCTCAGCTTCATTCTCGTCATCGGCGCCGTCACCGCTCTGTTCATGGGGTTGCTGGGGCTGGTGCAGAACGACATCAAGCGCGTGATCGCCTATTCGACGCTGTCGCAGCTCGGTTACATGACCGTCGCCCTGGGGGCTTCCGCCTATGCGGGCGCCATATTCCACCTCATGACCCACGCCTTTTACAAAGCCCTGTTGTTCCTGGCGGCGGGCTCGGTGATCATCGCCATGCATCACCGCCAGGATATCCGCGAGATGGGCGGGCTGAAAAAATACATGCCCATCACCTACTGGGCGTCCATGATCGGCACCCTGGCGCTGATCGGCTTCCCGGGTTTCTCGGGTTTCTTCTCCAAGGACGCCATTATCGAAGCGGTCAAGGTTTCCTCCCTGCCGGGCTCGGGTTTTGCCTATCTTGCCGTGCTGCTGGGCGTGTTCGTGACGGCGCTGTATTCCTTCCGCCTGTTCTTCATCGTATTCCACGGCAAGGAGCGCATGGACGAGGAGACGCGCTCCCACCTCAAGGAATCGCCCGGTGTGGTGACCTGGCCCCTGATCCTGCTGGCCATACCGGCCCTGGGCATCGGCGCGCTGACGGTGGGACCCATGCTCTTCGGCGGCTATTTCGGCGAGGCCATCGTGGTGGATGCCGCGCATGATACCCTGGGCAAGCTGGGTGAAGGCTACACGGGTGTGATGGGCTTCATTCTGCATGGCATGATGAGCCTGCCATTCTGGCTGGCCCTGGCGGGCATCGGCACCGCGTGGTATGCCTACATGGTCA
>Ga0256830_1001514_pt1 | contig 16361 bp, 10 predicted proteins | sample 128326metaG_FD_190537 | JGI IMG/M metagenome (GOLD analysis project Ga0256830, IMG submission 190537) | Hydrothermal vent microbial communities from Lau Basin, Pacific Ocean - 128-326 | ecosystem: Environmental > Aquatic > Marine > Hydrothermal vents | place: Pacific Ocean: Lau Basin | collected... | reverse complement strand
AGCGTTGACGACGAGGCGTCCGTTTTCATCGAGTATCGCGCACGAGAAATCGAGTCGTTCTTTGACATTCGTCGAGGTCGACGTACGCCGAAGGGTTTCTCCCATGTCGCGGGCGATCGTCGAGAAGCGATGAGTAAAAAGTTCGGCTTTCGCTGCGGCGATGGGTTCTCGAGCTTCGTGGCGTTCGAGCCGCGCGCTTCGAACCATCAGAAGATCACCGAAAGGCGAGGATCTCGCCGTCCATCCTTCATCGACCACCGTGACGGTGTGAGCTTCGATGATCAATGCGGGACCTTCGACGGCATCTTTGCTCGATAGACAATGGCGTGGCACCACAGCGGCATCTTTGCCGGCAACGGCGGCCGAATGGACGTCCTCGGAGGCTCGATCCGAATCGAAGTCATCGAAGTGATCCGGCACCGAAGCGGCGATGACCTCGACGGATTCCACTTCAATGGATCCGCGTCGCGCGCGGAGCCCGAAGATCTTGTCGTAGCGAGCGACAAAATCCCGAACGATCTGCTCGGTGTCGCCCCAAGCGATCTCGAGAGTGGAGTCCTGTCCCTTCAGGCGCAGATGCACGATGCCCCGTCGTATGCGAATACGATCGCGCTCGATCTTTTCGTCGAGCAATCCCCCAACGGCCTCCGCCTCGACTTCTCTTCGAAGCGCGTCGAGATCCACATCCGCCAAGGGCGCAAGAACTTGTCGTTCGGCAACACGTTCGATGACGGCGGCGGCAAGGCCGTGCGCCGAGAGTAGGCCGGCATCGAGCGGAATGATGACCGTATCGAGCCCGAGATGGTCCGCTACGGCGCAGGCGTGTTGAGGCCCGGCTCCTCCGAAGGCGACCAATGCGTAGTCGGCAACGTCATAACCTCGGCGAATGGACACCTGTCGAATGGCGTCGGCCATCGTTTCGTTGGCGACGTCGAGAAAGCCATGGAGCAGGGAGGTCTCGTCGGGGGCGCGGCCTTCCTCCCTTTCGATCAGGGAAGAGATACTTTCGAGCGCGACCCTTGCAGGCGCTGGGTCGAGCGGGATCCCTTTTCGCAACGGAGCGAGTCGTCCGAGCAGCAAATTGACGTCCGTGATCGTCAGCGGCCCGCCGGCTCCATAGCACGCCGGTCCGGGAATTGCGCCTGCGCTGTCCGGGCCGACGAGAAGGCGTCCGTCGCGCATCGAGCATACGGAACCACCACCGGCCGCTACGCTGATGATATCCACGGCCGGGGCATAGAGGTGGGCCGGGCCGACTCTGTGTTCGAAGACATAGTCGAGATCGTCATCGATCCTCGAGACATCGGTACTCGTTCCTCCCATATCGAAGGCGATCGCCTTGGAGTGGCCGGTCCGGCGGGCGGCGGCGAGCGCTCCGACGACGCCTCCGGCAGGTCCGCTGAGTAGGCTGTCTTTGGGACGAAAAACATCTCGACCGACAAGTCCTCCGGCGGATGTCATCAGGCGGAGACGTGCCTCATGAAGGGGGCGGGCCACCTCCGAAAGAAGGTCTTCGAGCGGCTCGGCGAGATAGGCATTGACGACGGCGGTTTCCGTGCGGGGCAGAATCTTGATTCGGCGCGCGAGTTCCGCTCCCGAAGAAACATGGTCAAAACCAAGGCGAAGCAACTCGTCTGCCAATGCCATCTCGATTTCCGGGCGCAAATATCCATGGATACAGGAGACGGCAGCATGACGGATGCCTCGGTCGAGCGCGTCCCGCGCCGCCCCGAGGACTTCTTCTTCATCCCAGTCCGCGAGAAGGTCTCCATCGGCGCCGACGCGCACGTCGATCTCGTAACTTCTCTCGAAGAGTGGTTCGGGGATTTCGATCTTCGCGGCAAAGAGATCAGGTCGACTCTGGTCGCCGATGAGAAGGAGGTCGCCGAAGCCCTTCGTGATGAAGAGCGCAACACGCGCGCCTCGCCGTTCGAGCAGCGCATTGGTCCCGCGTGTCGTGGCAAATCGAAAATCGAGGCGCGGGAGAGGGGCCTCGGCTGCAGAGGCCGTGACGATTCTTGCTCCGAGGACGGCCGCAGGTTCCGGAGTGAGCAATTCAAAAAAACGGCCGGGGGCTAAGGCCTCGGCGTATGCTCCGTCGATGAGGATCGCCGAACGGTCATCAGGAGCTTCAAAAGGGACCGTCGCGATCATCGAATCGAGCGGTCGCAGTGAGAACACCCGATCGAAGCCTTTCGGTGGCGCAGATCCGAGATATTCGACGAGGAGCCGAATCTTTGCGGGCGATGCCGTGCGAGCTGCAGAGAGAACCCGGCCGCGAAGCGCACCGTGAGAAAAGACTTTGGCGCGGCAAATGCGTCCGCTCGGCGAAGTCGCGACACAGTCCGTGAAGGTGCCGCCCGTATCAACGGAAATCTCCCACCGCTCGCGCGTTCTCATGAGCGGAAGTATAGAGGAAAGTCGAAGGAGGACCCGATCGCCGACGACGCCCCGGGAGGCCTGCCGGCGAGAGGAAATGGTCTATCATCACCGGCGCATGGGGGAAGGCGGAAGGAGAGCGAGCCATGTCCGAGGTGTGGAACGATCCGCGGGAAATCAAGAAGCATTGGATGCTCGATCCTGAAGTGACGTTTCTCAATCACGGTTCGTTCGGCGCCTGTCCTCGAGAGGTTCTTCTGCGACAAAGAGAGCTGCAGGATCGGATCGAACGTGAACCGGTGCGTTTTTTTACCCGCGACTTCGAAGGGCTTCTCGATCAGGCACGCCATGATCTCGCGGCGTTTCTCGAGGCCGACCCGGAAGGTCTCGTTTTCGTGCCCAACGCGACGACTGCCGTCAACACCGTGCTTCGTTCGCTCGACCTGTGTTCGGACGATCAATTGCTCACGACGAACCATGAATACGGCGCCTGCCGCAATGCGCTCGACTTCGTCGCCGATCGCTCCGGGGCGGAAGTCGTCGTGGCGACCATACCCTATCCGCTCGATTCACCTGATCTCGTGCTCGAAGCTCTTCTCGAAAAGGTCACGTCCAAGACGCGCCTTCTGCTCATCGATCACGTCACATCTCCGACGGGCATGGTGCTTCCGGTGGAAAGCATCGTCGCCGCCATGCGCGAGCGCGGTGTCGAAACTCTCGTCGACGGTGCGCACGCCCCCGGGATGGTTCCGGTCGATTTGACGGCCCTTTCAGCAGCCTACTACAGCGCCAATTGTCACAAATGGCTCTGCTCGCCGAAAGGGGCGGCGCTGCTCCATGTGCGGGAGGATCTGCGAGCCTCGTGCCGACCTTTGACGATCAGCCACGGGGCGACGTCCGCGAGGGCGGATCGTTCGCGGTTCTTGGAGGAGTTTTTCTGGACCGGAACGCGCGATCCTACGCCATGGCTCTGTGTGCCGCGAGCCATCGAAGTGATGGCGTCTTTCGTCGAGGGAGGCTGGCCCCAGGTGATGCGACGAAACCGCCATTTGGCGCTCGAGGCGCGGAAGATACTCAGCGCGGCGCTCGACGAGTTGTCTCCCGAGGCTTCGGCTCCTTGCCCGGATACGATGATCGGCTCGTTGGTCGCCTTGCCGCTTCCTCCGAGCGAGCATCCGGCATCGGAGGCGGGGCCTCTCCAAGGCGATAGGCTGCATGAGGCTCTCATCGACGACTACGGCATTCAGGTTCCGGTCATTTCCTGGCCGTCCCCACCGCAACGCTTGATCCGCGTCTCATCCCAACTCTACAACGTAGCCGAAGAGTACCAGCGCTTGGCGGACGCTCTGGTTCATCTATTGACTCCCTAGGGGAATCATCGAGACGCTTTGGCGGCCAAGATGAAAAGGACCGTGTCGGGGGCGACGTCGTGTTGCGAAAAAATACGGAAATGAGCTTCGAGGCGTTCTTTCCACCATGCCGCAGATTCGACGATCAGATGGGCATTTCGCCCATCAGGCAACAAATGGTAGGCCGGGCGGGTCGAAATCGTAAAAAAGCCGACGGATCGAGTGACGCGTTCGAGATCGAGCAAAACGGCATCGATGTGCTCAGGCTCGACATGCTCTAGGACGTCGGTGCATACGACGATCTCCGCCGGGACGGGTGGATCGGCGAGTTCCGGAATTCCGGGGTCGTAGTTCTTGATAGAAAAACCGAGAGCGTGTTCGAGGCTTCTTTTTCCACAGCCGTAGTCGAGGATATCCCGCGTTTCTCTTCGATCGGACAATTGCCTGACGGCGTCGGCCCATACATGGCTGCTCGTTCCCCAATCGCCTTCCTCGCAATGTTTTCTCTCGAGGAGCTTCCTGTATTCGACACCGATCGTACCCGAACTCTTCTCGCCAGTCATCGTCCGTCCTCAGGGGGGTGCGGTCGCCCGCCAGCCCCTCACCTCTCTTCGGCCGTATCTTTGGATTATGAAGAACGCTTCTGCGTTTTTCGCGGCGAGGTTTGAAAAGCAGACAAGTTTCTGCTTTACTAGAGGCGGTACGGAAAGGAATGAAATCATGGCCTATACACCTCCAGGTGAAACCCGCAGGAAAGTCTACAACTACATGCGCGAATGCCTTCTGCGCGGTGAGCCGCCCACCGTGCGCGAGGTCCAAAAAGCCATGAAATTTCGCTCGGTCGAATCGGCACGCTCTCAGCTCGAGATGCTGGTGGAAGAGGGCGCCTTGGTCAAAATCGGCGGAAAGTCGCGTGGATACCGGCTTCCCGGGCAGATTGAAACTCCGGGGACCGAGAACACGCCGCCCCTGCAGCCGACCGTGCTCGTTCCGCTCGTCGGAAGCGTCGAAGCCGGCGAGTTGACCGAGGCCATCGAAGAGCCGGAGGGATATCTCGCGATTCATACCGCACTGCCCGAAGGTGAGGTTTTTGCCTTGCGTGTGCGGGGCGAAAGCATGGTAGGAGTTGGTATTTTCCCCGATGACATCGTGATCGTCGAGCGCCAGGAAAGCGCGCTCAACGGCGACATCGTCGTTGCGCTCGTCGGCGACGAGGCGACGGTGAAGACTTTTCGCCGGACGCGCGACCGAAAGATTTCACTCGAACCTGCGAATCGTCGCTTCAAAAAAATCGTGCCGGCCAAGGGTGAGTTGCGGATTCTCGGGCGTGTCGTCGAAGTGCGCCGTTTCCTCGACGGTATCCCGCTGATCGAAGCCGAGCCCTATGCGTGAATCGGCAGGAGGCTCCATGCCGAAATCGCTCTCGTCGAACGCGCGCTCGTCGGCATGGAAGTACGTCACGCGCGGTTTTTCCGGGAGACCTCAACAGCGGAAGGGGGAGGAATGGCGGTGCTCTGATTTGGCCGGGCGAATGAGCGAGCTCTCGGGCTGCGGCGCCGGTGCCGAGATGACCTTGGCCCTCTTGCTAGTCCGTGATGCGCAGGCTAGGCGGGAGCCTGTGGCATGGGTCTCGGCAGAGGCGAGTACTTTTTTTCCCCCGGATGCGGCAGAGATGGGGATTGATCTTTCGGTGTTGCCGGTCATTCGGCTTCAAGATGCCTCGGGTGTCGGTCGCGCTGCCGAGCGCCTTTTGCGTTCCGGGGCATTCGGATTGCTCGTGCTCGATCTCTGGAGTCGATCGGATATGCCCCGCCCGCTGCAATCACGCCTAGCGGGATTGGCGCGAAAGCATGACACGGCTCTGCTGTGTTTGACGCAAAAAAACACGCGGCAGGCCTCACTCGGGCCATTGGTGTCATTACGTTGCGCGGCAGAACGCATTCTTCCGAATGACGACCTTCTCGGTGGCTCAATCCTCTGTCGCATGCAGGTCATCAAGGATCGTCACGGAGCGTCTCGCCGGCACCACGACTTCGTGTGCCGATCCCTACCCGGACTCGATTTTAGAGGGAGATGAGGCGGCGACAGCGAAGACGAGGCGATGAAAGATAAAAAGTCATTTGTCCGTGATGGGAACTTGAGTATCATAGGCAAATGTCCGTTAAGGTGGAGAAAAGGCGGTGGGCGGCGGTGGTGTTGCCGAATCCCGCACTTCAGATCTTCTTGAAAAATGGAGTGCCCGGTAAAACGGTCGACTCCTTACGGTCTCCGGCTGCCGTCGTTGCTGAAGACAAGCCGAATGCACGTCTTCTCGAAGTGAATGAGGCGGCACGAAATCAGGGGATTCTGCCGGGAATGCGCTACGCCGCGGCTCTTTCGCTTTGTGCTGAGCTACACGCCGGAGTATTGCGCGCAGACGAGATGGAAGAAGAGATGGACGGCGCATTCCGGGCATTGCAAGGGGTCGGCCCGGATGTCGAGATTTGTCGCGATGTCTCAGGTGTTTTCTGGCTCGATGGAAGCGGCCTCGAGCGCCTTTATTCTTCAGCGAGTTCTTGGGCCCGGGCGATCCGGAAAATTCTCGGCGAAGTTGGATTTCAGGCCGTCGTGGTCGTCGGTTGGTCGCGTTTTGGTACCTATGCGGTTGCGCGCTCTTTCGCCAAGCCGGAGGGGGAACGCGGGAAGCCAATTTGCCGCCATGAAGTCACGGTCTTTCCCAGCCTTGCGGATGAGCGGAGGGCCGTAGGAAAAGTTTTGCTCGAAGACCTTGGCCTAGGTGAAAGTCTTTGCCGTGCGATGGAGCGACTCGGCATCACATCGGTCGGCGACTTCCTTGCCTTGCCGGAATCCGGTCTGCGTGAGCGCTTTGGGGAAGAGGCTTGGCGCTTGCGTCGCTTGGCTGAATCTTCGCGATGGACTCCGCTCCAGGCGGAACGCGTAGAACGGCCATGGACGAGCGAAATCGACCTCGAACCCCCTGACGGGGATGTCTACCGCTTGCTCTTCGCCATCAAGCAGCACATGGATCCTTTGATCGAGCGACTCGCCGAGCGGAAACGTTCTCTTGCAGAAGTCGCCATCGAGATGAAATTCGACAATGGTGAGAGGCGGTGCGATCGCCTCCGCCCGGCGAGACCGACATGCGACGGAGCGCAGATCATCGATCTTTTACGCTTGCGCATGGAGTCTTTTCTCGGCAATACCCGTGATCACGCTGCAAAGGTTGAAACCATACGCATCGCAGTGAAAGGGATGCCGTCTTGCAGTGATCAGCACCGCCTTTTTGCCGAGAACCCTCGTCGCGATTCGAAATCCGCTCATCGTGCACTCGCGCGACTACGCGCAGAGTTCGGTGCGAATACGGTCGTGCGTGCCGTGTTGCGCGAGGGGCATCTCCCCGAAGCCCATTTTCGATGGGAGCCGTTCGGTGAGGTGGATGGGTTTCTTACGTCTTCAACAGGGCGGCATTCTGCTGCGAATTTGGTTCGACGTCTTCACTATCGACCCCTCCCACTGTCTCCTCGACCATCTCGGTTACGAAACGATGGTTGGCTGCCGTGTGGAGTGCATTGCGGCGCCGTCGTACGACTTATCGGGCCTCATGTCATCGACGGTGGGTGGTGGATCCGTGCGGTGCACCGAGAGTATCACTTCGCCGAAACTCAGCGTGGCGATCTACTGTGGATTTTCCATGACCGTTTGCGCCGACGGTGGTTCTTACACGGCGAAGTGCGCTGATAGTGGTGGCGAAATGACATACGTTCCACTCTTTTGCAAGACGAATTACTCTTTTTTGGAGGGTGCTTCGCATCCGGAGGAAGTGGTCGAGGAAAGCCATCGACTAGGATTGGAGTCGGTGGCCATCACCGACAGAGACGGTCTGTACGGTATCGTCCGAGCACATCTTAGCGCTCGAGAACTCGGCATGAAAATCATCGTGGGGGCCGAAGTGAGCATCGATGATGGTTCGCATATCGTTTTGCTGGCACAAGATCGGCGGGGCTATGCGAATCTTTGTCGTTTGATTTCCAAAGGGCGATTACGCTCGGAAAAGGGGAAAAGCTGCGTTTCGTGGAGCGAGATATGCGCGGCAGCCTCAGGGCTGCTGGCGCTTTGGGGTGGCCGAAAGGCGCTGTTGGGTGAAAGTGCTTCGCCGCATCGTGTGGCTGTGAGACTTCGTCGGGCTTTTGGGGATCGACTCTATGCTCTGCTCGTACGCCATCGTCGTGCAGAAGAAGTGGAGTCGGAGCGGAGGCTCGTCAATCGCGCAGAACGCTGGAAGATTCCGTTGATTGCCGCCGTGGAGGTGCTCTATCACCGTTCTTCTCGCCGTCGCTTGCAGGACGTGTTGACGTGCATTCGTCACAATACGAGTCTTTGCCATGCGGGAAGAAAGATCAAGGGCAATGGGGAGCACGCGCTTCGCACTCCCCGTGCATTCGAGGCTCTCTTTTACGATCACCTCGATGCGGTGGAGCGCACGCGCTCGCTGGCCCGGAGATGCACCTTTCGGCTGGACGAGATTCGCTATCGTTTCCCTGTGCAGAGTCTTCCCAATGGCAAAAATTCGGCGGATCGTTTGCGAGAATTGACCATCTCCGGCGCGCATCAGCGTTACGGACGGGATATTCCGGAAGATGTGATCAGGCAGGTCGAGCGGGAATTGAGCGTTATCGTCAAGCTCGATTACTGCGGATATTTCCTCGGAATGTGGGAAATCGTCGACTATTGTCGCCGGCACGAGATTCTTTGCCAGGGAAGGGGGTCTGCAGCCAACTCCGCCGTTTGTTATTGCCTAGGGATCACTGCGATCGATCCGGTGCGAATGAATTTGCTCTTTGAGCGCTTCATTTCGGAAGAACGCGCAGAACCTCCGGATATCGATCTGGACATTCAGCACCATCGGCGGGAGGAGGTGATTCAGTATGTCTACCGAAAATATGGTCGAGAGTATGCAGCCATGGTGGCGAACTTCGTTCGCTACCGGCCGCGCTCTGCGGTGCGTGACGTGGGCAAAGTCCTCGGATTGGCTCAAACGTCGCTCGACCGTTTGGCCAAAATGCTTTCCTCCCGTGGTCATATCGAGACGAGTGCGCTGGCATCAGCCGGACTTTCGGTGGACGATCCGCTTTGCAAGCACTTATTCGAATTGAGCAATGAGATTCTCGACTTTCCGCGTCATCTGTCGATCCATCCCGGAGGTTTTTTGCTTGGCCATGAGCCGGTCTGCGAAGTGGTACCTATCGAAAACGCCACGATGAAAGATCGAACGGTGATTCAGTGGGACAAGGACGATGTCGAGGCGATGGGTTTGTTCAAGGTGGATCTTCTCGGCCTTGGTGCGTTGACGCAACTCGATCAATCTTTCCGCCTGCTCGAAAAGCGCCGCTCGCTTCGTCTTTCGATGGCGACGATTCCTGCTCAGGATGAAGCGACCTTCGAAATGATGCGCCGGGCGGATACGGTGGGTGTTTTTCAGATCGAAAGTCGCGCGCAGATGGCCATGCTGCCGCGTTTGCGCCCGGAGACCTTCTACGATTTGGTGATCGAGATCAGCATCGTGCGTCCCGGGCCGATCTCGGGCGGCATGGTGCATCCCTATCTCAATCGGCGGGCGGGCCGGGAAGATATTGAGTTTCCGCATCCCTCTTTGAAGCCGGTGCTCGAAAAGACACTCGGTGTGCCGCTTTTCCAAGAGCAGGTGATGAAGTTGGCAGTCGTGGCAGCGGACTACACGCCGGGCGAAGCGGACCAGTTGCGGCGCGACATGGCGGCATGGCGGCGTGCGGGAAGAATCGAAAAGCACCGCGATCGGCTGATTTCACGGATGGAAGCCAAGGGGATCGATCGCGCCTTCGGCGAGCGTATTTTCGAGCAAATTCGAGGATTTGGTGAATACGGTTTCCCGGAAAGCCATGCGGCGAGCTTCGCGCTGATTGCCTACGCTACGTCGTATCTGAAGTGTCATTTTCCTGCGGTGTTTGCATGCACCCTTTTGAATTCCCAGCCGATGGGTTTTTATTCGCCGGCCACGATCATCGAGGATGCGAAACGGCACGGCGTCAAAGTGTATCCGGTGGATGTCGCGAGATCCGAGTGGGAATGCACCCTGCGCACCGAGAAAAACGGCGACGAGGCCCTGCAGATCGGCGCGCGTTTCATCAAGGCTTTCCACAAGGCAGAGTGGGAGATGCTGTGTCGCGTGCGGAGCGAGGCCGCTTTTCGTGACCTCGAGGATCTCGTTCGTCGTAGCGGGCTGAATGAGTCCGCTCTGCTGCGGATCGCCGAAGCCGGAGCTTTGGAATCACTTGGCGTCTCGCGACGTACGGCTCTTTGGGAGGTACGACGTCTCGTTCGAACACGGTGTTTGGGACTGCCGCTTTCGAAGACTGAGGCGGCTGTCCGATTTCAACCGCTCGATTTTTTCGAAACCGTGGAGTGGGACTACGGGACGACGGATCACAGCGCGCGAGGGCATCCCATGCAGAGTCTTCGTGCGGAGTTGAGTGCGACCGGGCTTCCGGATGCACGGGGCGTCAACGCGATGGGCGACGGCGATGGCGTACGCTATGCTGGGGCGGTGATTTGCCGACAGCGCCCGGGAACAGCCAAAGGCGTAACGTTCATGACCATGGAAGATGAAACCGGTTTCGTCAACGTCGTCGTTTGGAAGAAGGTTTTCGAAAAGTATTGTATTTTGCTCAAGACGGCGTCGTTTCTCGGAATCAGCGGCAAGGTACAGTCCCAGGATGGAGTCGTTCACGTCGTTGCGGAGCAGCTATGGATTCCCGCTATTTCGCGAACCCCCCGGCGTCGTCGCTCGCGGGATTTCCACTGAAGCGGCGATCGGCGATGCTCTGTAAAGAATATGTAAACAGGGGTCAATTTCTTTTTACGCTCCTCGATTTTACAGAACCCACGATGGAGCCTTAGACTCCCAATCATCGATAGATGAAAACCGGAACGAATCCAAGGAGACGAAAGATGAAAAAGCTGATTCTGGTCGTCGGATTGATCGCCGTCCTCGCGGGGCTGCCGGCGCTCGCTCACAGTGAGGGTGCCTGCAAGGGCTCGACGCAGGAATGCCTGAACAAGATGGCCTCCAAGCTCAAGCACAAAGGTCTGGTCGGTATCAAAGGCCAGTGGGACGAAGCCATCGATGGTTACCGCATCGAGAGCTATCTCGAAAACGGCAATGCCAAAGCGTCCGGTGTGAAGATCGGCGACGTCTTGGTCGCGATCAACGGGATCCGTCTCAGCGACGAAGAAGGTTCGAATGCCGACAAGAGCAACCGTATGCCGGGAAGCGAAGTCAAGATCACCGTCATGCGCGATGGCTCGGAACAGACCATGAATGTCGTTCTCGTCGGGCTGACCGAGGAGCAGATCGCCAAGTCCATTGGTGCTCATATGCTCAATCATGTGCAGGTAGCCAAGGCCGACTGAGTCCCCCTTCAACTCGGACGGTCGGGGCCGGTTCGCAAAGAACCGGCCCCTCCTGTCTTTGGTCGCAGGTTCCGCCTCCGGGGCGAAACGCTTCGGCATGTAGTACCCTCAGCGCCCTGTTTGCGACGTTTTTCAGGGTCGGGCGGAAAGAGAGGGCCATGTCGAATTCAGCGTCCACTGCATCGGCGCCGATGCGCTCGAATCGATCCCTTGCACTGAGCGGCACCCGTCGCCGGGCGGAAGCGCTGATCGTATCTGCGCTTGGCGCCGTGCTCTTGTATTCCGGTTCACGGTGGGAGACGCTCGCCGCGCTCGTCGGTGTGTCGTATACCGTTATGCTGCTGCCGGCTCTCATGGAGCGGTGGCGCGCTCCGATCGTCGGCTTCTATCCGGGACTGCTCGGGGCGGCGATCGCCATGAACTGGACGCTCTCTCAATTCGCTTGGTTCGCGCCGCTGCTTCTTCCACCGCTCTTGAGCTGGCATTGGATTTTCATGCCGCTCTTGGTTTGGTCCTTGCGGTGCGCAACGAGCTGGCCGGCCTACTTCATCCTGCCCATTGCGCTCGGTGCGGAGCAGTGGCTTCGCCCGGTTTTTTCTCTGGGCAACTACAACATGTACGAGATCGGCACTTTCCTCTATCCCTATCCAATCTTGATTCAGATGGCGGATATTTTCGGGTCGATCGGTCTTACGGTGATCTACGGTTGCGTGCTCGGGGTGGGTGTCGAGTTCTTGCGCCCGTATATCGACGGCGATGCGGCAGACGGGAGCCGTGTGCGTCGCAGAGGATTGGTGCTCGCCGGTGTGCTGGTAGCGATCGTCGTTTCCTACGGTGCCTGGAGGCTTTCTCAAGAAGAGGACTTTGAAGAAGGGCCGCGAATCGCCATCGTACAGCCGAGTCAGGACCACGACATCGAGCTGACGCCGAAGGTTCTCTTGTTTCAGCAGCGCTTGACCATCGATAAGGTGGCAAAAGGGTCGGCGGATATGGTCGCTTGGCCCGAGAACGCCATCATGATGCCGTATACGGAGAGGCCCGAGTATCGCGATGCCGTGATGTGGATTGCGCGTACCGTTGGGGCTCCCTTGCTGTTCGGAACGCAACTGACGGGACCGGACGGGAAACGTCCGACAGCGAGTTCGCTTCTCGTGGATCAAAGCGGGGAAATTCTTTGGCGCTACGACAAGATATATCTTTTCCCCTTTACGGAGCGGCGCCTTTTCGCGAGCTTCGAGCAAACGGTTCCGTGGCTCTACAAGGCCATTCAGGATGCGGTTCGTACGGCTTGGGGACGAGCGCCTGATGGTTGGGCTGGAAAAGAAGCCACCGTCATGGAGCACGAATTCGACGGGAAGGTACGGCGTTTTTGGGCGCCGCTGTGCTACGACATCTGTTACACGGTGCCGGCAAGAGAGGCCGCGCGAAATGGCGCCGAATTTTTCGTCAATCTGACATCCGAAGGGTGGAATGGTTGGGGAGTCACTCGCAACCAGATGGGGTCCGCGATTCTTCGCGCCGTGGAGTATCGGGTCGGCGTGGTCCGCGTGGGGAATACCGGTTTGTCCGGATTCGTCGCGCCGAGCGGACGTGTGGAAGAGTACCTCGAAGGAGAAAACGGTCGCAGGCTCTTGGATGTCGGCGTGCTCACGCGTCGTGTTACTCTTGATCCGCGTGCTCCGACGATCTACGCCGCCATCGGCGGCGTGACCGATCCCGCGTGGATGGTCCTTTGGTTTCTGATCGTCATCGGCGCAATGTTACGCCGTCGTCTGCGTCCATTGCCAACGGCCGATGGCGACTCATGATCCAAGATGGACGGGGCTGTCGGGACCGACCGGAAGGCCCAGCAAGTACCAGATGATCAGCATGGTCATCCAACCCCAAAAGAGAATATTGGCGTAGGGAACGAGATACGACAGGACCGTTCCCACCTTGGCCTTTTCTTTGTCGATGTCGGCGATCCACCCCAGCAGCACCGGGAAGAAGGGATAGAGCGGGCTCACGCAGTTGGTGATGGAATCGCCGAGGCGATAGAGAAGTTGCGTGAAAGCCGGATGGAAACCTAGGGCCATGAACATCGGAACGAAGATCGGCGCGAAGATGGCCCACTTGGCCGATGCACTGCCCATGAACATGTTGGCCACGGCGATGATGATGACGAAGGCGACGAAGAAAGGAATGGGGAAGGATTCCATTCCCAGCCCACGCAGCAGGTTCGCTCCGGACACTGCGATGAGTTCGTCGAAGCGGGCGAACTGGAAGATCTTCGTGAATTGAGAAATGACGAGAATCAGCACGATATAGCCGCTCATCTTTCTCATCGCATCGGCCATGAATCCGATCACATCGTCTGCCTTCCGGATCGTTCCGGCGACCTTTCCATAGACGATGCCGCCGACGACGAAGAGCGTGAAGAGAATGGGTACGAGTCCTTTGAAGAAATTGGACCGCCACACGAGCGCAGGATTCGGATCCGGATTCCGCAAGAGCCCGCCCGCAGGCACGATGGTCAACATCCAAAGACCGGTGGCTAGAGCAATGGCGATCACAGCCCAAAGGACGGCTTTCTTTTCGCGTGCCGTGATGGGTTCAATCTTCATGGTTTCGGCCGGTTTGCCGGATTCCAGTCGCGGAATCGTGTACTTGAGAGTGACGAGCGTGCCGAGAATGGCTAGGAAAATGACGGAAATCGCCATGAAGAACCAGTTGGAAAAGACGTTGACCTCCGGGTGCCCGCCGGTCGCGGCATTGGTCAGCGACATCGCCAATACGTCCGTGCCGGAAGGAAGGACGTTGGCGGTAAAGCCGGCTGTGGCGCCGACATAGCCGACAATGAGGCCGGCAATCGGACTTTTTCCGAGTTGTTTGAAGATGGCGGCGGCAAGAGGAGGGACGACGACGATGCCGGCATCAGAGCCGATATTGCCGCAGGCCGCGAGCGCAAAGAGAACCGGTATGACGAGAAAACTCGGAACGCCGAGCGCGATGCCACGCATGACCGTGGGAATCAGCCCCGCGCCCTCGGCGACGGCCACGCCCATCAACATCACGAGCACGAGTCCGAGCGGCTCGAAGTGTGCAAAGTTCTTGATCATATTGAGGACGAACCAGTTCAGTCCTTCGCGGGAAAGCAGGGACTGAGGAGTGACTTCTTCAGCGCGACTGACAAAACGGATTTGATAGCGCTTGTCGTCCTCGAGAAATGGAAAGCGTTCTTTCGACACCCGGAAGCTGCGAAGCGCCGATCGATCGATCGCCTCTTCGTGAATCATGTTCTCACCGCTGTAGACTTCAACGAAGAGATTCTTCAGGCGCGAGCTATGGGACGCGGTTTCCATATCGATGGTCAGCGAGTCGAAATCTTCGTTTACCTCGAAGAACCGGCCGTCGACCTGGCGTCCGTCGTGCTCGGACTTCAATATTTGGGTCTCCGGGCGTGTGACGTGAATGCCTGCGCGGTGGAATCCCTCCGAGAGCAGAACGACCGATAGGATCAAGATGCAAAAGAGCCAGAAAGGGTGGGGGAGTTTGTTTCCCCACTGCTCGACGAAATCGATCATATGAAGCATTGGGCTTTTTCGTGATCTTTTCTGGTTCAAGGCGACCTCCGGCATTCTGCTCAGGTTCGGGAGGATGGCTTCCCGAGACCTTGTCGGTGGGCGGGAGTATACCCGGCCTCGCGTGGCGGGTTCACGATCCAAGCTAGAATCCGATCCGTGAATTCAGAGGGAGTTTTCACCTTGATCGAGGCCCGAAATATCGTCGTAGGTGCCGGTGCGGCGGGGCTGTGGGCTGCGTGGAGGCTCGCGCAGCAGGGGACGGAAGTCGTTCTGTTGGAGAAGATGCAGCAGACCGGAACGAAAGTTCTTGCAAGCGGAGGGAGCCGCTGCAATCTCACGACCGCACTCGATGGCGAGCAGGCACGCCACGCCTTCGGAAAGGACGGCGCTCGTTTTCTTCGCCACGCGTTCCGGATCATGCCTCCGCAAGGCGTTCGAGAGCGCTTTGCGGAACTCGGCGTACCGACCGAGGAAGCTCCGTTCGAGAAGGTCTTCCCGACGAGCGGGCGCGCAGTGGATGTGAGGAACGCGCTCGAAAGAGCGGTTCGGCAGGCGGGCGCTCGTATCCTCTGCCATGCGGCGGTGCTCGAAATCCGCCGGGAATCGAATGCTTGGCTGTTGGCGCTTGCGGGAGGGCGAAAGGCTCGGTGTCGCACCCTCTTACTTGCTTCGGGGGGCAAGAGCTATGCGAGAACCGGTACGACCGGAGACGGATACAGGTGGCTCGGCGCGCTCGGCTTGCCACTCGTTCCACCGCGCCCCGCGCTCGTTCCACTGCTCTCGCGTGCACCTTGGGTGAGCGATCTTGCCGGAGTCACACTCGAGCATGTGGAAATCAAGCTCTGCGATGAACGGGGTCGCGTGCTCGGCCGACGGAGGCGCCCCTTACTCTTTACGCACACGGGGGTCTCCGGACCGGGAGCAATGGATCTGTCGGAGATCGTCAGCCGAAGCATCGAGCGCGATGGGCTCGAGCGGCAAGGAGAGCCGCCCTTGGAGTTGGCGGTCGATCTCCTACCGGGACAGAGCGAAGATTCCGTTCGCATTCTTCTCGAGCAACAGGAAGGATGCCGAGCGACAAAGGTTCTGCAAACCTTGCCCCTCAGGATCCCGCGGCGGGTGTTCGACCAAGTGCTTCGCCAAGCGGATCTCATCGGAGAGGGGAAGGCGACAATCCTCTCAGGCAAAAAGGCGAGATCTCGCATGCTGCTCGCACTCAAAGGGCTGCGCATTCCTGTTCACGGGACGCGAGGATTCGACCATGCGGAAGTCACCGCCGGGGGCTTGGATCTCGCTGCCGTAGATGGGGGGAGCATGCGGGTCAAGGGGGTAGACGATCTCTTCGTGATTGGCGAATTGCTCGACCTGCACGGTCCAATCGGTGGATTCAACTTCCAATCCGCCTTCGCGACCGCCGAGGTCGCTGCGCGTGCCACCCCAACGTGACGCGAAGATTGTTAAATCCCGCCCGCGGGAATTCCGCGCCCCTGCGCCCGGCGGCGGCCCGGGCCTAGGCCGAAATCTTTCCCGCCGCGTGCCGGAGCGCTCCGAGTCGACGGCCGAGGCCCCCAAGGCCTCACATCCGCCCCATCACGCCACTTCCGAGCGCTTCTTGGGACGCACT
>Ga0256830_1001513_pt1 | contig 16367 bp, 30 predicted proteins | sample 128326metaG_FD_190537 | JGI IMG/M metagenome (GOLD analysis project Ga0256830, IMG submission 190537) | Hydrothermal vent microbial communities from Lau Basin, Pacific Ocean - 128-326 | ecosystem: Environmental > Aquatic > Marine > Hydrothermal vents | place: Pacific Ocean: Lau Basin | collected... | reverse complement strand
TTCGAGCAGAAAGGCCTCCTCGCCACGGTCTATCTTCATGAAGGCCGACACCGGGGTCTCGGTGTCGGCGAGGATGTCCCTTGAGACTGGTACGATATTGCAGGACTTGATCTTCTCCTTGAAGTCTTCCAGGGATGGAAAATACTTAGAGGTTTCCATAAGATACATAGATTATCACAGGGCAGGGAGGGAGTCAACCAAAAGGGGATGGGGGCTGTGAAGCCGTCTTGCTCTCCACGTCGTCGAACCGGGCCGGGCTGGGCCCACAACGGTGAACGCACCAAAGAAAAAAGCAGGGAGAACCCTGCTTTTTTGATTCATTATCCGCCCGGAAGTCCGCTCTCACCCCTTGGGTTCTCCCTCCACGAGCTCTATTATGGACATGGGCGCGCAGTCGCCGGGCCTGAAGCCGAGCTTCAGGATCCTCGTGTAACCGCCGTTTCTCGATTTGTAGGACGGCGCCACCTCGTTGAAAAGCTTGGTGACGGCCTTCTTGTTCCTCATGAAGGCCATGGCCCTGCGCCTGGAGGCAAGATCCCCCGCCTTGCCCAAGGTGATCATCTTCTCGGCGTAGCGACGGAGCTCCTTGGCCTTTGCGGTGGTGGTCCTAAGCCTGCCGTGCGTGATCAGGTCATTGGTCAGGTTGGCCATCATGCACCTCAGGTGACCGCTTGTCCTGGAAAAACGTTTGTCATCCCTGTTGTGTCTCATAAAATCACCCCTGAATATGTTGAACATGCATCGCGAGCGCCGACCCCGAAGCGGGCTGCGGGGTTGGCGAGCGAAGTATAATCGGATAATTAGTCCCTTTACATGAGAAGGTTCCCAGCAGCTTGCTGCAGGGAGCTTCAAAATCCGCAGATAGCGCTGGCGGCCGCCGTTATTCGGCCTCCTTGCGTTCGATGTACTTCCTGTCAAGTTCCTTTCTGGATGGGAAGCCGTCCAGCGTCATCCCGAAGTCAAGCCCCATGCTGTGAAGTATCTCCTTGATCTCGTTGAGGGACTTTCTTCCGAAGTTCTTGGTCTTGAGCATCTCCTGCTCCGTCTTCTGGACCATCTCCCCTATGTACTTTATGTTGGCGTTCTTGAGGCAGTTCGCTGACCTCACGGAGAGCTCCAGTTCATCCACTGTCTTGAAGAGATTTTCATTGAACCACGGCTTCTTTTCGACCTCTTCCTCCTCCGCGTGCTCACCCTCTTCCTCTTCCTCTTCAAATGGTATGAAGACCGTGAGCTGGTCCTTCAGTATCTTGGCGGCGATCCCCATGGCGGTCTTGGGGTCCACGGCCCCGGTCGTCCACAGCTCCATGACCAGCCTGTCGTAATCCGTCCTGTGGCCGACACGCGCATGCGTCACATCGAAGTTCACTCGTATAACCGGCTGGAATATTGCGTCTATGGGTATGGTCCCTATGGGCTGGTCTTCTGTCTTGTTCCTTTCGGCCGGCACATAGCCCTTGCCGGTATCAACGGTCATCTCGCACGAAAGCTTACCGTCCTTGCCAACGGTTGCGATATGCTGCCCGGGGTTCATCACCGTTACAGCCGGATCGCACTCTATGTCTCCGGCCGTAACATCTCCGGGCTCGGTGATGTTCAGACTAATCGTCTTGGGTCCCTCTCCGTCCATCTTCAACCTCACCTGCTTCAGGTTGAGTATGATGTCGGAGACATCCTCTTTAACACCCGGTATGGAGGAGAACTCGTGCAGCACCCCATCGAACCTCACACTGGTAATGGCTGCCCCCTGAAGCGAAGAGAGGAGTATCCTGCGCAGGGAGTTTCCTATCGTGACCCCATACCCCCTCTCCAGGGGCTCGGCAATGAACTTGCCGTATGTATCCGTGCACGTGTCTACCTCGATCTTCTTCGGTTTAATAAGCTCACGCCAATTTTTGTGCATGTTACCCCCGTTTTAGTTAAAAAATTTATTAAAGCGGAGACTTCAATCCATCACCCTTACAGCAAGCTGCGGGGAGCGTCTACTCGTCCCGGGACTGTAGGCGGGCGCTCGCTGTGCATCTTCTGGATAAACCGCAAAAAGCGAGGGATCAGACCCGCTGTCCGGCATTGCAAAGAACAATCTAATTCATTAAAGGGCACAACCCGAACCATGCCATGTGTTACTTGGAATACAACTCCACGATGAGATGCTCCTCGATCGGCATCGTCACATCATCCCTGACCGGCGCCCTCAGGACCGTACCCTTGAAGTTGTCCTTATCGAGCGAAAGCCATTCGGGCACTCCACGCCTCTCGGCGGCCTTGATATTCTCAACGATCCTCGCCTTCTCCCTCTTACCTTCCACCACCTCTACGGTATCGTTCACGCGGACGGTGTAGGACGGGATGTTCACCTTTCTGCCGTTCACGGTAAAGTGTCCATGCGTGACCATCATCCTGGCCTCCCTCCTGGACGAGGCGAACCCGAGCCTGTAGACGACGTTATCGAGCCTCCTTTCCAGGAGCGACATCATATTCTCGCCGGTAACACCCTTCGTCCTCTCGGCCTTTTCGAAGAGGTTACGGAACTGTGTCTCGACAAGGCCATAAAGCCTCTTGACCTTCTGCTTCTCCCTGAGCTGCAGCGCGTATTCACTAACCTTGCCCCTTCCCTGGCCATGCTGACCCGGGGGGTAGCTTCTCCTCTCGAAGGCGCACTTGTCTGTAAAGCACCTGTCACCCTTCAAAAAGAGCTTCATTCCTTCACGCCTGCAAAGCTTACATACTGCTTTTGTATATCTTGCCAAAGTCTTCCTCCTGTTTCGTCTTAGACCCTGCGCCTCTTCGGCGGCCTGCACCCGTTATGGGGTATGGGGGTTACGTCCCTGATGAGGCTTATACTGAAACCGGCGGACTGAAGAGCCCTGAGTGCAGCCTCCCTGCCAGCCCCCGGTCCTTTAATGTAAACCTCCACGGTCTTCACACCGTGTTCCGCCGCCTTTCTGGCAGCGGATGTCGCCGCAACCTGGGCGGCAAAAGGCGTTCCCTTTCTCGATCCCTTGAAGCCCTCGCTCCCTGCGCTTGACCAAGCGATCACATTACCCGCCGGATCGGTGATGCTGATCATGGTATTGTTGAATGTAGACTTTATGTGTGCAATCCCTCTGGATATCGACTTCTTGATCTTCTTTTTCGCCTTCGCCATCTAAAACCTCCGAATATAGGGTGGCCGCCCCGTCACTTACGGCCCCTCACAGAGCCCTTGCGCGGCCCTTTCCTGGTCCTTGCGTTAGTCTTTGTCCTCTGCCCCCTTACCGGCAGGCCCTTCTTGTGCCTCAGCCCCCTGTAGGTATTGAGGTCCATCAGCCTCTTGATGTGCATGGCCACTTCCCTTCTCAGATCACCTTCCACCTTGTAGGCGGTGTCAATGACCTTTCTTATGGCCGAGACCTGGCCCTCGGTAAGGTCCTGTGCCCTTACGGACGGATCCACTCCCGCCTCCTCGAGTATCTTGGCCGCGGACGGACGCCCTATACCATAGATCCTTGTAAGCGCTATATCTATTCTCTTGTTCTTCGGCAAATCAACACCGGCGATTCTGGGCACGGTTTCAACCTCCTTGAAAGATACGTACAGACATAAACATGCAAAGGTGCTCGATCATCCCTGTCTCTGCTTATGCTTGGGATTTTCGCATACCACCCTGACGATTCCCCTGCGCTTTATGATCTTGCACTTGGGGCATATCTTCTTGACCGAACTTCTTACCTTCATGGCGCTCCCGTTTAGGCTCTCCGATCGAAGTTCCCGCGGCAGGCCGCGGTGAACCTTCGATTAAGAAATGTGTCTTTTGTATCCGCAGGCCGCCCCCTTAAAGAGGCTACGGGGCGGTGCCCGCTTTGCATCTTGGGCCGATGCAAAGCGACTGCGCTACCGTACTACTTGGACCTGTATGTTATCCTTCCCCGCGTAAGGTCATACGGTGAAAGCTCCACCGTAACCTTGTCCCCGGGCAGTATCTTTATGAAGTGCATCCGCATCTTGCCCGAGACATGCGCAAGAACCCTGTGGCCGTTTTCGAGCTCGACCCTGAACATCGCATTGGGCAAGGTTTCTACGACGGTGCCTTCAACCTGTATGGATTCTTCCTTTGGCATAATCAAAGCCTGCTCAGGACGTACGGGCCGTCCTTTGTTATGGCGACGGAATGCTCGAAGTGTGCCGAAAGCCTGCCGTCGGCCGTCACGGCCGTCCAGCCGTCATCCATTATGTGTACCTCATGGGTGCCGGCACTTATCATAGGCTCTATCGCCAGCACCATGCCCTCCTTTAGCCTCACTCCCTTGCCGGGCTCTCCGAAGTTGGGTACCTGCGGCGGTTCGTGAAGACTGCTGCCTATCCCATGCCCAACAAAGGCCCTGACCACCGAAAATCCCTTCCCCTCTGCGAAACTCTGTATCGAATACGATATGTCGTAGAGCCTGTTGCCTATCCTCGCATTCTCAATGGCCCTTTCCAGGCACGTCGCGGTGACCTCTATCAGCCTGGAGGCCTCTGGGCTCACCTCGCCCACCGGTACGGTCACGGCCGAATCCCCGTAATAGCCGTCGTAATAGACACCGAAGTCTATGCTCAGTATATCACCGCTCTTGAGCACCCTCTTGGAAGAGGGCATACCGTGCACGACCTCTTCATTTATCGATGTACAGAGACAGTAAGGGTAGTTCCTGTAGCCCTTGAACGCAGGCTTGGCCTTCCTTTTCTTCAGCTCCTCCACACAAATGCCCTCGAGGTCCATGGTGGTTATCCCGTCGGCAACCCTTTCCTTGAGGATCTCGAGGATTTCGGCTACTATTACATTGCTCCTTCTAAGCCTCTCTATCTCCGAGGCCGACCTCAGTATTATGGTTTCCCTACCCAATTGCTCTCACTATTGCTTCGTTTATCTCATCCACGCTGCCTATGCCGTTCACTCCCTTGTACAACCCCCTTTTTTTATAATACTCGACGACGGGCAATGTTTCTTCCTCGTAGACCTTGAGCCGCGCCTCTATGGTCTCCTCCTTGTCGTCATCACGCTGGTACAGCTCATCGCCGCACCTGTCGCAGACATCGATATTAACGGGCGGATTGAATATGATGTGGTACGTGGCACCGCACTTCCTGCAAACCCTGCGCCCGCTGAGCCGTCTTACGAGTTCGCGTCTTTCGACCTCGAACCCTATGACGGCGTCTATCTTCTTTCCGCTCTTATCGAGGGTCTCTTCAAGGGCCTCGGCCTGTTTGACGTTCCTCGGAAAGCCGTCCAGTATGAACCCCCGCGCACAGTCGTCCTGGGACAGTCGGTCAACGACCATTTCAACCACCAGCTCGTCCGGTACAAGAACGCCCCTTTCCATGTAGTCCTTTGCCCTGAGCCCCATGGGGGTCTTTTCGCGCACGTTGGCCCGCAGTATATCACCCGTGGAGATCTGCGGTATGGAAAACCTCTCTGAGAGCAGCTTGGACTGTGTGCCTTTTCCCGCACCTGGCGGGCCAATCAGTACTATGTTCATCGCTCCGGTTGCCTATCTGCCCTTTATCTTGCCTTTCTTGAGCAGCCCCTCGTAACTCCTTGCAAGCAGGTGTGACTCGGCCTGCTGCGCCGTATCCATCGCAACTCCCACCACTATAAGAAGCGCCGTGCCTCCGAAGTAAAAAGGTGCCCTGAAGTTCGACACCAGTATCGTAGGCAGCACGCAGACTCCGGCCAGATACAGACCTCCCCAGAGGGTAAGCCTCGAAAGAACCTTGTCCAGGTACTCGGCTGTGTTGGCACCGGGGCGTATCCCGGGAACGAAACCTCCGTACCTTTTCAGGTTGTCCGCAACCTCCTTCGGGTTGAACTGGATGGCCGTATAGAAGTACGAAAAGAATATTATAAACGCAACAAACAGTACGTTGTACAAAAGCCCGCCCGGGTGGAAGCTCGATGCGATGCGCTGCATAATGGGGATATCTATAAAGCTCACCACCGTGGCCGGAAATATCATTATAGATGACGCAAAGATAGGCGGTATGACACCGGCGGAATTAACCTTGAGGGGAAGGTGCTGCATCCCGCCCCCCATGACCTTTCTCCCCACGACCCTTTTGGGATACTGTATGGGGATCCTTCTGTGCCCGGTCTCGACGAAGACTATGAAGGCGATGACGGCCACCATTATAACGAGCAGGACAAGCACCATGAGGAACTGTATCTCGCCAGCACGGACGAGGTTTATGGTGTTGCCCACCGCAGAAGGCATCTGCGCCACTATTCCTGCATATATTATAAGGGAAATGCCGTTGCCTATACCCCTTTCCGTTATCTGCTCCCCGAGCCACATGATGAACGCGGTGCCCGATGTAAGCGTTATGGCTGTAAGGATCCTGAACCCCCAGCCGGGGTTCAACACGATGGCCTCGCCGGCAGAACCGGTCATCTTCTCAAGGCCGATGCTTATCATCAAGCCCTGCACCGCACTCAGGACCACAGTGAGGTACCTTGTGTACTCGGTTATCTTCTTTCTTCCCTGCTCGCCCTCCTTGGAAAGCTTCTCAAGGTGCGGCACAACGACCGTAAGAAGCTGCAGTATTATTGATGCGCTTATGTAGGGCATTATGCCCAGGGCGAATACCGAGAAGTTCTCGAGCGCCCCGCCGGTGAACATCGTAGCAAAGTCCAGGAGTGTTCCTCTCGCACCCTCGAAGAAGCCGGCCAGGGCTTCGGCGTCTATCCCGGGCGTGGGTATGAACACCCCCACCCTGTAGACGGCGAGAAGGAGGAGTGTGAAAAGTATCCTCCGGTTTAGCTCAGGAACACCCCCTATCTTAGGAGCTACGGCAGACAACCTATACGACCTCCGCCTTTCCGCCTGCCGCCTCTATCTTGGCCTTTGCAGACTTCGAGAAGATGTCCGCCTTTACGGTTAGCGCGATATCTATATCGCCATCGCCGAGCACCTTGACAGGTCTACTGCGGCCCTTGACAAGCCCCCTGCTGACAAGGGCATCCCTGTCGACCGTCTCCCCGGCATTGAACCTCTCCGCAAGGGCGCCCACGTTAAGGATCGAATACTCCGTCTTGAATATATTCGTAAACCCCCTCTTGGGAAGCCTCCTCTGAAGCGGCATCTGACCGCCTTCGTAGCCGGGCTTAACGCCCCCGCCGCTGCGCGAGCGCTGCCCCTTGTGTCCGCGGCCGGCTGTCTTTCCCCATCCAGAGGCCTCGCCCCTTCCAACCCGCTTTTTCTTCTTCGTGGCTCCCTTCGGGGCCTTCAGTCTGTCAAGCATATCCAACACCTCTTTAGGTCATGAATCACAAGCGCCGAATCCGCAGCTTGACGCTGGGTCGGCGAGCAAAAGGGAACCGAATGATTCCTTGCATGAGAAGCTTTCCTGAACAAGCTGCAGGAAAAGCCTCGCTCCGTCCACGCTCGGCATAAGCGGCAGAAAGCCGCCGTGCTTACGTTAACGCCGAAGGACCTTACCTAAACCTCTTCAACCTCTACGAGGTGCTCCACCTTCCTGATCATACCCCTTATGGACGGGGTATCCTTGAAGGTCCTCGAGCGATTGAGCCTCCGAAGCCCCAAGCTCTCAAGCGTCACCTTCTGCTTCTTGGAGTAGCCTATCGCGCTCCTTCGAAGCGTCACCTTTATCTCGTCCCGCTTGGTCATCGCACCACCTCTTCGACGCTCTTTCCACGCAGCTCGGCGATCTCTTCAGGGCTCTTCAACTGCTTGAGGGCGTCTATCGTGGCCTTGACCATGTTGTGGGGGTTGTTGGAGCCGAGCGACTTGGTCAAAACGTCGTGTATCCCCGTGGACTCGACCACGGCCCTCACCCCCCCGCCGGCTATTATGCCCGTACCCGGAGACGCCGGCTTGAGCAGGACCTTTCCCGCGCCGTAACGCCCGAGCACTGCGTGGGGTATGGTACCGTTCACCAGAGGGACCTTGAAGAGTTCCTTTTTGGCCTGTTCAATGGCCTTCCTTATGGCCTCCGGGACCTCGTTGGCCTTTCCCAGCCCGTAGCCCACGTAGCCGTTGCCGTCGCCTACCACCACTATGGCGTTGAAGCTGAAACGCTTTCCACCTTTTACAACCTTCGAGACCCTGTTGAGATAAACGAGCTTGTCCTTCAGGTCCAGTGAGTTTACATCTATCTTCTGCTTCTCCAACAAAACCTCCTTGTGGATCCGCCAAGGCGCGACCGAAGTGGTCAGAAGTTGATGCCCGCGGACCTTACGCCTTCGGCCAAGGCCTTCACCCTTCCGTGATAAAGGTAGCCGCTCCTGTCGAAGGCGATCTTCTCTATACCCTTTTCCTTTGCAAGCCTGCCTATATATTCACCGACCTTCCTGGCAGCGTCCGTCTTGTTGAGCCCGGAGAGTTCGTCCCTCAAGGCCTTGGTCACGGTTGAAGCCGCAAGAAGGGTCCTTCCCTCTATATCATCGATGATCTGGGCGTAGATGTGCTTGTTGGACCGGTACACGTTGAGCCTCAGCCTCGCTGGCGTGCCCTTGATCTTCTTTCTCACCCTGAATTTTCTTCTATGCCACCCGGACAATCTCTTTCTCTCTACCAACATGGCCTACAGTTAACCTCCGGCTCCTTTACCGGCCTTGCCGGCCTTCCTTCTTATGTGCTCATCCGCATACTTCACACCCTTGCCCTTGTACGGCTCCGGCGGGCGCATGGCCCTTATGTCCGCCGCAACCTGGCCGACCAACTGCTTGTCGGCCCCTTTCAATGTAATGGAGGTCTGCCTTTCGACCGAGGCCTTTACGCCCTTGGGGAGCGTGTAGCTTATCGGATGGGAATAACCGAGCGAAAGGTTTATGACATCGCCGCTTACATCCGCCCTGTACCCCACACCTACTATCTCGAGCCTTTTTTCAAACCCCTTGCTCACCCCGTGAACCATGTTGGCTATCAGGGTCCTCGTAAGGCCATGAAGCTCTCTGGCGGTCTTGGAGTCATTCTTGCGGTTCACGGTGATAACCGAACCGTTGATTGTGACGTCGACTTCGTCCCTTACGGACAAATCAAGGCTCCCCTCCGGTCCGGTGACCTTTATCGTAGCGCCTTCCATGGCCACCTTTACATTCGAGGGGATGTCTATGGGCTGTTTACCTATCCTGGACATAATCCTCACACCTCAATAGACCGAGCATAGAAGCTCCCCTCCGACACCCAACTCCCTCGCCTTCTTGTCATCGAGTACGCCTTTCGACGTGGACAGTATGGCTACACCCAGTCCGTTCATGACATTGGGGATGTCGGAGCTTGCCACATACACCCTCTTTCCCGGCCTGCTTATCCTTTTGAGTTCCGTAATAACGCTCCTGTTCGCCGGTCCGTACTTCAACCGGATCCTTATGGTGCTGCGGTTCTTATCTTCAAGCACGGAATAGTCCTTGATGAAACCCTCCTGCTTCAGTATCCTGGCTATCTCGCACTTGATCTTGGATGCAGGAACAAGAACCTCATCGTGCCTTGCCCTCAGGGCATTTCGTATCCTTGTAAGCATATCCGCCACGGGATCGGTCATTGCCATAATTGCGCCACTCCGTTCGTTAGTATATCCTACCAGCTTGACTTGATAACTCCGGGCAGTTCACCCTTCAACGCCATGTTCCTCAGGCAGATGCGGCACATGTCGAACCTGCGGTAATACGCCCTCGACCTGCCGCACACAGGGCAGCGATGATACTCCCGCACCCGAAACTTCTTCTTTCTCCTGGCCTTTGCTATCAGAGATTTCCTTGCCAAACAGACCTCCCTCGCTTATCAACTCCTGAAAGGCATGCCAAGCTTCTTCAGAAGCGCCTTGGCCTCTTCGTCGGTCTTTGCAGTAGTTGTTATTGTCACGTTCATGCCGCGTATCTTGTCTATCTTGTCGTAGTCCACCTCGGGGAATATAATCTGCTCCCTGATCCCTACGGTATAGCCTCCCCTGCCGTCGAACGACTTGTCGCTTATGCCCTTGAAGTCGCGTATCCTGGGCATCGCGAAGTTTACGAGACGGTCGAAAAACTCATACATCCGCGCCCCCCTGAGCGTAACCTTGCACCCTATGGGCATACCGGCCCTGAGCTTGAAGGAGGCTATCGACTTTTTTGCCCTCGTCACCACCGGCCTCTGCCCGGAGATGGCGCTCAGATCATTCATCGCGGCATCTATAACCTTGATATCCCTTACCGCCTCCCCGAGGCCCATGTTGATGACGATCTTCTCAAGCCTTGGCACCTGCATGACGTTCTTGTAGTTGAACTCCTTCATCATCGCAGGCACGACCTCTTTTCTGTACCTTTCCTTCAACCTTGGCGTCATCTGTCGAGCACCTCGCCGCACTTTTTACAGTATCTCACCTTTCTACCGTCTTCCAGGAATCTTCTGCCGACACGCACAGGGCCCTTGCACTTGTCGCAGATAAGCCTTACATTGGCTATACCTACAGGGGCCTCCTTTTCCACTATGCCGCCCTGCGGCATGCTCTGGGTCGGCTTCTGATGACGCTTCACGATATTGATCTTCTCCACAAGCACGGCCGCCCGTTCGGGAATAACCCTTATCACCCTCCCGGTCTTGCCCTTTTCCTTGCCGCGCATGACCATGACCTGGTCGTCTTTTCTTATCTTGTACCTCGGATGCTTCATCATCTTAAAAACCCCTTAGAGGACCTCAGGTGCAAGAGAGACGATCTTCATGAACTTCTTTGCCCTCAGCTCCCTGGCCACAGGCCCGAAGATCCTCGTCCCTATAGGCTCGTTATCCTTGTTTATGAGAACAACGGAATTTTCATCGAACTTTATGTACGAGCCGTCGGCCCTCCTTGCGGGCTTTACGGTCCTGACGACAACGGCCCGGACCACGTCCCCCTTCTTGACCTTTGAATCAGGGATGGCCTCCTTTATACTCGCCACGATTACGTCCCCTATTCCGGCGAAGACCTTGTTGGATGCGCCCACAACCTTTATGCAGGCGACCCGCTTGGCCCCGGAATTGTCCGCAACAGTCAATGACGTCCGCATCTGGATCATTTTGCCCTCTCCACTATCTCTTCAACGCGCCATCTCTTGCGCCTGCTGAGTGGACGACACTCAACTATCAGGACCTTGTCGCCGCGCCTGCACTCGTTGTTCTCATCATGCGCCATGCACTTGAACCTTCTTTTTATGTACTTGCCGTAAAGAGGGTGCTTTGTGAGCCTGTCAATGGCAACGACCACGGTCTTATCCATGCTGTCGCTCAGCACACTGCCGACAAAACTCTTTCTCCTGACTCTGTTCTCTCCCATCTCTACGACCCTCTTTCCTTCTCGGCTATTATGGTTTTAACCCTGGCTATGTCTCTCCTCAAGAGGCGGAGCCTGGCAGGGTTTTCGAGCTGTCCCATCGAATGCTGAAGACGCAGGTTGAACAGTTCCCTTCTCAGCTCCTCAACCTTGCCCTCGAGCTCTTCGACGCTTGCAGAACGTAACTCCTCTGGCTTCATACACCCTCTCTCTTGACGAACTTGGTGGATATCGGCAGCTTATGTGAGGCAAGCCTCAAGGCCTCCCTCGCCACATCCTCGGCCACGCCTTCCATCTCATAAAGTATCCTTCCGGGCTTCACCACCGCCACCCAGTCCTCTGGCGATCCCTTGCCACTGCCCATTCTCGTCTCTGCCGGCTTCTTCGAGACCGGCTTGTCCGGGAAGATCCTTATCCATATCTTTCCTCCCCTTTTTATGTGACGGGTCATTGCGACACGGGCTGCCTCTATCTGTCGCGTTGTGATCCAACCGCGTCCGGTGGCCTTGAGGCCGAAGACCCCGAAGGCCAACGTGGAGCCGGTCTGGGCCATGCCCCTGCGTTTACCCCTCTGCTGCTTTCTGAACTTTGTCTTTTTCGGCATTAACATGGCAGATCACCCTTAATGTCTATACGGCGCCGAGCCCGGGCCTTCCCTCGGCCTGACCGGTCTGTACGAAATCTCCCTTGTAGATATAAACCTTTACGCCTATCACACCGTATGTGGTCTTGGCCTCGGCCAGACCGTAATCTATATCAGCCCGCAGGGTATGAAGCGGCACCCTTCCCTCCCTGTACCACTCGCTTCGGGCGATCTCAGCCCCACCGAGCCTTCCGGAACACATGATCTTTATCCCCTTGGCCCCCATCCTTCTCGAAGTGGTGACGGCCTTCTTCATCGCCCTGCGGAAGGAGACCCTTCTTTCGAGCTGCAGGGCCACATTCTCAGCGACCAGCTGGGCGTCGAGGTCCGGTTTCCTGACCTCGATGATGTCAATATCTACGTTCTTCCCGGTAAGCCTGGAAAGCTGCTTCTTCATAACGTCGACCTCTGCTCCACGCTTGCCGATGACTATACCGGGCCTTGCCGTGTGTATTATGACCTTGATGTTGTTTGCGGTCCTCTCTATCTCTATCCTCGAGATGCCGGCATGGTAAAGCCTCTTCTTCAGGAGTTTCCTTATCTTCAAATCCTCATGGACGAACTTGGAGTAGCCCTTCTTGTCGCTGTACCACCTTGAATTCCAGTCCTTGTAGATCCCGAGTCTAAAACCTGTTGGATGTACCTTCTGGCCCAAACAATACCTCCCTTGCTATTTTTCGTCCAAGACAATAGTAATGTGGCTCGTCCTCTTGCGTATAACGTTCGCCCTGCCCATGGCCCTCGGCCTCATCCGCTTGAGAGAGGGGCCCTGATCCACCAAGGCGGTCTTTACGTACAACCTGTCGACATCGAGGTTCTTTGTGTTCTCCGCGTTCGCAAGCGCGCTCTTGAGCACCTTGGCTACAACCCTGCTCACCGCCTTTTTTTCGAGCTCGAGGGTATTCAACGCCTCCTCGAGCCTTTTACCCCTTATGAGGTCTACGACCAGACGCGCCTTCTGCGGAGAGACCCTCACATACCTTGCTACTGCTCTTGCTTCCATCTCCTGTTCCTCTACTTACGACCAACCTTGGACTTTTTGACACCCGCATGACCGTGAAAGGTGCGGGTGGGGGCAAATTCACCGAGTTTGTGACCTATCATGTTTTCGCTGATAAAGACCGGGATGAACTTCCTTCCATTGTGCACGGCTATTGTAAGTCCGACCATCTCCGGGGTTATCATGGACCTTCTCGACCAGGTCTTTATCACCTTCTTGGAACGCGTTTCGTTGGCCTGTCGCACCTTTTTTGCGAGGTGCTCGTCAACAAAAGGCCCCTTTTTTAAGGAACGCACTTACCTCTTCCTCCTTCTTAAGATAAACTTGTCCGATTCCTTGCGCTTCTTCCTGGTCCTGTATCCCTTTGCCGGAACCCCCCAGGGGCTTGAAGGCTGGTTTCCGCCCTTGCTCTTGCCCTCTCCGCCGCCGTGCGGATGGTCGACCGGGTTCATGCACACGCCGCGCACCCCGGGCATCCTGCCCAGCCAGCGGTTCCTGCCGGCCTTTCCTATGGAGATGTTCTCATGATCGATGTTACCGATCTGTCCGACGGTCGCATAACACTCCTGGGCGACGAGCCTCACCTCGTTCGAAGGGAGCTTCAACGTGGCGTACTTGCCCTCCTTTGCCATGAGCTGCGCATACCCCCCTGCGGCCCTCACCAGCTGCCCCCCCTTGCCGGCCTTCATCTCTATGTTATGGACAAAGGTACCTACCGGGATGGCCCTCAGGGGCAACGCATTGCCCGGACGTATCTCAGCATCCTCTCCCGCGACCACCGAGTCACCGACCTTGAGATCGACCGGGGCCAGGATGTAACGCTTTTCACCGTCGGCATAGACGAGCAACGCTATGTTTGCGGAACGGTTTGGATCATACTCTATGGCCGCCACCCTTGCCGGCACACCACGCTTGTCCCTCTTGAAGTCTATGATCCTGTAAAGCCTCTTATGGCCGCCGCCCCTCCAGCGTACTGTGACCCTTCCGGAGGAGTTGCGTCCGGAGATGCGCTTTTTGGGCTCTACGAGCGCCCTTTCGGGCCTCTTCTTTGCAAGGCCCTCGTATACCAGCGTCGTCATCTGCCTGACGCCGGGGGATGTCGGCTTGTATGTCTTAAGCGGCATTTCGTATTCCTCTTTTTAATGTATGAAACATCCTCGGGGACGCAGGCTTTGAGCCTTAACGCACACCCTCGAATATCTCTATGGTATCGCCTTCCTTGAGGGTAAGGTAGGCCTTCTTCCTCACTGGGGTCTTGCCTGCATACTTCCCCATCCTCTTCAGCTTGCCCGGAACCCTCTCTGTATTCACCTTCAGCACCTTTACGTTGAATATCCTCTCGACGGCCTCCTTTATCTCGTTCTTGCCGGCCCGCGGATCGACCCAGAAGGCGAACTTGTTGCCCACCATGCCGAGAGAGGTCGACTTTTCAGTAATCACCGGTGCCTTGAGTATCGAATATATGCTGTCCATCTGTCCCTGTACCTCTGATAATCTAAGGAAACTCTGATTAATTCGTCATTGTAGAGGCTTGCCCAGACGCGGGTGAGGAAACCCGACGAAGCGACCTCTAAGTGTTTGATTTTACTAAAAACGAGATCACTTCGCTGCGCTCGCGATGACGAGACAGGCAATGAATCAGAGCCCCCCTGAGTAAGCCTGCCTTTACGATGCGATCTTGAGCCCGACGACCAGGCGACGTAACCCTGGATGCGCCATCTATTTTGATGAAGGGCCCCTTCATTCGATCCCTACCTGCTCAATCTCGAAACCACCGCCTCGTACGCGGCCCTGGTCATTACGAGCTCATCAAAACGGAGTATGTCATAGACATTTATCGCCTGCACGTCCAGGAGCTTGAAGTCCATGAGGTTCCGTGTTGCAAGATTAAGGTTCCTGTCAGCCCCTTCTATAACTATGAGTGCGTTGGAGAGGCCAGCGTTCCGGAAGGTGGCCAGCGCAGCCTTGGTCTTGGGCTCTGCGACCTCCAGACTCTCGAAGACCTTGAGCTTACCCTCGTTGATCTTGTACTGCAGGGCGGACCTCAGCGCAGCCTTCACCGCCTTCTTGGGCATACTGTATGAATAATCCCTCGGCTTTGGGCCAAAGATCGTTCCGCCGTGACGCCAGAGCGGGGACTTTCTCGTTCCTGCCCGCGCCCTTCCGGTACCCTTCTGCCTCCACGGCTTGCGGTTACTCCCGCTGACCTCGCCACGGGTCTTGGTGGATGCAGAGCCCGACCTACGCGATGCAAGCTGCATCCTCACGACCTCATGGAACAGGGCCTCGTTCACCCTGCCGTCGAAGATATCCTCACGCGGCGTTATCTCCGCCACCCTCGCCCCGTCTTTGTTCAACACATCTATAGTCGACATATATCCTCTGAGGACTATCTCTTCTTTATCGCTTTCTTGATCGTATATACCGTATTCACCGAGCCTGGCACAGCCCCCCTGACCATTATGATATTCTCATCCTCCCTCATTGCCACAACCTCGAGGTTCTGCACGGTAACCCTCTTGGCACCATAGTGGCCCGGCATCTTCATGCCCTTGAAGACCTTTGACGGATAGGCGCTCTGCCCGATAGAACCGGGGGCCCTGTTATGCATGGAGCCGTGCGCCGCAGGCCCTCCGCTGAAGTTCCACCTCTTCATGACACCGGCGAAGCCCTTTCCCTTGGAGCGGCCTGTTACATCCACACGGTCTCCGACCTTGAAGACATCCTTGACCGTGATCTTCTGACCAGGCTTGTAGCCTGAGAGGTCTTCCCCCCTGAACTCCTTAAGGTGGTAGAAGGGCGAAGTGCCGGCCTTCTTGAAGTGCCCCTGCATGGGTTTGGTGGTCCTTGATGCCTTCTTCTCCTCAAACCCTATCTGCACCGCGTCGTAGCCGTCACGCTCCGCGATCTTGCGCTGGGTCACGTAACACTCACCGGCCTTGATGACGGTTACGGGAACATCGAGCCCGTCTATGAATATGCGGGTCATTCCCAGCTTTTTTCCAAGCAGTCCCTCGATCATAACCCCTCACTCACACGATCTATTCGCTAAGCTTTATCTCTACGTCCACACCAGCGGGAAGGTCAAGCCTCATTAGGGCATCGACCGTATTCTGCGTCGGCTCGACGATATCCATAAGCCTCTTGTGCGTCCTTATCTCGAACTGCTCTCTGCTCTTTTTGTCCACGTGCGGGGAACGCAGCACGCAGAACTTGGATATCTTCGTCGGCAGCGGTATCGGGCCTCTGACGCTCGCACCGGTTCTCCTGGCCGTCTCTACGATCTCCTTGACGGAACGGTCGAGCAGCCTGTGGTCGTATGCCTTGAGCCTTATCCTTATCCTCTGACTTTCCAAGCTCCCAATCTCCTGAAGTACCTTTAATCCGTTTTAGTAACGCTCCTACTCTATCACCTTTGTCACAACACCGGCGCCAACTGTTCTGCCGCCTTCCCTCACC
>Ga0256830_1001512_pt1 | contig 16377 bp, 17 predicted proteins | sample 128326metaG_FD_190537 | JGI IMG/M metagenome (GOLD analysis project Ga0256830, IMG submission 190537) | Hydrothermal vent microbial communities from Lau Basin, Pacific Ocean - 128-326 | ecosystem: Environmental > Aquatic > Marine > Hydrothermal vents | place: Pacific Ocean: Lau Basin | collected... | reverse complement strand
ACCAAATACCTTATATAAAATAAGGCGTTATTTCAGTCGCAGTGGCCGCTTCGAGACACCACGGCCCACAGGGAAAATGCCGGCTTTATCTGTTTGCGCCCGCGTCACCCGTGGGCGGTGCCGCCGGCAGCCATCCGCACCCGCGCCCTCTCGAAAGAGGCTGCCTCAGGCCATGCCGGGTATTCCTGAAACTCCACATGGATTTAATTGGCGATTGAAGGCCAGACATGGCATCTGGCCTTCATGACTGGGTATCCGGTCGCCAGCACCAGACGTTGAGCTGGCGTTCCAACCGGACCCTAGAGCGCCAGCACCGTGGCGGCGAGATACCACAATACCGCCCACGTCGCCAGACTGCCCGCGCAGATAATGGTATCCATCTTACTAATATCGACCCAATTGTCGTTGCTCATTTTCAACCTCCTATATTTAGCATTGATTAGTAAGTTTCGATCGTTTGACGAATACACTTCCAGGACGTCGGTTAAAACATTACAAAACGAAAGGATAAAGGTCAAGCCTTTTCATTACAAAAACTAAGGAATTTAATCAGGATTTAATCCTGATATAACAACGACATGACAAATCCCTTATAAAAACAAGGGCGTCAGGGAGGGGTTGCGGGAACGGTCAGGAACGTGCTGTTTGCAGGGAATAACCTTGCAACTGCTGGGCGAACAGTTCCAGGGTCTGGATGCCGCTGGCTTCCGCCCGCCGGCACCACTCCTGCAGGGCATGGAGCATTTTTTCGTTGGATTCCGACGAGCGCTTCCAGAGTTCCTGCAACTCCAGCTTGAAGCGGTAGACGGTGTCCAGGCGGTGATTGTCGCTCAGGACCTCGCGCAGCTTCAGGCGCGCGGATTCATCGATCAGGGAGGCTTCCCTGATCAACAGCCGCCGGACCTTCTTCAGGCGCTCGCGGTAAGAGGCATCCGCCTTGTTCATCTCGTCACGATGCACCTGGTGCACCACGTCCCGGCAGTAATGGGCCATGACCTGGAAGCGGTGATTGACCACGGCGCGAACGGTGTCCATGTCGATGGCGGTCTTGTCCGGATCGATGCGCGGGCGGGTCAGGCGCTTGTTGACCGAAGCCAGCCCCAGCCCCTGGAAGAGCCGGATGTACAGCCAGCCGATATCCAGTTCCCACCACTTGGCGGACAGCTTGGCCGACGTGGCAAAGGTATGGTGGTTGTTATGCAGTTCCTCTCCGCCGATCAGTATGCCCCACGGCACGATGTTGGTGGAGGCATCCGGGACCTCGTAATTCCGGTAGCCCCACCAGTGGCCGATGCCGTTGATGACCCCGGCGGCGAACAGGGGAATCCACAGCATCTGCACGGCCCACACCGAGATGCCGGCGATGCCGAACAGCAGGATATCGATGAAGAACATCAGGACGATTCCGGTATAGCTGTGGGCGTCGTACACATGGCGCTCCAGCCAGTCGTCGGGCGTGCCGCGCCCGTACCGTTCGAGGGTCTCTGTGTTTTTTGCTTCCTCGCGGTAGAGTTCGGCCCCTTCCCAGAGCACCTTTCTGATGCCCAGAATCTGCGGGCTGTGGGGATCCTCCTCCGTTTCACACTTGGCGTGGTGCTTTCTGTGGATGGCGACCCAGGCCCGGGTCTGGATGCCGGTGGTCAGCCACAGCCAGAAGCGGAAGAAATGGCTGAGCGCGGGATGAAGATCCAGCGCCCGGTGCGCCTGATGACGGTGCAGGAACACCGTCACGGAGATTATCGTGATATGAGTCATCACCAGCACGGCGACAACCTTGCCCCAGCCAGACAAGCCCAGAATTCCGTCGATCATGAAGTTTCAGCCCCGGTTGAATAACAATATGAATTGTAATACATCTGGCAGGGCTGGAGAAAGTGGCTCGCGGGGCCTGCGTGGCGCGCGCCGCGCCCGGGCTCCCCTGTTACTCCTCGTACCCCAGGGAGCGCAGGCGCGCGTGCAGACGGTCCATTTCATCGAGCAGGTCGAGGGCAAGGGCCGCGCCGGCAAGATTGACGCCCAGATCCCGCCGCAAATGCACGACGACGCGCACCCTGGAGATGGAAGCGGGGGGAAAGCGCCAGGCGCGCATTTCGGACCCGCGCGGCTCCAGCACCCCCTCTTCCACCATTTCAAGAAGATATTCGGCGTCCAGGGAACAGATGCGCGCCAGTTCGCCCAGGCTCAGCCAGGCGGACTCGTCCAGGAGTTCACCCGTCACCACCGGAATTGTCCCGCTTTTCCTCATCGTTCCACTCCCATGTGACGCCGCGGATTGAAGGGTACGGCCTCAGCCAGGCGCCTGTACGCGGCCCTGGCCGCCTCGCTGTCCGCCGGGGGCAGGGCGATCCGCAGCACGGCATAGAAATCCCCCGCGGGGTTGCCCGGCAGTCCCCTGCCCTTGAGCCGCAGCCTGCTGCGCGCGCTGGACCCCGGCGGGATCTTGAGTTCGACGGGCCCCGTGGGCGTGGGAATGGTGATGCGCGCCCCGAGGGCAGCCTCGGTGGGGGTCACGGGCACGTCCAGGCAGACATCCCGCCCCTCCACGCGATAGAGGGGATGGGGCCGGAACCGCACCTCCAGGTAGAGATCCCCGGCGGGACCGTTGACGCCCTGCCCGCCCTGGCCCTTGAGGCGTATCTGCTGTCCCGGTCCGATGCCTCTTGGAATCTTCACTTTCAGGCTGCGCTGGCGCAGCCGCACGTGCCCGTCGGGGGTTGTCTCGGGCGCCTGCAGGGTCACGGTCCGCGTCCCTCCCTGGTAGGCATCCTCGATATCGATCTCGATTCTGGCGAAATGGTCCTCGCCGCGGCTGCGAAAGCCGTAATGGCGGGCAGCACCTTGAAAACCGGCCCGGCGCCCGAACAGCGACTCGAAGAAATCACTGAAAGCCGAGGCATCCCCGGAAGTAAAGCCACCTCCACTGAATTCGAATCCGGTATCCCATCCCGGCGGTGGACGGAACTCCTGCCCGCCCTTCCAGCCGCTGCCGAGGCGGTCGTAGGCGGCGCGCTTCTCCGGATCCTTGAGGACCTCATAGGCCTCGCCCAGTTCCTTGAAGCGCCGTTCGGCATCGGGGTCTTTGCTGACGTCCGGGTGATATTTGCGCGCCAGCTTGCGGTAGGCGCGCTTGATCTCATCCTGGGTGGCGTCGCGCGGGACGCCCATGATCTCGTAATAGTCCTTGAATTCCATCTATCACAGTGCTCGCAATATCCGCTCTTTCCCCCATGCCCGGCACGAAGCGGCGCGGGCTTGCCCCGCCCTGCCAGGGGGCTAACCCGTGATCTCGATCCGGCGCGGCCGGCTGAGGGCCTTTCTGGGCATTTCGATATGGAGAACGCCACGGCGGTATCGCGCCCTCACATGCGCCTCGTCCACGCCCTCGGGCAGGGGAATCGCGCGTTCAAAGGCGCCGTAGGCGCATTCGGCGATACGGTAGCCGTCAATATCGCGCTCCCGCTGATAGCGTTTCTCTCCGCGCACGATCAACATGTCCTCGCAGATGCTCACATCGAAATCCGCCGGTTCCATCCCCGGCGCCTCCAGGCGCACCTCGACATGTTCATCGTCTTCGTACAATTCCGCGGTCAGCAAACCCCAGCCACTGCCGACGGCCTCGGGAAGCTGTTCCCCTTCTTTCGACCGGGCGGGACTGAAGCGCGTCAGCGCGCCGGAAGCCCGGGAAGCCAGGTAACGCCATCCTTCCGTCAGTGAATCCCACAGCCGCTCCAGTCCTCCACGCAGTTCTGCCAGTGTCGACATGGTTGCACCTCCTGTCATGCGCTCGCGCCGTGCCCCAACGGGCACGGCATGTTTCGACTCTCTCATTCCACCTTGACGCTGTGCCGCCTGGCGGGCGCCGCCTTGGGCAGCGTGAGTTCCAGAACGCCATCCTTGAAGCTGGCCCTCGCCTCGTCGCCCTGTACCGCGGCGGGCAATTGAATCGTGCGGGCAAAGGCGCCCTGGGTGATTTCACGGCGCAGGTAGTCGCCTTTTTCCTCCTTGCTTTCATGTTGCGTGCTGGCCTTGATGGTCACCGTGTCCTCGGCCAGGGTGATGTCCAGGTCGTCCTTGTTGACGCCCGGCAGCTCCGCGCGCACCAGGATCTCGGCGTCACGATCCACGACATCCACCTTCGGCACCCGCCCCTCGAAGGGCATTTCCATGTCGGCCCAGGCCGGCCACTCCCAGCGGGCCGGCAGTCCCCAGGCACGGGGAAACAGCCCCTGAAAGAGGCGGTCCATTTCTTCGAAGGGATTCAGAACGGCCCGCTGCCGGTTCTGCAGGGTGCCGCTTCGGGACGGAGTGGTGGTTACTTTGGTTTCCGTGTTCATCGTCATCACCTCCTCGTTGTCTCTCGTGGACAGTGGCGGTTCCCTACCGCCCGGTTTCCCCGCTGCCCGTTTTGTCTGAAAAGGTCATGATCCCCGAACATGGGAACCATTGCGGTGCTAACGCTCGATCTTCTTCATCATCACCTCACGGGCAGCGTATCGTTTTCCATCCGTTTATACTGTTTCATAAACCGGGTATCGTGTCTGCTACCTGTGTTACACAATCATATGGGGACGGAAGGCATGGCTTTCAATGCCCGCCCTGCTCCACGGCCAGAACGCGGCGCGTGGTTTCCAGGACGGCATCGGGGTTGAGGCTCATGGAGTCTATGCCGATGCCGACCAGGAACTCCACGATTTCAGGATAGTCCGACGGCGCCTGGCCGCATATGCCCGAATGGCGGCCGTTGCGCCGCGCGCCTTCCACGGCCAGGCGGATCATTTCCAGCACGCCGGCATCGCGCTCATCGAAATCCGGCGCCACCACCTCGGAATCGCGGTCCACGCCCAGGGTCAACTGGGTCAGATCGTTGGAGCCGATGGAAAAGCCATCGAAGAGCCTGGAAAATTCATCGATGAGAATGACATTGTTGGGGATCTCGCACATCACATAGACTTCCAGCCCGTTCACGCCGCGTTCCAGTCCCTGCTCCGCCATGCAGGCCAGCACCTTCCGCCCCTCTTCCACGCGGCGGCAGAAAGGCACCATGATCTTGACGTTGACCAGTCCCATGTCGTCCCGCACCCGCTTCAGGGCCGCGCACTCCAGGGCGAAACCTTCCGCATAGGCGGGATGGGTATAGCGCGAGGCGCCACGGAAACCCAGCATGGGATTCTCCTCCCGGGGCTCGAACCAGCGGCCTCCCAGCAGGGCGGCGTATTCATTGCTCTTGAAATCGGACAGGCGCACCACCACCGGCTTGGGATAGAAGGCGGCGGCAATGGTGCCCACCCCCTCGGAGAGGCGCTCGATGAAGAAGTCGGCGGGGCGCGCGTATCCCTGCGTCAGGCGCCTCAAGCGGGCGCGCTCTTCCTCGTCCTCTACCCGCCCGGGATGGAGCAGGGCCATGGGATGGGCCTTGATGTATTCGTTGATGATGAATTCCATGCGCGCCAGCCCCACGCCGTCGTTGGGGAGAAAACGGGTCTTGAAGGCGATCTCGGGATTTCCCAGGTTGATCATGATGCGGGTGCGCGGGCGCGGCATGGTGGAGAGGTCCGTCCGCTCCACCTCGAAGGGAACGGCGCCGCCGTAGACCCGCCCCACATCGCCCCCGGCGCAGGAAACCGTGACCTCCTCGCCATCGGAGATGCGGGCCGTGGCGTCGCCACAGCCGACGACGGCGGGTATCCCCAGCTCGCGGGCGATGATGGCGGCATGACAGGTGCGCCCGCCGCGGTTGGTGACGATGGCCGCCGCCGTCTTCATGACGGGCTCCCAGTCAGGCGTGGTGGTATCGGAGATCAACACCTCCCCAGGCTCGAAATCCGCCAGAAACTCCACACTCTCGATGACCCGCGCGCGCCCGCTGGCGATGCGGCTGCCGACGGCGCGGCCCTGGCACAGTACCTCCGCCGACCCCTTGAGGAGAAAGCGTTCCAGCACCGTGCCCCGCCGCTGCGAGGCCACCGTCTCGGGACGCGCCTGCACCAGGTAGAGTTGTCCGTCGAGGCCATCCCGGGCCCACTCCATGTCCATGGGACGGTCCTCGCCGGCATGGGCGCTGTAGTGCTTCTCCACCTTGATGGCGTAGTCGGCCAGGGTCAGCACATCCGCGTCGCTGATGCAGAATTGCGCCCGCTCGCGGGCCGTGGTGGGCACATTGCGGGTCTGTTCCCGGCTGCGCGCGCTGGCGTAGATCATCTTGATCTTCTTGCTGCCCAGGGAGCGGCGCAGCACGGCGCGGTGCCCCTGCTCGAAGGTGGGCTTGTGCACATAGAATTCGTCGGGATCCACCGCCCCCTGCACCACGTTCTCCCCCAGGCCGTAGGCGGCGGTGATGAACACCACGTCGCGGAAGCCGCTCTCCGTGTCCAGGGAGAACATGACGCCGGAGGCGGAGAGGTCGGAACGCACCATTTTCATGACGCCGATGGAGAGGGACACCTTGAAGTGATCGAAGCCCTGATCGATGCGGTAGTGAATGGCGCGGTCGGTAAAGAGGCTGGCGAAGCAGCGCCGGCAGGTCTCCAGCAGGCGGGCCTCGCCACGGATGTTGAGATAGGTCTCCTGCTGTCCGGCGAAACTGGCGGTGGGCAGGTCCTCGGCGGTGGCGGAGGAGCGCACCGCCACGCTCAGGGTGCCGCCGTACTCTTCCCGCAAGCGGCCATAGGCGGCGGCGATGGCCTCCCGCAGGTCCGGGGGCAGCCCCGCGCCGTAGACGATCTCCCGCGCGCGGGCGCCACGAGTGGCCAGATCCTCCACGTCATCGGCGTCGAGCCCGTCCAGGGCGGCATGGAGCGCCTCCCATGCCCCCGCCTCGTCCAGCATGTAACGGTAGGCCCGGGCCGTGATGGCAAAGCCGTTGGGCACCTTCACCCCCTGCGGGGTCAACCGGCGGTACATCTCCCCCAGGGAGGCGTTCTTGCCACCCACCAGGGGCACGTCGTCCATGCCCAACTGGGAGAACCAGCGTATGTAGGGACTCTCGTTCATGATTCTTCCTCCGGCGGTTGCTGTCCACAGATCTCCCTGGCCGCCGTCACGATGGACGGCACGGAGGGAATGCTGGCCGCCTCCAGGCGGGCGTTGTAGGCGATGGGCAGTTCCTCGCCGGCGACCCGCCGCGGCGGCTGGTCGAGGGTGAAGAAGGCGCGCTCGGCCAGGGTGGCGACCACCTCCGCCCCGGCGCCGGCGAAACGGGAATCCTCTTCCACCACCAGCAGGCGGTGGGTCTTGCGCAGGGACGTGATGCAGGTCTCCCAGTCGATGGGACGCAGGCTGCGCAGGTCGATGACCTCGGCGGAGATGCCCTGCTCCGCGAGCCGCGCCGCGGCCCGCAGGGACAGCTCGCGCATGCGTGAATAGGTCACGATGGTCAGGTCAGTGCCCGCGCGGCACACCGCGGCGCGGTGCATGGGCGGCGCCTCCGCCGCCTCGTCCAGCGGCCCCTTGCTGAAATAGAGCAGTTCATGCTCCAGCACCACGATGGGCTCGTCGCCGCGGATCGCCTGGCGCAACTGCCACCAGGCGTCCTGGGGCGTGGCGGGCACGGCGATGCGCAGGCCGGGGACATTCATGAGGGTCTGCTCCAGGCGCTGCGAGTGCTGGGCGGCGAGCTGTCTCGCCACCCCGCCGGGCATGCGCACCACCAGGGGCATGGGAAACTGGCCGCCGGACATGAAGGGAATCTTGGCCGCCATGTTGATGATGGCGTCCAGCGCCAGGAGGGCGAAGTTGATGGTCATGATCTCCACCACGGGCCGCAGCCCCACCAGCGCCGCGCCCACGCCGAGGCCGGTGAAGCTGCCCTCGGATATGGGGGTGTCGCGCACGCGCCACTCGCCATAGCGGGCATACAGGCCCTCGGTGACGCGGTAGCTGCCGCCGTACAGCCCCACGTCCTCGCCCAGCACGATCACATCGTCATCGGCGGCCAGCTCGGCATCCAGGGCGCGGTTGAGGGCCTGCCAGTACAGGCATGCATCATTCTTCACAGCAGCACCTCCCCGTGGCGGTTGCAATCCAGCGCGGCGCGCGCGTCCTCCATGGCGGGCTCGGGGCTGTTCTCCGCGAAGGCCACCGCCGCCTCCACTTCGGCGGCCACTTCGGCTTTCATGGTTTCAAGCGCCTCTGCGTTGAGATGCCCGTCCTCGCCCAGTTGCTCCGTGAAACGGCCGATATGATCCCCTGTGAGTTGCGCCACGGCGGGATAATCCATGGCGGCCTCGGCAATGGCCACGTCGAGGGGATCCTCGTTGCGCTCATAGGCCTGCACCTCCACCCGCGGACGGTAGTTGCCGGAATCGGCCATGGAGTGGCCGCGAAAACGGTAGGTCTCGAATTCCAGGAGTTGCGGCCCGTTGCCGGCGCGGACCTGCGCCAGGGCCTCGTGAGCGGCATGGTAGACAGCCAGCACATCCATCCCATCGATACGGCGCGCCGGGATACGGTAGGCGCAGGCGCGCTTGTAGACCTCGGGCAACGCCGAGTGACGGTGAATCTCGGTACCGATCTGGTAGTGATTGTTCTCGCATACGAACAGCACCGGCAGGCGCCACAGGGCCGCCATGTTGAGGCTCTCGTGAAAGGTGCCCTGGTTGACGGCGCCGTCCCCGAAGAAACAGATCACCGCCTCGGGCAGCTCGCGCAGGGCAATGGCGTAGGCGATGCCGATGGCGACGGGGAAGGTCTCGCCGACGATGGCATACCCGCCCATGAAGCGGCGCTCGCGGTCGAACAGGTGCATGGAACCGCCCATGCCGCCGCTGCACCCATTCTTTCTGCCAAACAGCTCCGCCATCACAGCACCCGGGGGCACGCCGCGCACCAGAGCATGCACGTGTTCCCGATAGGTAGAGACGACATAGTCCGCCGGTTCCGCGGCATGCAGGACACCGACGCCCACTGCCTCTTCCCCGGGATAGAGATGCAGGAAACCACCGATGTTGCCCTTGGCGTATTCCTCGGCCGCCCGTTCCTCGAAGGCGCGCGCCAGCAGCATGTCGCGCAGCATCTTTTTCAGCAGCTCCGTCATCCCACGCCCCTCGCGTTGCGGCATTTTGTCGCCTACACGGTAGCACCCTCCACCCCTTTCATCCGTAACCCAGGTTACAGAATCACGCGCCTCCAGGAACCTACGCCGGAAATCCCGCGCGGGTCACCGCGCCGCCATCAGCTCATTCTGTCCACGTAGCGGCCATAGAACCATTTCATGATGAAGGGCGGCAGCAGCGTGGTGAGGGCAATGACGATCACCATGCCGGCGTGGACCTCGGCGCTGAAAATACCCCCCACCCGGCCCAGTTCCGCGAAGATCAGCCCCACCTCGCCACGGGGCGTCATGGCCAGGCCGATGGCCCAGCGCGAGGCCCACGGCTCATCGATGAGAAAGGCCCCGGCCAGCTTGCCGATCACCGCCGCGGCCAGCAGGGACAGGGAAAACCACCAGATGAATGGCGATCCCCAGTCGATCTCGCGCAGGCTGAGGGAAAGACCGACGAAGACGAAGAAGATGGGCGTGAACAGGTGCACGATGGGGCGCATCTGCACCTCGATGCGCTCGGCGAATCGCTGGTCGGCGTGCAAGGCGACGCCCAGGGGGAGAAAGAAGCGCCGTGACAGGGCCAGCCCCGCGGCAAATCCCCCCAGCAGCTCCGGCGCGCCCAGGGCATTGGCCAGCCAGGCGAAGAACAGTACCAGGGACACGATGGTGGTGGGCAGCAGGCCGGGGATCTCGCTCACCTCGTCGAAGCGCTTGATGACCAGTGAAATCATCTTGGCCGCGACTGGCGCCAGAATGAAAAAGGCGCCCACGAAAACCAGCACCTTGCCGGCGCTGAGCAGGCTGACGCCGCCTCCGAGGGAGAATTCGTAAAGCAGGGCCAGCAAGACCACCCCCAGCACATCGTCCAGTACCGCCGCGCCCAGCACGATCTGGCCTTCCGGCGCCTGCTGGCGCTTGAGATCCGACAGCACCCGCACGGTGATCCCGATACTGGTGGCCGTGAGCGTGCCGCCGATAAACAGGGAGACCAGGAGGGGAAAGCCGAACACCCAGTATCCCAGGCCGAACCCCAGCGCCAGGGGTACCCCGAAGCCGCACAGCGCCACCACCAGGGACTTGGCGCCCGTGCGCACCAGGCGCTTGATATCCGTCCCCAGCCCGACCTCGAAGAGCAACAGAATGATGCCGATCTCAGCCATCAGCTTGATGGCCTCGGCGGGCTCGATCCAGCCCAGCAGGCTCGGCCCCAGCACCACGCCGGCCAGCAGTTCGCCAATGACGGCCGGCGCCCGCATGCGCACGGCCAGCTCCGCGAAGATGCGCGCCGTCAGGAGAATGACCAGCAGATTCAGGAAAAAATCATGTGTCTCCATCTACGCCCTCCTGCCCGGCCGGGGGTGGAACTCAGGCCTGCTTCCTGGCCGTCCCTTTGCGCCTGCGCGGTTTTCCCGGCGAGCCGCGGAACAGCCACTCGCGGGCCACGGTGGTAATGGCCGACACGGCGGGGTGGGAGATCTTGCGCTCCACCGAGATGGCATAGAACTGTTCCCGCACCTCATCGGTGCTGCCGAAGGCCACCACGTCATATTGTTTCTCCACTTCCCCGGCGATGGGGGAAGGCGCCACGAAGGCGCCGGCGCCCGCCCTGCCAAAGGCCTTCATCAGCGCGCTGTCATCGAACTCTCCCACGATCTGGGGATGGATATGCAACTTGTCAAACCATTGCAGGAGGCGGCTGCGCACCACCGTGGTTTCACCCGGCAGCAACATGGGCGCCCCACCGAGGCTGTAGGGAAAATCCTTGCGCAGGCGCCGCGCCAGGGCGGACGGTGCGAAAAAGGTGACACCGCAGTCGCCCAGGGAATGATTGAACCCGCGCACGTTCACCCCCGGGGGAATGGGGCCATCGGCGATGACCAGGTCGACGTGATGCACCGCCAGTTCCGCCAGCAGGGCATCCAGGGCGCCCTCGCGGCAGATGATACGCACCGGCTCCTGAAGCTGCAGGGCGGGCGCCAGCAGGCGGTAGGCGATGGACTTGGGCACCACGTCCGCCACCCCCACCTTGAACATGAGCGGCCGCCCCCCCGGCAGGCTGCGCACCATCTCCTCCAGTTCCCCGCCCAGGGAGAAGATCTCGTCCGCGTAGCTCAAGGCGAGCCTGCCCGTTTCCGTGAGTTCCAGGCTGCGGCCCACCCGCGAGAACAGGGCCTCCCCGAGGTTCTCCTCCAGCAGGCTGAGCTGGCCGCTGATGGTCTGGGGTGTCAGATGCAACCTTTCGCTGGCGCGGGCGATGCTGCCCTCCTTGGCCACCACCCAGAAATAGTGGAGATGCTTATAGTTGATCATGGCGCTCACCTGATTCGGTAAAAACGAATATCATAGCAACAATAATCGACTTTTTCTTACACTGCAATAACCCTATGATTCTTGTACGAGAATAGCCTGGAACATATCCCTGGGCAGGGGGAGGACGAAAAGATACACCATGATAGCGGGGACCGTACTCTATGCCGTCGCGACCTACCTGCTCATGCTGGCGGCCTTTTACCATGCCCGCGTCAGGAAATTTCATGTCCCGGTCATGATCGCGATCATGATCAGCGACCTGTTGTTTCCTTTCTATCTCGTCGCGACGCGCGACTGGTACCAGCGCCTGATCGTACACGAGGACATTCTCACATTCGGCGTCTGGATGCATCTGGGCGCGGTGGTATCCCTCTTCGTGCTCTATGTCCTGCAGATCCAGGCAGGGCTGGCGCTGGTACGCGGCGGGGAGACGGAACGCACCCGGAGAGATCATCGCGCCCAGGGCAAGACGATCCTGATCATCAGGGCGTTCGTGATTTTCACCGGCGCCCTCCTGGTGCCGGGCGCGGAATCCGAAGGCGGGGCCGAGGAGATCTGAAAGGCATGCATTCCAAAGAAAACGGGACCCGCGCTCCCCAGGCGGTCAATTCAGGCGCCGCGGACGAACGCGGCCTCATCAAGTTCCTGCTGGTATCCGTCACCTCCTTTTTCATAGGCACGGTCCACGGCGTGCTGCAGATACAGCCGCCCATACGCGCCTGGCTGGATTCCATCGGCAGTCCCTACGGCGGACCCGGACACATGATCGACCCCCTGGCCCATGCCCATATCAACGTCGTGGGCGGCGTGGTGCTGCTGTGCATGGCGGTCACCTACTATCTCCTGCCCCGCATTTCGGGAAAGCCGCTTTTCTCCCGGCGCCTGGTCGAACACACATTCTGGTGGACCACCCTGGGCATCGGCGGTTTCTATACCACCCTGATGGTCTTCGGCTACATCGAGGGCGAGCTGCTGTTGCAGGGAGACACCGTGGGCATGGAGGAGGTGCACCAGGTCTATACCCCCATCATCGCGGTGGTCGCCACCGTGATGGGCATCGGTTTCTGGATATTTTTTGCCAACGTCTTCATGACGGCGAGGACTATTTTCAGCAGAAAATCACCATGACAATCTGGCAGGGGAGGTTCGCAATGAACAACGAATACTGGCTGGTCATGCTCGTGCTGCTCACTTTCACTGTCGCGGTCAATATCGCGCTCGTCGAATAGCGGCACGCCGCCATGAGATCGGTATTTTCGAATGCCGATAAAGAAATATTCGACTTTTTCTATTTTGCAAAAGACCCTATCTTTGTCATAGCCAACAAAACGCGGGAGGTCATCATGCAAATTGACATCCAGGCACGCAGTTTCCCCCTGACGGAAGCCCTGCGGCGCCATATCCGGCGCCGCCTGGGCTTCGTCCTCAGCGCGCGGGATGAGCATATCCAGCGCATCGTGGTACGGCTGTCGGACATCAACGGCCCCCGCGGCGGCGCCGACAAGTGCTGCCACATACAGGTGGTGCTCAATCACCTGCCTGACGTGGTCATCAAGGACACGGAGGCGGACCTCTATGCCGCCATCGACCGCGCCGTGGACCGCGCCGGGCGCACCGTGGGACGGCGCGTGGAGCGCCAGCGGCTCAAGATGCGCTCGGGCGTCGCGCACGGACAGATCGTGCGCATCTGAGCCGGCGCGCGCCAGTGATACTTATCTGAACCAACCGGAACAAGCAACAGGAGAACATCGCCATGAATCCATCGCTGATGAATTCCACGACCACACGCAGCCAGGAATCCATCCTGGCCACCAATAAGGTTATCCGCAACACTTACGTCCTGCTTTCCATGACCCTGCTGTTCAGCGTCGTGACCGCGGGGATTTCCATGGTCATGAACCTGCCCCATCCCGGCCTGCTGCTGACCCTGGCCGGCTATATCGGCCTGCTGTTCGCCACCGCGAAATTCCGCAACAGCAGCCTGGGGCTGGTGTTCGTCTTCGCCCTCACCGGCTTCATGGGATACACCCTGGGCCCCATTCTCAACGCCTATCTGTCCCTGCCCAACGGCAATCAGCTCGTCATGACGGCCCTGGGCGGCACGGGCGCCATCTTCCTGGGTCTTTCCGCCTACGCCCTCACCACACGCAAGGACTTCAGCTTCATGGGCGGCTTTCTCTTCGCCGGCATCCTGGTGGCCTTTCTGGGCGGACTGGGAGCGGTGATCTTCGCCATGCCCGTCTTGTCCCTGGCCATCTCCGCCATGTTCGTGCTGCTGATGGCGGGCTTGATCCTGTATCAGACCAGTGAGATCATTCATGGCGGCGAAACCAATTACATCATGGCCACCGTGACGCTCTATGTATCCATTTTCAACCTGTTCACCAGCCTGCTGCACCTGCTGGGCGCCATGAGCGGCGGCGACGACTGACGGCGCGCGGACCACGGGAGGGAAATCCATGGCGCTGGTGCAGATCCGTGACATGCTGGCCCATGCCCGGCACAACGGCTATGCCGTGGGGGCATTCAGGATACGCGGCCTCGAATACCTGGATGGCGTCCTGCAGGCCGGCGAGCGGCTGCACGCGCCGCTGATCCTCACTCTCTCCGCCGCGCCGGACGGCTCGCGCGGCCTCGCGGCCCTGATGGCGGCGGCGGAGCATGCCGCAGCCGAGTCGCCGGTGCCGGTGGCCCTCCACCTCGCGGACTGCGCCACGCCGGCTGAAGCCACCCGGGGCATCAATCGCGGGTGCAACAGCATCGGCGTCATTCTGAGGCACGACGCGCCGCACAGCGACACCCGGCTTGCCCGGCAGGTGGCCGGCATGGCCCATGCCTGCGGCGTGCCCGTCACCGCGGCCATGGCCACGCCCGCCGGCGTGGAGGACGCCCGGCGCTTCGCCGAGGACACCGGCATCGATTTCCTGGCCATCCCGGACGGCAGCCTGGGCGGGGTGGCGGAGTTTCTGCAAGGCGCGGGCACGCCTCTGAACACCCCCCTGTGCATCACGGGGGATCAGGAGCTGGACAGCGCCCTGCTGTCGCGGCTGATCACCCATGGGGTGGGCCGCGTGGATTTCGACACGGTGCTGACCCGGGCCGCCTCCGCGCATCTGCGCCGCGCCTCCACCCCCGGGGCCGCTTCGGCCGGCGGCCCGGCGTCCGGCCTGCGCGACACCATCGCCCAGGCGGCGGAACAGTGCCTTGAGTACTGCGGGTGCGGCGGCCGCGCGGCGGAAGTGCTGCAGCACGCCACTCCGTGGGCGCCGGTGGAGCACGTGATCATCTACAATGTCAGCGGTATCAGCGAGCAGGATACCGAGGCCATGATGGCCGAGGGACGGCGCGTGCTGGGCGCCATCCCCGGCGTGCGCAGGGTCGTCACCGGCACCGCGGTCAAGGACAAGGCCGCGTACAAATACTGCTGGATCGTCACCTTCGTCCACCCCGATGTCATCGACAGCTACCGGGAGCATCCCGCCCACGTGGCCTTTGCCGACAATCTGTTCCGCCCCGTTGCCGGGGAGCGCATCAGCATCGACTATCAGACCTCCCGCGGCCAGCCGCCCGCTCAGGCGAAAATCATGCGCCGCCGCAACATGCGGTAGACCCACATCTTCACCGCGTCGTTGACAAGAAACCAGGCCAGGGCATAGGCCCAGATCCACAGGGCGTATTCCCAGCCGATGGGCGTGATCATGAAGCCGTACACGGCGATCAGGGTGCCCAGTATTTCCGTGCCGAAGGTGGCCCAGAACAACAGGGGGGACGGCCACGGGCGCTGCCAGAACCAGCCTTCCGAGCGCGTGATATAGAGGGTGCTGTGCCCGGCGATGATCAGCTTGAGAAACAGCAGCGAGCGAATCAGATCCTCGGAAACCCCCTTCTCCTGCAGGATGAAAAACAGCACGAAGGAGGACACCACCCCGGTGATGCCCAGGACGGTGGAAACCGTCAGCAGCTCCGTCATGTTCCAGCGCACGGGCGCCTTGTGCACCCGGGTATGGTCGTAGGCAATGGCCAGAATGGGAATATCGTTGAGCAGGGCCAGCAGGATGATCATCAGGGCCGTGATGGGATAGAAATCGAAAATGACGATGGACAGGGTCATGAAGAGAATGATGCGAATGGTTTCGGCGATGCGGAAGGTGGCGTAACTCTTCATGCGCGCGAAGGTGATGCGCGCCTGGCGCAGGGCGTCGTTGATCACGGACAGGCCGGGCGCGGTGAGGATCACGTCGGCGGCGGCGCGGGCGGCATCGGTGGCGTTGGAGACGGAAAAGCCGCAGTCGGCCTTTTTCAGGGCCGGGGCGTCGTTGACCCCGTCACCGGTCATGGCCACGATATGGCCGCCTTTCTGCAGGGTGTCGACGATGCGGTACTTGTCCTCCGGCACCACCTCGGCAAAGATATCCACCTCCTCGATCATTTCGATGATGGCCGATTCGTGGCTGTGGATGAATTCCCGATCCAGCAGGCGGGTGTCATAGAGTTCCCGCACCTGCTCCATGACGCTGGCCGCGAAGCGCCTTGCCTCCTTGAGTGACACGTCTCCCTTGAGCTGGCGGTAAATGGCCGTGGTCAGCACCTCCACCAGACCCAGCAGCTCGTTGGCGCCCGAACCCGAAAGCTGCGCGGAGCGGATGGCGCGCTGCTCCAGATTGAGAAGCCGCCCCACTTCCCTGGCGATGGCCACGTTGTCGCCGGTCACCATCTTGACCTGTACCCCCATTTCCCGCATCTCGGCGATCACCTGCCGGGAATCCTCGCGCGGCGGATCATAGAGCGGTATCAGCCCGGCCAGGCGCAGGGACCCCTCCCCTTCCCGGCGCCCCACCATGAGGGTGCGGTATCCCTTGGCGGCCAGCAGATCCACCGTGGCGCCAAGATCCCGCGCGGCCTCGTCATCCAGATCCGCCATGGCCATCAAAACCTGGGGGGCTCCTTTCACCGCGACAAAACGCCCGTCATCGCACTCTATCGCGGCCTCGGTGCGCTTGCGCACCGGATCGAAGGGAACAAAAGAG
>Ga0256830_1001511_pt1 | contig 16381 bp, 14 predicted proteins | sample 128326metaG_FD_190537 | JGI IMG/M metagenome (GOLD analysis project Ga0256830, IMG submission 190537) | Hydrothermal vent microbial communities from Lau Basin, Pacific Ocean - 128-326 | ecosystem: Environmental > Aquatic > Marine > Hydrothermal vents | place: Pacific Ocean: Lau Basin | collected... | reverse complement strand
GGTTGTTCAGGCTTTTGATATGGCAAGAGTGGGTGAGGATGCCGGAGAGGTTGCGGGAATAGGCAAAATCGGCGTTCAGATCTCAAGCAGCGTTGAAGAGCTTTCGAGTGATGTCGTCATAGACTTCTCTGCCCCATCAGCCACGATCGAACTTCTGGAGGTTTGCGCTGAGAAGGGTGTGAAGGCGGTGGTCGGCACCACAGGTCTCAACGAAGAGCAAAAGAAGAGGGTTGAGGAGTTGTCCAAAAGCGTTCCAGTCGTTCTCTCGCCCAACTTCAGCGTAGGTGTGAATATATTCTGGAAAGCTCTCGAAGCTCTGGCGGAAAAGCTTTCAGACTACGACATGGAAATAATCGAAATTCACCACCGCTTCAAGAAAGACGCGCCAAGCGGAACGGCTTTGAAGGCCGGAGAGATTTTGAGAGAGCATTCAAAGAGAGACTTGAGTTTTGTCTTCGGCAGAGAGGGTGAAAGTCCGAGGAAAGACGAGGAGGTGGGAATTTTTGCTGTGAGAGGAGGAGATGTTGTTGGAGAGCATACTGTTTTCTTCATTGGCTTCGGAGAGAGAATTGAACTCACGCACAGAGCCTGGAATAGAGAGGCTTTTTCGAGGGGAGCGATTAAGGCAGCCAGGTGGATTGCTGGAGTTGATGAGCCCGGACTTTACACCATGAAGGACGTTCTCGGCATATAATTTCGAAGCCTTTATCTTTTCCTCCACCCCCCTTTTCAGGGGATCACAATGGTGACTTACAAGGAAGTTGTTGAAGCAGTTGTCGAGCTTTTCAGGAAAGCTGAAACAGAGTTACCCGAGGATGTTGTTGAAGCCCTGCGAAACGCATATGAAAGAGAAGATAATGAAGTTGCAAGGAGCATACTGAAGGCGATTATTCAGAACATAGACACAGCGAGAAAGCTGAAGGTGCCGATGTGCCAGGACACCGGCATTCCGATCATATTCGCGGAAGTTGGAAGAGAGCTGTGTTTGGACTTCAACCTCAGAGACGCGATAGTTGAGGGCGTGTGGAGAGCAACGAAAGAAGTGCCCCTCAGGCCGAACGCCGTGCACCCTCTTACAAGAGAGAACCCGGGAACGAATGTTGGAATGCACATACCGCATATCACGTTTGACATTGTCGATGGAGACGGATTGAAGCTGACAGTTTTGCCGAAGGGAGCAGGGAGTGAGAACGTCTCAGATTTGAAAATGCTCCTGCCCAGTCAGGTAAACCAGATCGAGAGGTTCGTCCTCGAGGTTGTCAAGAACGCGGGTGGAAAGCCCTGCCCACCCATAGTCGTTGGCGTGGGCATAGGATCAACATTTGATGGAGCTGCAAAGCTTGCAAAGAAGGCTCTGCTCAGAAACATGACCGAGATGAGTGAGTTCGAGCTGAGTTTGCTTGAGAAAATAAACAGCCTCGGCATAGGGCCGGGAGGGCTTGGCGGAAAGGCAACCGCACTGGCTGTGCTGGTTGAAATGGGCCACTGCCATACGGCCTCACTGCCCGTTGCCGTGAACATTCAGTGCTGGGCCAACAGGAGAGCTTCATTATTTCTGAGGTGATGGAGATGGCTGAGTTCAGGCTCAAAACTCCTGTCAAAAAAGAGGAGATTCTGAAACTGAGTGCTGGAGATGTGGTCTACATAACGGGTATGATGGTTACTGCGAGAGACGAAGCCCACATGAGGATGATAGAGTACTTCGAAGAGAGTAGGGATTTACCGTTCAGAGTGGAGGACGTGATCATATACCACTGCGGGCCAATAGTTGTCGAGGAGGGCGGAAAATTCAGGGCGATTTCAGCCGGCCCCACAACATCTGCGAGAATGAACTCTCTCACACCTCTGATACTGGAAAGAGTGAGCAGGATGATCGTAATCGGCAAAGGGGGCATGAACGAGGATGTTGTAAATGCACTGAAAGGAAAGGGAGTTTACCTTGCATATACAGGTGGGGCAGGGGCTTTGGCTGCGCAGGCAATAAAGGAGATCAGAGGAATTTACTGGGAGGATCTGGGAATGCCAGAAGCTGCATGGGTTTTTCAGGTTGAGAATTTTGGTCCTTGCATCGTCGGAATAGACGCTAGGGGAAACAGCCTGTACAGAGAGGTGGAGAACATTGTCAAGGAGAACTTCAGACTAATCCTTTCTCAGCCATAACCTCCTCCACTATTTTTCCCAATTCAACACTCTCTGCCCTCTCCCACAGATACCAGAAAAGATACTCACACCACCTGATGAAATCCCTGTCCTCAGAAACATATATTCTGTCTGTCCTGTCGTTTAGCTGAAGAATGCCAAGTTTTCCATCAATAACTCCAAGCTGGATGGGTGTGTCAAGAACTCTTATCTCGGCCTTGTTTTTGATTATCTCGTACTCCTCCCTGCAAAGATCCATATCCATCAGCACTTTCCTGAAGGTTGACTTTCTACCAAAAAGAGTTTCATAGTTGCTTATAACCCTCTCAGAAACGCCTTGAAGATTTTTCTCAGCCATCAGCCTGTAAACATTATAACTTATCACTTTATCTACATACAATCCGTAGTTTTTTGCTTTTGCCACAGCCTCAACTCCAATTCCCAAGGCGGTTTCAACATCCATCACAGTGGCTTTTTTCAGGTTATGAAATCCCGCCACAAATCCAGACGGAAGGAGAGATATGAATTCAGAGAGCTCAAGAATATCATTCCTGTATTCATAAACACATTCCAGTGATGAGAGTATTTTTTCCACCGCAACACCAAAACCTGTTAGCCTGTACTTTCCATCAGACCTTTCAGCAATATCCAAACTCTCAAGTTTTGACATAACCCTTGATGCCGTTGAAAATGAGATGCCATTTATTTCAGTGATATCACCAACACCGCATGGTTTTTCTCTGAGTCTCCTTAAAATTTCAATTCTTCCCTGATTTCCAAGCTCTCTCATGAGGTATTCTTTCATATTCCTCAAATACTCCGTTTTTCTTTAAAATTTTTCGATTAGGTTATGTAAAATGTTATTATAATTTTTCCAGATAATATTTGCACATGTCTGAAATCCTACATTCTTTGCACAGCGGTCTCAAAGGTTTGCAAACTGTCTGCCCATACCCCACGAATGCCTTGTTAACCCTTCTCCATAATCCCTCAGTGATGACTTTCTTGAGCTCAATTTCTGTCTCTTCAGGAGTTTTTGTTTCCACAATGCCAAGTCTGTTTGCGATTCTGTGAACATGGGTATCGACTGCTATGGCATCCTTTCCAAAAACCTCTGAAAGAACGATATTGGCAACCTTCCTTCCAATACCTGGAAGCTTGACAAGCTCGTCAAGAGTGTCAGGGATTTCTCTTCCATCAAGCTCTTCTGCAAGCTTTTTTAATATTTTTGCCTTGTTTCTGTAAAACCCCACACCTCTTATCAGCTCTGCAAGCTCACTCTCATCGATTTTTTTCAGATCGTCAAAACCCTTCACCCTCTCAAAGAGCCTTTCAGCAACTGCTGCAGTCTGTTCATCTCTTGTTCTGGTTGAAAGAATAGCTGAAACGAGAACTCTGAAAGGGTCTGTTGTTCTTTTCTTAAGAGCATAGACGGGGGCTTTTCTTCTCTTTGCCTCTTCTTCCATAACAGACAGAATCCTTTCAATGTCCATTCATTCTCATCTCCAGATCTTTTCTAAGGCTGTGGTAGCATCTGAATCTCATGTCAGGAACAAACCTGAATTTTTTTAGCGCCTCCAGAGCTTTGTCACTTTCATAGAGCCAGAATTCAATTCCTGAATTTCTTGCGGTAAGGTAATCAAAATAATAATCCCCGATGAGAATCGTGTCATCTTTTTCAGCTCCAACCTCGCCCATTGCGTAAATAACAGGCAGGGGGGAGGGTTTTATCTCATCCTCTCTGGTAAAAATAAAGTCAAATCTGAGACCATGCCTTTTGATATTTATTTCAACACTCTTCATTGAATTTCTAGTGTAAAGGGCTGTATAAATTCCATTCTCTTCGAAAAATTCAAACAACTCTTTAACTCCAGAATGTAGTCTTGATCTTCTCGCACAGTCGATTTCGTGCTTCTCAAGAACCGTAAGACACTCCCATCCATCCTCTCTTTTCATTATCTCCTCGAGTATGGAACCATTTATCCCCAGTTTTTTCTTCACCTCTTCCACTGGTATGTTGAACTCAACAAGTGTTCCGTCAAGATCAAATACAACAAGTTTCACTGTGAGAGTATTTCATTGAGGATTTAAAAAATTAGCCGAGAGGATAATGACAGGCAAATCCATGTTTTCCACCTATGAGTTCAGGTTCCTCTTTCTCGCATTTTTCTTTGGCAAAAGGGCATCTCGGGTGGAATCTGCAACCTGATGGCATTTCCATTGGATTTGCTACATCTCCTTTGATGTCTATCTTCTCTATTTTTCTTTCAAAGCTCGGCACAGACGAGAGAAGAGCTGCAGTGTATGGGTGTTTTGGACTTTCGATAACTTTTTCCATATCTCCGGTCTCAACGATTTTGCCAAGATACATCACGGAAATTCTGTCACTCACAATCTTCCCAACAGAGATGTCGTGGGTTATGAAAAGCATACTGAGGTTGTAGTCCCTCCTGAACTCCATGAGCAGCTCAAGTATGGCTGCCCTCAGACTTACATCAATCATTGAGACAGGCTCATCTGCAACCACAAAATCAGGTTTTAAGATCATCGCTCTGGCTATTACAACCCTCTGCCTCTGTCCACCCGAGAGCTGATGCGGATACCTCCCAAAAAACTCCTCCCCTGGCAAACCAACTCTGTCAAGAATTTTCATTGCGGTTTCCTTTGCCTCATCTTCCTCACATATATTGTGAATCAGCAAAGGGTCAATAAGATGTTTCCCAACTTTCATTCTCGGATTCAGAGAGGCATACGGATCCTGAAATATCATCTGTATTTTCCTTCTGACTTTTTTCAACTCTTTTCTTCTCAATTTCAAAACATTTTTACCCTCAAACAGGATTTCTCCATCTGTGGGTGTCTCAAGACCAGCAATGAGTCTTCCAGTGGTTGTTTTCCCGCATCCTGACTCCCCTATAAGAGATAAAACCTCTCCTTTTTCCATACTGAATGTAATTCCATCTACTGCTCTTATCCACTTTTTTTCCTTTGACAGCAATGACTCAATAGCCGATTTCTGAACAGGAAAGTACTTTTTGAGGTTTCTAACTTCAATCATCCTTTCACCCCGTAAAGCCAGCATTTTACAGTTCTGCCATCAACATTTACCTCAGGTGGCTCTCTCCTGCATACTTCCTTGGCAAAAGAGCATCTCGGTCTGAATCTGCAACCTTCTGGAGGATTGGATAAATCAGGTGGTGAGCCTGGGATTGGCTTTATTTCTCTGTCAACCCAGAGATCAGGAACGGACTGGATCAATGCCTTTGAATAGGGATGAAGGGGTTCATTCACAAGCTTCATGGAGTCTCCATACTCCATAAGCCATCCTGCATACATCACAGCTATTCTGTCACTTCTTTCAGCTGCAAGGGCGAAATCATGTGTGATAAACATTACGGCTTTACCTTCATTTCTGAGCTCATCAAGTAAATTCATTATTTTCTCCTGAATGATCACATCCAGGGCTGTTGTTGGCTCGTCTGCAATCAGAAGCTTTGGATTGAGCATTATTGCCATGGCGATCATCACTCTTTGCCTCTGCCCCCCTGAGAGTTGATGTGGATAATATTCGAGTCTGTTTCTTGGCAGTCCTACTTTTTCAAGCATGTCACCAGCTATTTCCTTTGCCTCATCTTTGCTGAGTTTTTTGTGTGTGAGGATGGTTTCGATCATCAGATCCCCTATTTTTTCGAGAGGGTCTAAGCTTGTCATGGGGTCTTGAAAGACCATCCCGATTTCCTTTCCCCTGATAGTTCTCATCTCGTTTTCGCTAATTCTTGTCAAATCTCTACCATCAAATAAGATCTGTCCGGCTGTAATCCTGCCGGGAAATGGAATAAGCCTGATAACAGAGAATGCAAGGGTGGTTTTGCCGCATCCACTTTCTCCAACAAATGACACAAACTCACCGACGTCGAAGTCCACTGATACTCTATCCACTGCTCTCACAATTCCATTTCTCGTTTTGAACTGGGTTTCAAGATCTCTGATCTCGATAAGCATTACCTCTCCCTCCTCGGTGCATAAATTTCGCTGAGTCCCTCACCAATTAATGCAAAGCCAAGAGAAAGGAGCATGACCATCAGTCCTGGGAATGTTATCATCCACCAGTATCCCGCCGGAAGATAGGGTCTTCCAGAACCAAGTTCAAAGCCCCAGTCTGGAGTGGGAGCGCTCACTATGAACCCGAGGAAGCTCAGTCCAGCTTCAGTGAGAATGGCATCAGCTATGTTGAGTGAAAAAACAACCAGAAGAGTTGGAACGAGATTTGGAAGAATATATTTCCTCAATATTCTGAAATCACTTGCACCAGTTGTTTTTGCTGCCTCAACAAACAGTCTTGTTTTCAGGCTGAGAACCTGCCCTCGAATCATTCTGAAATAGGTGGGGATATACACAACAGAAATTGCTATCACTGCATTTATCACACTTGGACCGAGAACTGCAGCAATCGCTATTGCGAGAATGAGGCTTGGAAATGCATACATTGAATCCATTATCATTGAAATTGCCCTATCAAGCTTTTCCCCGTAATATCCAGATATCAGACCCAGAGGGACTCCAAAACTCATGGAGAAGATTCCAGCAGTTAACACAACCGTGAGAACTATTCTCGAACCGTAGATTATTCTCGAAAATACATCTCTTCCAAGATTATCAGTACCCATTAGATGTTTCAGACTTGGAGACTGCAACCTGTCCTTAGTCATTTCCAATGGGTTGTAAGGAGAGATGATATTTGCAAAAACAGCCATAAAAACAATTACGAGAACTATTGCCAGACCGGCTATTACCATGTTCCTGCCCTCGTACTTCGGTATGAACCCAAAGAGATTTTTCGCAATGCTCGCAACTTCCACTCCGATCACCTCAGTACCTTATTCTTGGATCGAGAAGGGCATAGATTATATCCACGATAAGACTGATTATCGCAACAAAAAGGGCATAAAACACTATTGCGCCCTGTACGGCAGTGTAATCCCTGTATTCTATTCTCTCAATCAGAAAAGTCCCCATTCCAGGCCAAGAAAAGGTTGTCTCTGTAAGCACCGCACCACCAAGAAGGATTGCAAACTGCAGACCCATTAGAGTGACAACCGGGATAAAAGCATTCTTTACTGCATGCTTAACAATTTTTCGATTACCAATTCCTCTCGCCCTGTATGCAGTTATGAAGTCTTGACCGAGCACTTCAATCAGATTGTTTCTCAGCAACCTTGTATAAGCCCCTGAAAGAACAATTCCGAGAGTCAAAGATGGAAGAAAAAGATAGAGGAGTGAGTCACGAAGGGATGTGAGGTTTAATGTAAGAATCGAATCAAGAACATACAGGCCTGTTATATGTTCCGGTGCCATGTCTGGAGTTATTCTGCCACCAATGGGTAACAATTTTAAGTAAACTCCAAAAAACATCTGCAAGAGCATACCAAACCACGGAATGAAGAGAGTGTATGCAATAACACTGTATATCCTCATTCCTGTATCAATTTTTGATCCATGCTTAAAAGCTGCGATTGAGCCTGTCAACAATCCGAGAATAACACTGATGGTGAACCCAAATATTGTGAGCTCAAGAGTGGCAGGAAATCTATCCATTATCTCCTCTATAACAGGTCGTTTACCCCATATCATCGATCTGCCCAGATTTCCTGTGAAAACACCTTTCAAGTATTCAGCATACTGGATAAGAATTGGCTTGTCAAGTCCTGCCTCATGACGCATCTTTTCGAGGACTTCTTCAGGAACTTTCTGCCCAATCATTGAGGAAATAGGGTCTCCCGGCAGTATTCTAAGTATGAAAAATACCACAGTGAGCAGTATCAATACCGTCGGCAAAACCAGGAAAGCCCTTGTGATTATATACGCTTTCAGAGAGGGCATGAGCCTGCTTTTTGTTCGCTGCTTAAAAAGGTTATTTCAAACAAAAAATAATAAAAAATTAAGAAATATCCAGCAGATAATACCTGAATATCATGGTCGGATCAAGTACTATACCATTTATGTTTTTCTTGGCCACAATTGTTAGCTTACCCTGAACGAGTGGTATTATTGGTGTATCCTCAGCAAGTTTCTCCTGTATCTGCTTGTAATACTGCTCTCTTTCACTCATTGAAGTAGATGTTGCTGCTTTCTGAAGCAGTTCATCCATTTTCGGATCTGAATACGGAAAACCAAGCCACCTGTTTGCTCCAGACTTGAGGAATGGAGTCGTGTAATCGTCTGGATCAAGGTAGTCCGGATACCAGCCGAAGAGGGATGCCATCATTGCAGATTTTCTGGCGTAATCAACGTAAGTTGACCACTCTGCGCTCTTTAGTTCAACTTCAATCATTCCTGTTTTTTCAAGCTGAGCTTTCAGGACCTGGGCGAGATCTTTTTCTGTGTCACCGTAGTGTGTTGGAGTCCACCAGAGTTCGATCTTTAATTTATTGTTCTCACTGTATCCAGCCTGAGTCAGGAGCTGTTTTGCCAACTCAAGATTTCCATCACCATATTTGTCCTTAAAGGCGTCAATGTGGGACCACATTCCGTTGGGCACTAAGGAGTAGAGCGGTTGCATCGTTCCCAGGAAGACCGTGTCGATTATTTCCTGTCTGTTTATTGCTGCAGCTATCGCCTGCCTTACAAGCTTATCCTTTGTTGGATACCCTGTGCTTTCATTTCCATTGAGGACAAGATACCTTATAAATCCTCCGGGAGCCTCAATAACCTGAACATCTTTCTCCTTTTTCAGTGTTTGAATGTCGATTGGTGTTAGCGTTCTCCAGGCTATATCGACCTCTCCCTTTTCAAATGCAAGTCTGAGAGTGGTTGCATCCTTGTAGAATTTTATTATTATCCTGTCAACCTTCGGTTTATCCCCAAAGAAGTTATTATTTGCTTCAAGAATTAACTCCTGATCCCTCACCCAGTTGACGATCTTGTATGGTCCAACTCCTCCAGCGGTCTGATCCGAGTCAATCTCATTTGGTTTGTAGGCGGGATGTACGGGGAAGTAGGGTGGAGTTGCAAGCAGAGATGGGAAGTATGAAACTGGTGTTTTTAATGTGAACTTCACTGTATAGTCATCAACAGCTTCCACATCCTTAACAAAGTCTGTCACAAGCCATGACGGGTCACCCTGTATCTTCATCACTCTCTTTATGCTCCTGACAACATCCTTAGCTGTGCATGGTGTTCCATCAGCAAACTTCAGATCCTTTCTGAGGTGGAATATGTAGACCTTTCCGCCATCCTGTACCTCCCAGCTCTTTGCAAGATAGGGTTCAAGCTCGGTTGTTCCTGGCTTGTATCTCACCAAGCCACCCATTATATTGTTCATCACTTCCCAGGTGTAAAAATCGTAGGCATTTGCTGTATCGAGATCTGTTATCTTATCAGTCACACCTATTGTGATGGTTTTCATTTCAGGCGTTTTCTTTGCTTCTGGTGTCCCTTTCTCTGCTGGAGCCTCAGTTTTTTTGCTTGCGCATCCAAAGGATATCAGTGCCAGAACGAGAAGTCCAACTATCAGGACCTTTTTTCGATTGGACATGAGTGTAAATTGAATTAGGTTTTATTTAAATTTACTGAAACTAAAAACCGGGCTATTTAAATCCTCTTTCTGAACTCAGCAGGAAGCTTGAGAATGCTTGCCAGCCCTATTAAATTCTCCTTGCTTATCAGCCCATCTGCAACATCTTTCAGAGCTTCTTTTGCGTTGAAGGCTATCCCAAGACCAGCCTTTTCAATCATGATTCTGTCATTGGCTCCATCCCCAACGGCAACTATGTTTTCCCTCCTGATTCCCTCCTTTCTTGCCATTTCCTCGATGATTCTCGCTTTCTCCTCTGCCGTGATTATTTTTCCTCTGATTCTTCCTGTAAGCTTTCCATCTCTGATCTCAAGTTCGTTTCCAAATGCATAGTCAAGTCCAAGCTCATTCTTGAGCTTTTCGGTGAAGTAAGTAAAGCCTCCGCTGATGAGAGCAACCTTGTATCCAGCTTTTTTCAGGCTTTCAATCAGCTCTTTAGCACCTTCAGTTAGCTTTACACTGTCATATATTCTCTCCATAACCTCAACTGGCAAACCTTTAAGCAGCTTCACCCTCTCCCTCAACGCAGTCTCAAAATCAATCTCACCATTCATTGCCTTGCCTGTTAGCTCCTTAACCTCTTTTTCAACTCCAGCCATCTTTGCAAGCTCATCGATTATCTCCGTATCAATCAGGGTAGAATCCATATCAAAAACTATCAGCCTCTTTTCCTCCTTTGAAATGTCGTAAGGCTGTATAATCACATCCAGCCCTGTTCTCTCGATCTCCTGTTTGAGCTTTTTCTTGATAATCTCGAGGTCCGCCCCCCTCAGATCTACTTCAATTGAGATGGAGATGAGCTGATCTCTTGCGGTCAAACTTGTTCTTTCGATGTTTACACCATGACTAAAAAGAATTCTGGAAACATCTCTGACTATTCCAACCCTGTCCTTGCCAATTACCGTGATAACATACCTCTCCTTCTCTTTCTGCTCAATTTTTTCAAATGGGGAAATGTGAACCTGAACACCTATCTCATTTCCAGCCTCATCAAGTCTTTTTCTGATCTCATCAAGATCCAGCTTGCATTCAGATATGTCTCCAACTGCAAACATCATGAATATGCCATGAAAAACATTCTGCTCGATATCGACGATGTTTATCTTTGCATTGGCTAAAACATCCGTTATCCTGTAAACTATTCCCGGTTTGTCAACTCCGAAGACTGAGATTGCGAGAAGTTTCACAGAGCATTTTTGCAGAGAGTGTATATGAAGGTTATTGTTAATAAAATTTTCAAACATAGCTTTCAGTCCCCTCACAAAACACTCAGAAAAGGTTACTGAATAATACATTCTAGACTTTCTTACTATGATAAAACATTTTCCAAATCAATAGGAAGGTAGAGAAGCTTTTATAAAATAAAAACTCACTCCGCCTAGTTTTCCGTGGAGGCTTCTTTTGTTGATATGGGGGTGGTTGATTGAGGAATAGAATCATTTCGGTGTCACACATAACCTCATAAACACATAAGACGATAAAGTTTAACAATACAATACCAAAAATTGGTTAGGGGGTAATACCATGATGGAAAGAATAAAAATCTCAAATTTTCGCTCGATAAAAAAAGCAAACATAGAGCTTGCACCTCTGGTCATACTCTACGGGCCAACAGCTGGAGGTAAATCTAGCTTGCTGTATAGCATGATAATCCTAAAAAATTTCATCAATAACCCTAACCAACAGTTAGATGGGTTTTTCAATCTTGGTTTTATGAACTTAGGTGGATTTGATAATTGTGTGTTCAACCATGATAAGGGAAAAACGATAGAAATTTCTTATATGACCAAGGATGGGGAATATGGGATTGCCTTAAAAAAGAATTCAGCACGCATGTTTCTAAATTCAAAAATTATTCAAATGGAGGTTGAAGTTAGTGTTCCATATCCACTTAATCAAAATTTCACATACAGCATAAGAGACGAGAGCGAGGAGTACACAATTAACTGGAATGGGCTCTCAGCTTCAATTTCTCCAAAGCAACCTACATCCAAATCCCAAGAAAAAGCAAGAATGTTGAGCCAAACATTGAACAAAATTCCAGATTATATAAGAAAAATCGACATAGTACCTCATAATCGAGGGTTTTTCAAACCCAACTATTCACCTATCCCAATAAGCCAAAACCCCACATCTGAGGATGAGGTGGCCACTCTCATAATAAACGACCCAAACTTGGCACCAAAAATAAGTGTTGATCTTGAAAAAATATTGGGCAGAGATTTCAGGATATATACTCCTCCAGGAACGTCAACAGTATTCTTCCAATCGACAGATAAAACATCGAGAATGCCAAGCTACCTTGTAAATGAGGGATTTGGTGTAAATCAAATTGTTTATTTATTATCTAAAATCCACAGGGCAGAGATGAGAACAATTTTGGTAGAAGAACCGGAAGTTCACCTACATCCCTCTACCATTCGCAATCTTGTCAGAGTATTCTGTTCAATAGTCAGAGAAGAAGAAAAACAGATAATCTTAACCACACATAGTGAGGTATTTGTTAGTTCAATTTTGGCTGCCATTAGAAGAAAGGATATAGACTACCGAAGTGTAAAATTCTACTTTGTTGAAAAAGAAGGAAAAATAACAAAATTTGAAGAGCAAAGAGTAAGTGAAGATGGTTTAATAGAAGGTGGTCTCTCATCTTTTGTGGAGGGAGAGCTTGAGGATCTGAAAGCTTTTTTTGATTAAATCAATTAATACGGGGGGTTGCGTTATTACAATATATATAATAGATGAGTGGTTATGGTCTGATTTAAGAGGAGAAAACGAGAAAAAGAGGCAAAAGGAGGCAATTGAATTTATTGAAGCTATTTTTGAAAAATGTGATAGAATTGCCGTTGCAAAGGGTTCAAAATTTCAGAAAAAAGAAAACAAATTCTCAAAAGAAGTTGATAAAGACATTCGCCTCAGAGCTATTGCTAGATTTTATTTTTACCAAATCAGGTGGAACTTAGACAAATATATTGAAATAAATGTTGATGATACAGAGTTGGATGACGAATACTTAAAAAACATAAAACCAGATGACGCTTATTTACTCAGAACATACCATAAGCTCATGTCATTAATAAATGAACATAGATCGAACATACTCATTCTAACCACTGATAAACCACTCAAAGAAGCTCTCGATGAAAAAGGAATTTCATGCAACCTTAGAGATGAGTTCTTAAAAGAATATATCAAATAAATGCAGAACCAAATCCACCAAAATCCTGAAACAGGTTTTCAGATTGAATCATTAACAAGAAACATTAAAAATTCTCAGAGGAAATTTCCTGAAAGTCATATTCAGGGTGACAATTATGAGAGTAGGAGTCTTTGTATGTCACTGTGGATTGAACATCGCGAGAGTTGTGGATGTAGAGGATGTTACCGAATATGCAAAATCACTTCCTGATGTCATTTTTGCTCAGGATATCAAGTATGCCTGCTCCGACAGCGGGCAGGAAGACATTATAAAGGCTATTAAGGAGAATGAACTTGATGCAATTGTCGTTTCTGCATGCAGTCCAAAGCTTCACGAGGTAACGTTCAGGAGAGCTGCGATAAGAGCTGGATTGAATCCGTACATGGTTGTCATGGCAAACATAAGGGAGCAGTGCTCATGGGTTCATCAAACAAGGCCAAAAGCCGCAACGGCAAAGGCAAAAGATCTTGTGAGAATGGCCATCGCATATGCAAGAAACCTTGAACCATTATCAAGAAAGAAGATCGAGGTTAAAAGGGCTGTTGCAGTTATCGGTGGTGGAGTTGCAGGTATTGAGGCAGCATTAAACCTTGCGGATGCAGGAATAAAGGTTTACCTGATTGAAAAAGCCCCGACAATTGGAGGAAAGATGGCAACCCTGAACGAGGTTTTTCCAACAAACGATTGCTCAATATGCATTCTCGCACCCAAGATGAGCGAGGCTTTGAACCATGAGAACATTGAGGTTATAACAAACGCCGAGCTTGTGGACTTTGAGGGACATGTTGGAAATTTCAGGCTTAGAATACTCAGGCATCCCAGATACGTGGATGAGAGCAAGTGCAAGGGATGCATAGACGACTGCAGTTCTGTATGTCCTGTTGAAGTCCCAAATGAATTTGACTACTCAATCGGGACGAGAAAGGCAATCTATCTCCCTATTCCCCAGTCAACCCCGCTTTATGCTGCAATAGACTGGCAGCACTGCATAGGTTGCAGGCTGTGTGAGAAAGCATGCGAGCCGGAGGCGATAAACTTCAATCAGGAGCCTGAAGAGGTTGAGATCGAGGCTGGAGCGGTCATTGTTGCAACAGGCTTCAAGCCATTTGATGCAAGAAGAAAGGAAGAATATGGTTACGGAGTTTACAAGAACGTTATCACTGCTCTCGAGCTTGAAAGGCTTCTGTCTGCCTCAGGCCCAACCCTCGGAGAGCTGTTAAGACCTTCGGATTCAAGCATACCTCAAAAAATAGCGTTTATTCAGTGCGTTGGAAGCAGAGATGAGAAAACAAACAGATACTGCTCAAGAGTTTGCTGCATGTCAAGCCTGAAAAATGCATATGCAATCAGGGAAAGATATCCCGATGCAGACGTTACGATATTTTATATAGATATAAGAGCATATGGAAGGATGTACGAGGAGTTTTACACGAGAGCTCAGGAGAAGGGAATCAGATTCATAAGAGCAAGAATTGGAGAGATTTATGAAAACAAGAATGACAGTCTTGTTCTGACATATGAGAACACACTTCTTGGTGAATTGCAGGAAGAGGAGTTTGATCTGGTCGTTCTCGCAATAGGACTTGAAGGAAATACAGAAATTGCCCAGAAGCTCGGATTATCTGTTGGAGAGGACGGATTCTACGAGGTTGCCCATCCAAAATTGAGGCCAGCGGAAACAGATGTGAAGGGAATATTTCTTGCAGGAACAGCCAGTGGCCCGAAGGACATTCAGGATTCAATAGCCTCTGCAGGACTTGCTGCTGCAAAGGCGATGGAACTCATAATAAAGGGTGAAACAGAATTTGATCCTTACAATGCCTACGTTGATGCTGAGAAATGCATAGGATGCAGAATATGTGTTGATGTCTGCAATTTCAATGCCGCATACATGGAAGGAAAGAAGGCAAAAATTGATGCGAATGCATGTGTTATGTGTGGTGTCTGTGCTTCCGCCTGTCCCGCTGATGCAATAGACCTGGGATTCTTTAAAGAAGATGCCATAATCGCTGCAATAGACGCTCTTACAGAGGAAAAAACCTCTGATCCCCTGATCCTTGTCTTCGCATGTCATTTCTGCAGCTATGGTGCGGCGGATCTTGCAGGCACGACAAAGATACAGTACGATCCAAATGTGAGAATTGTCAGAACCCTCTGCTCTGGAAGAGTTGATCCCGAATGGATACTGAGAGCATTGAAGAAGGGGATTGATGGTGTTATTGTCTCAGGTTGCAGGCTTGGAGAATGCCATTTCAAGGTTGGAAACTATCATGCCGATGAGAGAGTTAAGACATTGAAGGAGGCATTAAAGGAGGCTGGAATAAATCCTGAAAGAGTTGCAACGATCTGGCATTCTGCCGGAGAGGCAAGCGGAATTGCTGAGGACTTCAACGAATTTGTGGAAAAAATAAGGGAATTTGGGCCGATTGAGCAAGAGGTGGTTAGAAGTGGTTGAGAGAGACTTAGATTTCGCTGACGAGACCAAATTCAAATACATTCAGAGAGCCAAGGACGAGGTAAGAGAGCTTATTTACGACTATAAGGTATGCAACGGATGCGGAATATGCGTTTATGCATGCCCTGTCAATGCAATAGAGCTTGGACCTGTTCATGACATAGCAATTGGTCTTGAAATGCCTCCTGTGACAGTCGATCATCTGAAGTGTGCCTACTGCGGGATATGCTATGCTCTCTGCCCCTTCAATGCCTTTGATTTTTTCATAAATGGTGAGAGGGTTAGAAAAGATGATTTTCCGCTTTCACCAGCAAGCTTCACGGAAATTGATTACGAGAAGTGCACTGACTGCACGCTGTGCTACAAGGCATGCCCCGATGATGCAATAGCCAGAGAAATTGAGGTGAGAAGAGAGGACATAGAGGAGAAAAACGAGGGAATAGAGGGGAAGGTTGTCATTGACAGAGAGAAGTGCAATCTGTGTGGAATTTGTGCTGAATTCTGCCACATCTTCACAATGGTTGAAAAAGAGTCAGGCCCGACAGATCCGATGCCATATGAGGACATTCTGATTGATGAATCGGACTGCGATTACTGCAAGCTGTGTGAGGACGTTTGTCCTGAAAATGCGATAAAGGTTGAGAATGGAAGGAGAATTGACTTTGAGCTTAAAAAGCTTGCACACATTGAGGTTGATAATGAGAAGTGCTCAAACTGTGCTTACTGTGAGGTTGTCTGTCCTTACGATGCCATAAAAACTGTTAAACCAGCCAAAGGTGAGCTTTTTGTTTATGAGCCGAGAATGTATCGCTGTGATCCGGTTGGGTGTGGTGCATGCATAAAAGTATGCTGGCACAACAGGGTGTGGTATGTTGGAGAGAAAGAGGCAAGGGTCTATTTCAATGAAGAGCACTGCATATACTGTGGAGCCTGTGAGAACTCCTGCCCTTATGACCTCATTGGAGTGAGAAGAGAGGAATACTACACCAAGAACAACATTTCCTGGGAACCATGGATA
>Ga0256830_1001510_pt1 | contig 16386 bp, 15 predicted proteins | sample 128326metaG_FD_190537 | JGI IMG/M metagenome (GOLD analysis project Ga0256830, IMG submission 190537) | Hydrothermal vent microbial communities from Lau Basin, Pacific Ocean - 128-326 | ecosystem: Environmental > Aquatic > Marine > Hydrothermal vents | place: Pacific Ocean: Lau Basin | collected... | reverse complement strand
CGATGTCGCATGCCTGTATGCTGAGATTATGCCCTCCTTTATATCCTCCTCTCTTATTATGGCAACGTGGTGAAATGCAAGTCCAGCACTCCTTTTTTCCTGAAATCCACCGAAGAATATCACCCCTGTTCTTCCATCAGCGCTCAGAGCGCGGCTTATGTGTGCATCCCTGAATTTTTTTGCCTCTTTTTCTGCATTGTCCGTTACTATAACCTCCACTCCCCTCGCTTTCAGTATTTCAATCATTCTCACCCTCAATCACCTCTGCAAAATCCCTCACATTTCCTCCAGCCCTCCTCAGATTTGCAAGGCAGATGGGGCAGAATGTCAATATCTCTGACTCCCCAAGCTCTTCCAGCCTCAGTTCTGCTATTTTTGAGGAAATTAATGGTGATATTGCCTCTACTGGACCTCCACAGCAGCTTGTAATGTTTTTTGAGTATTTGACATCATGATATTTTATCCCGGATCTGTCGAGCACGTCTCTCACTCTCTCTGAAATGCCGAGGTACCTGCCGTAATAGCATGGGTCGTGTATAACAAAAGTCTCCTCTGAGTTCGTCCTGACACTTTCAATAAGCTCCAGATAGCTTTTCACCTCAAGATCGAAATCAGCGTACATGGGGTAGAGGGATTTCAGGGCATAGGCTGTGTGGGGGTCTGGAGTGACAATTCTCTCCACCCCGGTCATCTTCAGCCTTTTCACAACCTTCAAGGCATGTCTTTCAAAAGCCCTTTCATTTCCGAGATCGTGGAGCAGAATTCCTGAATACGTGTCAAGTTCAGGTCTGTAGAAAACTCCATTTTCTGAGGTTTTCAGGATTCTGTAGATATTTACGAGAATTCTGTTTGCTTCTGCTTTCAGTTCTGCTGGAGTTAGCGTTCCGATGAGGCTGAATGGGGAGAGGATTTTTGAAACGTGGAGAATGTTCTGGAGTTTTGAGTTCTCAAGCCTCTGGAGGTATCTGACAGCGGTTTCGATGTAGGGGGTTATCTGGTAGAGCATTCCGGTGAAGAAAAGCCACTCACCCTCTCTGTCTGTGCTGACTTTTTTCCACCATGTGTTGATTCTGCTGTTGTCAATTCCAAGCGGGTTTTCCTTTTTTTCTATGTTCCTCGCAAGGATCTGGACAATCAGGCGTGGATTCAGCATGTCCCTCACCACTACAGAACAAAAAATTGAAGAACTCTTATAAAAAACTGATGATTGGATGTCCCTGTTTGATGAACTGAAAACAGAAATTGAGATGTATTTCAGAGAAGCTGAAGAGGCTGGATTTGAGTGGAAGAGAGTGGAGTGGGAGCTTGATAACATGGTGTATCCATTTATTGGCAGTTTTCTTGCTTCAGGAGAACTGAGCAGAGATGAGGCTGAAAAGCTTTTCAGGATGTGCGAGGAAAAATTGAAGCAATTCAGGGAATCTTTATAAACATACGAATGCAGGTGAATCTGTGAAGATATATATAGTTTACAATCTCGGACAGTACAATCATCTCATCCACAGAACATTGAGAGATCTCGGTGTTGAGAGCAGACTGATTGACAACACCACCCCATTGAATGAGATTGATGCAGATGGGCTCGTAATTGGTGGTGGGCCGGACATAGAGAGGTCGGGAAGTAGCATTGACTATGTGAGAAATCTCGAAATCCCAATTCTCGGCATATGCCTTGGACATCACATCATTGCAAAGGCTTTTGGCGGGGAGATTGGCAGGGGAAGTGTTGGAGGATACGCTGAGGTTGAGGTTGAAATACTCAGGGCAGAGGAAATTTTTGAGGGATTCCCTGAGAAAATAAGGGTGTGGGCGAGCCACATGGATGAGGTAAAGGTGATGCCTGAAGGTTTTGAGCTCATGGCAAAGTCGGACATCTGTTCTGTTGAGGCAATGAAACACAAAAGCAAGCCAGTCTTTGGCGTGCAGTGGCATCCTGAGGTTTATCACAGCCAGTATGGAGAGGAGCTTTACAGAAACTTCATTGAGATTTGCAGAAGATGAGAAGGACTGTTCTTCTGAGCGCAACGCTCTTGCCATTGATGATCTCAAGCGGAATGGTCTACTCTGTGCTGCCAATCTACATCTCCGAGGAGCTTGGGGCGAACAGAATAGAGGTTGGAGGGATTTTCACTCTTGGAGCAACAGTCGGGCTGGTAACATCATACATTCTTGGAAAAGTTGCTGACAGAATTGGAAAGAAACCCATGATTCTTCTCTCACAATCCGGGTTTGCATTCGTCATGCTCTCCTACTCGCTGATCTATGACAAGAGCTATGCCTACCTGATTCAAATCTTTGAGGGGCTTTCCTGGACAATGCTCGGGGTTTCAGCTCCAGCCTTGATTGCTGATATAACGGAAAAAGGTGAAAGGGGTGAGGCGATGGGGATTTACTCCACAAGCTGGAGCATGGGATGGGTTCTCGGCCCTATAACCGGTGGAGCTCTCTCGCAGTTCTTCGGATTCAGGGTCATGCTGAGGGTTTCATTTGCCATGCTGGTTTTTGGCTTCATCGCCACATACCTGACACTCAAGAAAATTGAAGAATGATGTTCTGTTTGTACCCACAATTGGGGCATCTGTCGCCTCTTAGATCAATCCTTCTCACGTAGAATCCCTCTCTCTCGATTAAGAGGTGTCCGCAGTTGGGACAGTATGTGCTCTCGTATTTGTGCCCCCACACATTGCCGATGTAAACGTACTCCAGCCCGGCATTTTTTGCGATCTCAACAGCTTTTTCGAGGGTTCTCACTGGGGTTGGAGGTTTGTCGAGCATCTCATGATCCGGATGGAACCTTGAGAAGTGCACCGGAATTTTTGGATCAAGATCTACAATCCATTTTGAGAAATCTCTTATCTCCTCCTCGCTATCATTAAGATCTGGAATCACAAGGTAGGTTATCTCGATGAAAACGCCCTTCTTCCTGAGATGTTCAACGCTTTCAGTAACCCTCTCAAGCCTTGCACCACATATTTTCCTGTAAAACTCATCCCTGAACGCCTTGACATCCACATTTATTGCATCGAGAGCATCAAACTGCTCGATTGCTTCATGGCTCATGTAGCCATTTGAGACGTAGTTGACGTAATAACCATGCTTTTTCACAATTCTACTTGCATCCAGATTGAACTCATGCATGATGGACGGCTCGTTGTACGTCCAGCTCACGCCATCAGCGTTGTATTTTTCAACGAGATTGAGAACATCCTCTGGCTTCATCTCCTGAAGGTATGGAAAGTCCAGATCTGCAAAGCTTATGCCGTAGTTCTGGCAGTGCTGACACCTGAAGTTGCAGCTCACTCCACCAAAAGACAGGGACTTTGTTCCGGGCATGAAGTTGTGAAACGGCTTCTTTTCTATCGGATCGAGGTGGATTGATGAGACAAGACCGTAATTGTAAACAAAAAGCATTCCATCTTCATTTTTTCTTACCCTGCAGATTCCCCACTGTCCCTCTTTAAGCCTGCAGTAGTGCATGCATGTTTTGCATCTCAGGTGATCATTTTCCCTCTCATACAGATATGACTCAACTCTCATCTGATTTCATGTTGTTTTCAGCTCTCTTCAATTTTATGGTGAAAATCGCTCCAGAAGGTCTGTTGTCAGTCACGGTTATTTTCCCTCCATACCTCTCAATGAGCTTTTTGACTATGTAGAGGCCAAGCCCTGAACCCTCTCCAAGAGTGAAACCCTCCTCAAAAATTCTCTGCTTCAGGCTGTCAGGAATCCCCTCTCCATAGTCAATAACTCTGATGATAACCCTGTCCTTTTCTTCTTTTATCTCAAATTTTATTCTGTCTGTTTTTCCATGTTTTACTGCATTTGACACGAGATTCTCGAAAACAGAGTGCAATCCATCATCTGCCAGAGCGACTCCATCTCCGCTCATCTCCCATTTGATATCGTGAACCTTCATGACATCCTTTATAACCTCTGATACCTTCATTGGATAGAGCTGACTCTCGCTCAAAGCCATTTCAACGTTTTTCAGCTTGGTTATTGTATCAACAGCTCTCTCAGCTCTGTTTATGATCCTTGAGCAGTAATCGCATCTCATTCTCTCGTTTGCAATCTCTGCAAATCCTCTTATTACCGTAAGATCATTCAGAATGTCATGTCTGAGTATTCTGTTTACAACTCTCAGATTTTCGGCAATTCCATTTATCTCTCTTTTACTTCTCTCAATTTCATCGAGCGCAAGATTGATTGACTCTGCAAGATCTTTTAACTCATCGTCTCCAGCCATGATTATTCTCTCCCCTGTTCTGAATCCTCTCTTGCCGATATTTTTCATGAAATTTGACAGAATCGAGATGCGGTCGTAGAAAGTTCTGTTGATCAGAGTGGAGGAGATGAGCACTGAGGCTGCAAGTATCAATGCTGAGAGAATCAGAAAATAGTTGTAGGTCTCGGCTATGAGCGGGTCTATTATACCCCTGTATGCAATCCTTATGTATCCGACAGGAATGCCACTGGTGTTTGTGATGGGGAGAAATTCGCTGATCTCGCCATTCACTTCTTTTCTATCCTTTGAAAACTCTACCACATCAACAGTCAGGATGTTTCTCAGCTCGCTGAGGTAGTCCTGATCAATTCTTTTTATAACGGCCACATACCCCTGAAGCTCTCCATTTGCTTCTCTTGGAAAAGATATGAACATGAAGAGCTTCCCGTCATGGTAGCAGAACCCCTTTCTCATTTCCTTCGATGTTTTTGCGTTGGGAGAAATGAGCTCGGCATCATTGACATCAAATGGCTTTTTTAAGTGCGGGTTCTTGTATATTCCCTCTACCTCACCATCTGGGGAATAGTACACTATCGCAGTGTATTTGTGGGTGGCGAGTATGGTCTCGGGAGAGATGTTATAACGGTTTATATAGTAATAGCTTTCTACGAGGGATTTGAACTCTCTATCTATAACCTCATTCAGAACACTCTTTTTTCCCGAAATCCACTCTCTGTAATACTCGTCTGTTCTCTCATGAATAAGTTCGACAATAATCACAGATATGGATATGTAAAAAACAGCAAATGAAACTGCGATAATTATTATGAGCTTTGTCTTTACAGACATCCTCCCACCATTATTATGATTGTTATATTAGTTTCAATTAAATTTTTTAATGATATTTCCTTAAAAAATTTTCTCTCAAGCGAGCTGAAAATCAAGTCTGGAGTAAACATTGAGAAATGTTTTAAATTCAGCCTGGTTAATTTTCTCGGAATGAAAATCCTTCTCACCAATGATGACGGTCTTTACTCACCGGGACTGAGAGCATGTCATGAGGTTCTGAGCGAATTTGGAGAGGTTTTCGCTGTAACCCCTGTCGTGCAGAAAAGCGGGGTAGGGAGGAGCATCTCCATACTTGAACCAATACGGGTGAGTGAGATAACAATTGATGGAATGAAGATCTATGCAGTTGATGGCACCCCGACAGATGCTGTCATAATAGGCATACATGAAATCATAGGTGAAATTCCGGATCTAACCGTTTCGGGGATCAATCTGGGTGAGAATCTTTCAACAGAGGCAGTAACTACTTCTGGGACAGTAGGAGCGGCACTTGAAGCATCAACTCAGGGAAGCAAGGCAATAGCAGTAAGCCTTGAGATGAGGGATATATTCAAGTTTGAAACATTTTTCGCACCTGCCGACTTCTCAAATGCAAAAAAGGTTCTTAAAGAGGTTGTTGAAAGAATAATAAAGCATGAAGTGCCTGAAGGTGTTGATCTGTTCAACATAAACGTGCCTGAAAACTGGAATGGGAGGTACAGATTCACAAAGCTTGCAAGAAGGCTTTACAGAACGAGAATCGACACAAGATTTGATCCGAGAGGCAGAAAATACTACTGGATTGATGGAGTTGAGGAAGAGAATGCTGATGAAGGCACAGACCTTCACGCGATAAGAAATGGGTTCGTATCCATAACTCCGATAAGCCTTGACATGACATCCAGAATTGATTTCAGCATCCTTGAGAGGTGGTTTAATGATTGAGAAGGTGAGATGTGCCGAAAAAGCTCTTGAATACGTCGAGGATGGAATGGTCATAGGACTCGGAAGTGGAACAACAGTTAAAGAGTTCATAAAGTTGATGGCTGAAAAAATTGAAAAGGGTTTGAGAGTCGAGGTAATTCCAACGTCAATTGACACCCATCTTCTGGCTGTTGAGCATGGAATAAAGGTGACCGATTTAATGGAGCATCCGGAGCCTGATGTATGCATTGATGGGGCAGATCAGATTGACAGGGAATTCAATCTAATAAAGGGCGGAGGAGGTGCATTGACAAGAGAGAAAATAGTTGCATACGCATCAAAAAAATTTGTGGTTATAGCAGATGAATCAAAGCTTGTTGAAAAGCTAAGCATGCCCGTTCCAGTTGAAATTCTTCCTTTTGCCCTTGGATCTGTTAAAAAGAAGGTTGAGGGGCTTGGGTTCAGATTAAATTTAAGAGAGGGGATGGGAAAGCTGAAGCCAGTTATCTCCGACAATGGAAACATCATTGCGGATGTGGATACTGGAACTGTTGAAGAACCTGAAAAGCTTGAGAAAACTCTCAGAATTTCTGGAGTAATTGAGAATGGAATATTTCTGGCTGAAATGGTTGATGCTGTTGTTGTTGGGAAAGAGGATGGTGCGGTGGTTTTAAGAAAATAAAAATAGTCTTCTGCTTCAGCGACAGGCTCTTCCTCTCTTTTCAAAATCAATCATCCTAAGAACATTTTTTTAAAATTGTACCAGAAATATTGGGATTAAAGGGGAGTTGTGACAATCCCGAACCCCACTCTCTCACCGAGATTCTTCCATCCCTGGCGTTATTCATCTTTTTAATTTCTCAGGAATCATAAACTTTCCGAGGTCACATAACTTAGATGAACAGCAGGGAAGAAAAAGTAAATTAATCCCCTCGCATTTTCCACCACCATGAAACTTGTCACATGTGGACTGCCTTACGCTAATGGTAAAGCCCATATCGGACATCTCAGGACATACATACCCGCTGATGTCTATGTCAGATACCTGAGACTGAAAGGAGAGGATGTGATTTTTGTATGTGGAAGCGATAGCCATGGCACTCCAATTGTCGTGAATGCCGAGCAGCAGGGTTTGAAGCCTGAGGAGCTTGTTGGTATCTATCACGAACATTTTCAGAAAATCTTCAAAGAGCTTGACATTGAATTCGATTATTACGGCAGAACTGACAGCGGGTATCACCATGAAAGAACCAAAGAAATCGTTCAGAGGCTTCTCAATAATGGCTACATCTACCCCAAGGAGATAGAGCTTGCCTACTGTCCCAGATGTGAGAGGTTTCTGCCTGACAGATACGTTGAAGGAATATGCCCGTATTGTGGAGCGATTGCAAGAGGTGATGAGTGCGATCAGGGATGTGGAAAGCACCTCGAGCCGGGTGAGATTCTTGAGCCAAGATGCAAGATCTGCGGGACTCCAGCTGAATACAGGAAGCAGAGGCACTATTACTTCAGGCTCTCAGCCTTCAAGGAGTTCCTTGAAAAATACATATCTGATCTCAGAGGAACTGAAAACGCTCTCAATTATGCAAAGGAGTGGGTGAGAGGTGAGCTCAGGGACTGGTGCATAACGAGGAACCTTGAATGGGGAGTGAGATTTCCGGAAGATGAGGAGCTTGTTGTTTATGTGTGGGTTGATGCACCAATAGGCTACATAAGCTTCACAGAAAAAGCCTGCGAGAAACTCGAAAAAGACTGGAAGGAGATATGGATAGACGGCAATGCTGAGATAACACACTTCATAGGGCTTGATATAGTCTATCACCACTGCATTTTCTGGCCTGCAATGCTCAAAGGTGCAGATTACGCTTTGCCCGATGCAGTTGTTGCCAGCGGAATGGTAAAGGTTGAGGGCAGAAAATTCTCAAAGAGCAGGGGATATGTGGTGTGGGTTGAGGAGGACTATCTGAAATCGGGGCTGAATCCTGACTATCTGAGATACTACATAGTAAACTACACATCTCATCAGAGAGATCTGAACTTCTCCTGGCATGTTTTCAGAGATAAAGTGAACAATGAGCTCATCGCAACTCTCGGGAACTTCATTTACAGAGTTATGCACTTTGCCTGGAAGAATTTTGGTAAGGTGAGAATGGAGGTTGATGGGGAGGTTGTTAATAGAATAAGAAAGGCAAAGGAGACAATAGAGGATGCCATTGAGAGGTGGGAGTTTAAAGAGGCGAGCGATGCTTTCATGGAACTTGCAGGATTTGGTAATGCATTTTTCCAGTCTTCAAAGCCATGGGAGGTTATAAAGAGAGACAGGGACGAGGCTGAGAGGACAATAGCCTCAGCCCTTGCTGTGGTCAGGGCACTGGCAGTTCTTGCTTATCCCGTCCTTCCGAGGTCAATGAAGGCTGTTGCAGAAACCGTTGGCATGAACCCTGAAAATGCAACTCTTGAATCTGTCCTTCAAATTCCTGAGTATGTTGTTGTTGGAAAGCCAGATGTGCCATTTGAGAGGATAGATGATGAAAAGATGGAGGAGCTTGAGGGAATAATGATGAAGAGGATAAGGGATAATACTGAGGGGGAGATGAAAATGGACGAAAGGATCGGAATTGAGGAGTTTCAGAAGCTCGACATCAGAATTGGAAGAGTTGTTAAGGCTGAAAAGGTCAAGGGCAGTAAAAAGCTAATGAGGCTTGAGGTAGATATCGGAAGCGAAATCAGACAGGTGGTTGCGGGGATAGCCGGTGAGTACGAGCCCGGGCAATTGGAGGGAGAGCCTGTTGTTGTTCTCGCCAACATAAAGCCAGCAAAGCTCATGGGAATGGAGAGTGATGGCATGATACTGGCAGCAGATGTGAACGGAAAGCCCGTGCTTTTAAAGCCTGAAAAAGATGTCAGGCCGGGAGCAAGGGTAAGATGAGGATCAGGGCAGGAATTGAGGAGTTCAGGAATTGGCTTGAGGAGAGGGGATACGGGGAGAGAATGGGAAAGGAGGGGCTTGACGCCTTTTTAAATTCAGGTTTCCCATCCCTCTTTTTCAGCAACAGCAATCTGCTGTATGCCTTCATCTACTCCAGAATGGGTCTTGGATCGGAGAGGGTGAATGAGCGGATAAGATTTGAGCTTGCAAAGAGAATCAATGCGATATTCATCGAGAGGGATTATTTCGAGATAGAGTTCATTCAGTGACAAGGCTCATCATCGGGTATTTTTTCTCGTCATCCCATCTCAGCACTCCGATAGCTTTAATTCCCTCTACTTCAACCTCCACCCTTGCGTAAATCATGTCTCCTTCCAAGGAGCAGTAATTGAATTCTGATAGCTTCTCTGAAAGCCTTTTTCTGTCTATTCTCACCTCAGCACCAGCAACATAGGGCTGAAGCATAATGCAGCTCTTCATGGCTTTCTCAAGAATCTCTGCATTCTTTAGGCTTACAGGCATACCAACAAACTGATGAAACAAAGCCCCAAGCTTTATTCCCACCTCGAAGGCTGCGATCTCTTTCATGAACAAAAAGGTTATCTTTTCCTTTTCTCTCTTTCGGTTTATGAGAAATGTCAGAGTTGCTGTGACAGTTGCAGGAAGTGACAGCATAGGTGGAGCGGGAATTCAGACTGATCTGAAGGCTTTTTCATCATTTGGAGTTTATGGAACAGCGGCAGTAACTGCCATAACAGCCCAGAACACTTTTGGAGTTGCAAATTCCATGATGCTTCCTGGGAAGATCGTGTATGACCAGCTCAAAGCAATTGCAGATGACTCAGGTATTGATGCTGGAAAAACGGGAATGCTCGGAAATCAGGATGTTGTGGAGCATGTGGTGAAATTTCTTTCAGAATACGAGTTTCCACTTGTTGTTGATCCTGTCATGGTTGCCAAGAGCGGGGCGAGGTTGCTGAATGAGCGAGGAATTGAGGCTCTGAAAAACAAACTCATTCCAAAGGCGTTCTGTGTCACTCCAAACACGGAAGAGGCGGGGATTCTGACAGGGATAAAGATAAAGGATGTTGATGATATGATCAGGGCAGGAGAGAGAATCGTTGATGAGCTTGGATGCCCTTCGGCTCTCATCAAGGGGGGGCATCTGAAGGGTGATGAGGTTGTTGATATTCTTTACCACAATGGAGGGGTTTACGAATTCAAATCAGAAAGAAAGGAGGGTTGCTTTCACGGCACAGGATGCATGCTTTCAGCGAGCATAGCTGCAAATCTTGCATTGGGGAAAAGCGTTGTTGAGAGCGTAGAGGCTGCAAGGAATGCCGTTTACGAAGGAATAATCTATTCAGTTTCAGCAGGAAAGAACTGTGATTCTGTGAATTCCATTGCCGTGATGGAGAGAAAAGCCTTGGCTTATGGGATGGTTCAGGAGATGGAAAATGCGATCAGGAAACTTGAAAATCTGGATGGGATTGAAAATCTTATTCCGGAGGTTGGCATGAACCTTGTTTATGCGATGCCTGCGGTCTATGCAAGAGGTGTCAGCGACGTCCTTGCCATTGATGGCAGGATATTCAGGGGTAAAACTGGGATAGTTCATTCCGGCAGATTTGGGTTTGGTTCTTCAAGACATCTGGCAAAAGCCATTCTGAAGTACATGCATTATTATCCTGAATTCAGATCTGCAGTGAATCTGAGATACAGCGACGATCTGATTGAAAGAGCAGAAAAGATGTTTGCTGTGTCGTTTTATGACAGAAGAGAGGAGCCTGAGGAGACAAAGAAAAAAGAAGGTGCAACAATTCCCTGGGGGATGGAGAGTGCAATCAAAAAGTCAGGGCACAGACCTGATGTGATATATCATCTGGGTGATTATGGAAAGGAGCCGATGGTGGTTGTTTTTGGAAGAAATCCAGCAGATGTGGCAGAGAAGGTCAGGAGACTGCTCTATGAATGATCAGAAAACCATCTGAAATTGCAGAGAAATCAGGCATGAGGACGTTTTCAGTAGAGTAATCCGAGACCTATTTTTTCAAAACCGCAAAGGTTAATAATTGAGCTGAGATGCCATCTGCGGGTGTTTAAAATGGGAAAGGTGAATATTATCGATCTGAGCCTTAGAGACGGTCATCAGTCTCTTGCAGCAACAAGAATGAGAACGAGAGACATGATTCCCGTTCTGGAATTAATTGATGAGGCTGGATTTTACAGCATAGAGATGTGGGGGGGAGCGACATTTGATGTCATGCATAGATTTCTGAATGAGAATCCATGGGAGAGGATAAGGACTTTCAGGAAGTATGTTAAAGACACTCACTGCCAGATGTTATTGAGAGGACAGAATCTTGTGGGATACAAACATTATGCCGATGATGTTGTGGAGAAGTTTGTTCAGAAAGCTGTTGAGAATGGAATCTCATTTTTCAGGATATTTGACGCATTGAACGATGTGAGAAATCTTGAGCTTTCAATAAAATCCGCCAGAAAGTATGGTGCAGAGCATGTTCAGGGGTCAATCTGCTACGTCATCTCTCCAGTCCACACCCTTGAAAAGTATGTTGAGACAGCTGAGGAACTTTCAGCTCTGGAAGTTGACTCAATTGTAATAAAGGACATGGCGGGAATGCTATCTCCGCATAAAGTTTACGAGCTTGTCAGGGCTTTGAAGAAGGAGATTGGAATCCCTGTGAATGTTCATTCCCACTACACAAGCGGCATGGCAGCAATGACGATGCTGAAGGCTGTAGAGGCTGGAGCTGAGATGATTGACACAGCCATGTCCCCATGGGCGTGCGGGACATCACATCCACCAACCGAATCCCTTGTTTATGCACTGGAAGAGCTCGGATACAGCACAGGCGTTAATATAGATGTTCTGATGGAAATAAGGAAGCATCTGCTTGAGGTAAGGGAGAAGTATGCAGGGTACATCAAAACCCTATCAACGATCCCGGATACGAGAGTTCTTAAATTCCAGATTCCGGGAGGGATGTTCTCCAACATGCTCTCACAGCTTGAGGAGCAGAATGCTCTGGACAGGCTTGAGGAGGTGCTTGAAGAAGTCCCGAGGGTTCAGGCAGATCTCGGCTACCCACCTCTCGTCACTCCAACATCTCAGGTTGTTGGTGTGCAGGCTGTGCTCAACGTTCTGTTTGGAAGATACAGGATGGTCACAAAGGAGACAAAGGATCTTGTCAGGGGTATGTACGGCAGAACTCCCGCACCGATAAGTGAAGAGATAGTTAAGCTCATTCTGAAGGATGAAGAGCCGATAAGCGTGAGGCCTGCAGATCTCATAGAGCCAGAATTTGAGAAGGCGAAGCAGGAACTGATCAATGAAGGTGTTGAGAATCCGAGCGATGAGGAAGTGCTGATCTATGCTCTATTTCCATCCACAGGCCTCAAATTCCTGAAGGGTGAGGCAAAGGAAGAGCCCTTCCCGTCTGCTGCTGGAGATGTTAAGGGAGAGTTTGAGGTGGAGATTGAGGGAAAGAGGTACACGGTAAAGGTTGAGTAGTATCAGATCTCAATCATTTTTTCGATATTTTTTTGCAGTATTCAAAAATTTCTTTAACTCTCTTTTTATGATTTTCAGGTATTTTATCCAGATGTTCAGAGTATTCTATCTCCTCTTCCACCCTGTCATACATATCGTCAGAGATTTTTAGGGAGGTCCCGTCTCGATAGGGAGTTCACGGAATTTTGTACAGACCACGAAATACTGCTTAAGGACTTTGAAGTCACGGGTTGCGATGTGCAATCTGAAAAATAAAAATCAATGTGCACGAGAGTTGGTAATGTCATCCCCCCGATATGATCGGATGTCATGATAATCAGATTGCTGGAGCTGGACACATCAGAATTCTGATAACACCTCCAGATCGCAGGAAAATAGCAAAAGGTTTAAATATGGAAATGATTAAATAAAAAAAGGGTGGCGGCGGAGTGAAAGTGTCGAGCTTAGCTTCGCCGCCAGTCGATAGTAGACTATATATACCTGAGCTGACATGATGAGAAAAAAGTGTGTATAAAAGGAGGTAGGGAGAGTATGAGTAAGGTATGGAAAATAGGAATTGCAGTATTAGCGGTTCTAATGGTGGCAATGGCTACAGCGAGTGCGGCTACTGCAACTATTAGCTTCTCGACTACACCATACAACGTTACATATGGGGACACGGTAACATTTGATGTCACCTACTATAAAAATGAGGTTTTCACGGTAAAGGTAATCAACAGGGGTACAGGAAAAGAGGTTTGGAGCGATTCAAAGACAACTGGTGGGACATATTCATTCTCAATAGGGACAACGGACAAGCTGTATCCGGGGATGTACAACCTAACTGTTGTCAACAGTACAGGGGTTGTTGCTTATGATTACTTTAACGTGACATACGATAAACCTCTGGTTGTTCTTCAAATCAAAAACCCATCAAAGCCAGAGATTGTCAGAGGTGATAACTTAGTATTCGACGTAAAAGTGTATTACCAGAATAATATAACTGCAGTGAATGTCACAATCGGAGGGCCAGTATCACCTAACGGGACGATATATGTGAATTACAGCGGTGGGAACATTAAATTGCTTAATGATACCGAGCTTTCAGGGAATCTGTATAATGGACAGTCATTGTTTAATTTGTCATCAAGTGGTGAAACTAAAACAGCCTTCGAATGGAAAGACATTAAAATTAACACAAGTTGGCCTGGATTTAATGGCACTTCTGATTACGGTTCATATACATTGAAGGTAAAAGCTACGTCAGGTTCAGATTCAACGACAGCAACCGAATCATTTAGCTTAGTCAAACCAACTGTAACCATAAACCTTGAGAACAATGTAGTCAGAAAAGGAGAAAAAATAGTCGTTTATGGTGAAACAAATGTCGCGGATACAAACAGCAAATATGATAATTCTACAGTGCCTAATAAAATAAATGTCTCAATATATAATTCAACAATAGATAACAGTAATTACTATGTAGATTCAAAGGAAGCTGATGTGAATGACGGCCAATATAAAGCTGAGATTGATATTCCGATCGGCAATCAGCCTACCGGAACTTGGTTAGTTAAGGCGGTAGTTAAAGGTGTTCTTGCAGAGAAAAGTGCAACTATATCTTTCACAGTTGAAGAACCGTATTTAAAGATATCAGTGGACAAAGCTTCTGTTGGTAGAGGAGAGAAATTCACTTTGAGTGGAGAGTCTTCGCTTCCAGCTGGTGCGACAGTTACACTCAGTGTTACAAATCTGCCATCGAATGTCAACAGTCCAAGTGCAATATTTGATGGTTGGAAGAACACAGTACAGCTTGACAGTGAAGGTAAGTTTAGTGTAAGCCTAACAGCAAGACCTAACGCAACACTCGGTACATTTACGATAAAAGCCAATAGTACTTCGTCGTATGGCAACGTAAAAGATACTGTTTCAGTAACTATAGTGCGACAATCATTGGATGCGAAAATCGATAAGGCAGAAGTTGTAAGGGGTGGAAAGATATTCTTGTCAGGCAATACCACTACAAAGTATGTGGCGATTTTCACGGACAAAAGCAATGTATTTGAAGGTATAGCGAAAATAAATTCAACTAGCAGAGAGTTTAATGCAACAAACATAGCCACAAATACAATTCTGACGGTCCAAGACAATCAATTCAAGATTGAATTGAGAGTGAATCAGTCATTGGACCCCGGTAACTATATACTGTATGTCTTTGCTCCAAAGAATGTCACTAGCAGTGGAGTTATCTGGGTAGATCCAGTGTCTGATCCTCAGAAGATCTTCTACGTCTCTGTTAAGCAGTTTGGTTTCAAAGATTACCCGAATGAAGTGTCTATAACTAGAGGCGAAAAGAAAAAGCTGACATTTGATGTAGAAGTTGCAAAAGAAGGTCAGGTAACTTTGACAGGGAAATTAAGTGGAAACGGCATCTCGGTGGATTTCTCATCAAGTTCATTCGACGAGACGGACAAGGGAGTTTTTGAGTTTACTTTGGGAACTTTCTATGATGAATCAAGTAATACGATTCAAACAAGCTATGCAAGTGGATATAAGTTGTTGGCAGTTGGACTATACTCACTGAAAATTACATTGAAACACAATGGTGACACAATTGATTCGATTACCATCCCTGTAAATGTAGTTAACCCTGAGATATCTGTAAATGTCTCGAAATACGTCAAGAAAGGTGATGAATTACAGGTGTCTATATCAACGAACAGAGGTGCAAATTACGATGGAATCTATGTCTTCCTTGTAGCCCCAATGACAACGTATAAGCAGCAGGTTTACACTGATGCAAATGGTTCGGCAACGGCGACATTCCAGACATTCGGATTGGATACTGGGGAGTATAAGATCTATGTTAGGGACACAATGAGGACAAAGGCAACTAATTGGACAGATTATTACGACATTGATCCTGCGGCACCATTGGCGAAACAATACAAACTAAGTGACGACATCCTACTTGGACCATTCAAAGTAAGCGTTGTAACCGAGATTCCAACACCAACACCAACACCAACACCCACACCTACACCAACCCCAACACCAACACCCACACCTACACCAACTCCAACACCAACCCCAACACCAACCAAGACAGCAACTCCAACCCCAACCAAGACAGCAACACCTGTCGTAACCAAGACCACTGAGAAGAAGCCGGGAGTCCCAGGATTCGAAGCGATCTTCGCAATTGCAGGGCTCGTCGCAGTTGCATACCTGCTGAGAAGAAGACAGTAAACACCAATTTTATTTTTTCTTTATTTTGTTCAGATCTGGTTTATCTCAGCCAGAGGCAGTTTTTATGGGCCTTTAGTGGTTATTTCAGCACCATCTATATCAAAATTTAAGTTACTGCATACAGTAACTGTAAATTTCCTGTAACTTTGCTCTCCTTTATCATATATCAAGTAACCATACCTGTGGGGACAGAAAACAGGCCGGGAATAAAAATCGGGGATGGCATAATTTTTGTTTCTGACGCAGATTGGGTTAAACCGATCCCGAAAAAGAAGAGTCTGAGGGAGAACGTCATGGAGCTCGGTGAGCTGGTGGAGAGAGGCATATAATGACTTCACGATTCTGAGCACTGCAAAAGACTCTGTCTGCCGATCCATACCTTTGACCCTGAACTTAAAAAATTATCTTGGAGATTCTGTAATCAATCCATTTCAGAAACTGCAGGCGTATCACCAAACCTTAAATACCGCTTTGGTTATCAAAAATTGATGGCTGAAAAAAGACTTGTCATCAGGAGATCAGGATTCCCCTCAAAGGGTGAAATCATCATAGGAACTGTCAAGAGGGTTATGGACTTTGGAGCTTTTGTAACTCTTGATGAGTATGAGGGCAAAGAGGGGCTTGTGCATATAAGTGAGGTCGCACCGGGATGGATAAAGGACATAAGGGATCATGTTAAAAAGGGACAGAAGGTTGTGTGCAAGGTCCTTGATATCA
>Ga0256830_1001509_pt1 | contig 16387 bp, 22 predicted proteins | sample 128326metaG_FD_190537 | JGI IMG/M metagenome (GOLD analysis project Ga0256830, IMG submission 190537) | Hydrothermal vent microbial communities from Lau Basin, Pacific Ocean - 128-326 | ecosystem: Environmental > Aquatic > Marine > Hydrothermal vents | place: Pacific Ocean: Lau Basin | collected... | reverse complement strand
TGCAGGAAGTCAGCTGCGTCCAGGTGGCTGAGGCAACAAGCTGATGGTGAGGAGAGGCTCTATTTCTTACCCCCTCTCCGCCTCCTCTCACCTCAAAAACTTTATACCCTCAAGCACCAACTTTTAAATCCATGGGGCGTTTCTTTGAGGACCACCTCATGGAGGAAGAGAGTTTATTCAAAGACGAGAGGGTATTCGACTTTGACTATATCCCCAGGGACTTTAACTTTAGAGACTCTCAGCTCCGTGAGATTGAGTACTGTCTGAAGCCTGCGGTAAGAGGGGGCAGGGCAATGAACACAAGGATAACCGGGGCTCCTGCCACAGGTAAGACCACGGCCGTCAGGCTCATGTTCTCAAAGGTCGAGGAGGTAACCTCCCGGGTGGTGTGTGTACATGTGAACTGCCAGATCCACACCAGCAAATTCTCTGTTTTCTCGCAGATCCACAAGAAGGTTGTGGGGCACCTCCCCCCGGAGACGGGCGTTCCCTTCCCCAGGATATATGCGGCAATATTCAGGAAGCTGGAGAAGGAGGACAAGAGCCTGGTGGTGGCCCTTGACGACATGAACTATCTCTTCTACGACAGACACGCCAACGATATAATATACGACCTCCTGAGGGCTCACGAGGTCTATCCAGGAGCCAAGACCGCCGTCTTCGGCATCCTCTCCGATATCGGCTACTCATACAAGCTGGATCTGAAGGTCAGCTCAATCTATCGCCCATACGAGATCTTTTTCCAGCCCTACAAGGCGGGGGAGATCCTGGAGATCCTGAAGAGCCGTGTAAAAGAAGGCTTCAACCCCGGTGTTGTCCCGGAGGAAGTTGTGGATATGATAGCTGACTATGCCTTCACTCACGGCGACCTCAGGATGGGAATAGAACTTCTGAGGAAGAGCGCCATCAACGCCGAGCTCGAAGGCAGCAGGAAGATAAAGCCCCGGCATGTGGAGAAGGCCTTCGAGGGCTCCAGGCTTGTCGCCTTAAGAGAGGTGTTGTCATCCCTGAGCGAAGAAGAACTCCTCCTGGTAAAGCTCATAGCTGAGAAAGGGGAGGCCGCCTCTGGGGTTCTGTATAAGGACTACAAAGCCAGGACAGGGCAGAGCTATACCAAGTTCTACCGAGCCCTAGATAAGCTTGAGGCCCTGAGACTTATCGATACCAGGTTCAAGGGGAAGGGTAAGAAGGGGCGGACCAGAGACATAGTTTCCAGGTATCGCGGCGATGAAATAAAAGAGGCCCAGGGAAAATGAAGGTCGTTGTCCTGAGGCTGGGTCACCGTCCATTAAGGGATAGAAGGGTAACCACCCATGTTGCCCTCACCGCCAGGGCTTTCGGGGCATCGGGCATGGTCATGGACACCCTCGACGAAAGGGTTGAGGAAAGCGTCAAGGATGTGGTGGAGCGCTGGGGGGGAGACTTCTTCATAAAGCCGGTGAAATGGAGGCCCTACATGAAGAAGTGGGATGGGCTGAAGGTTCATCTCACGATGTACGGGCTCCCTGTGGATGATGTGATAGAGGAGATAAGGAGTGCAGACAAGGACATCCTCGTCATCGTGGGGGCTGAGAAGGTGCCGGGCGAAGTATTCGGGGAGGCGGATTACAACGTGGCGATTACAAACCAGCCCCACAGCGAGGTGAGCGCACTGGCGGTCTTCCTGGACAGGCTGTACCGGGGCCGAGAACTGCGTAAAGAATTCGGTGGGAGATACAGGGTTGTGCCGTCGAAGAGGTCAAAAAGGATTTTAAAATGTTAATATTTTGGATATAGTAGAGGAGGAGATTCGGTGAACAATGGTAAGTCAATTCTCAGTGATTCGGAGGCCCGTCAGTTTTTGCAGGAAATCATCGGTGAGGAAGGCCTTGAGGTCGTGAGGTTTCTCAGCGATGACGAGGCCACCGACGAGGAGATAGCGGAGCAGACAGGAATAAAGCTCAATGTTGTCAGGAAGATCCTCTACAGGCTCTACGATTACAGGCTGGCCTCGTATACAAGAACAAAGGACAGGGAGATCGGCTGGTACATATACACCTGGAGGCTGGACCTGGAGAGGATATACGACATCCTCACAGAGAGGAAGAGACGCATCCTCGAGGAGCTTACCAAGAAGCTCGAATTTGAGACCTCGAATATCTTCTTCTTCTGTAAAAACGATAACTCCAAGATCCCCTTCGACATAGCCAGCGAGTACGAGTTCAAGTGCCCGCAGTGCCAGGGGTTGATGGAGTACTTCGACAACCAGAGCACCGTTATGAGCCTGGAGGAGGAGATAAGCAGGCTCAAAAAGGAAATAGGGAATGGCTAGTTTTGGTCCGGAGGACCTGGAGAAAATCGGATGCTCCAGGTGGGTGGTAAAGCACTGCCTCGCTGTTTTAGAAAAAGCCCTCGATATCGCGGCCAGGGTTAAGGTGAATGTGGACATGGATGTTATACGCGAGGCCGCCCTGCTCCACGACATCGGCAGGTGTAAGACCAACGGCATAGAGCACGCGGTAGTTGGTGCAGAGATGGCCAGGGAGCTCGGTGCTAGGGAGGAGGTCGTCAGAGCCATAGAGCGGCATATCGGCGCAGGGATCCCGCGGGAGGAGGCAGTTAAGATGGGGCTCCCCGCCAGGAATTTTGTCCCTGTTACGCCGGAGGAAAAAATAGTTGCATACGCGGACAATTTGGTGCTGGGCAGCAGACATCTCACCTTCGAGGAGAGCATTGATAAATTTAGGAAGATCCTGGGAGACGGTCATCCAGCTATAAAGAGATATAAGGCCCTCCACGAGGAGATCCAGAGCTGGATCAATAGATGGTGATGTTCTTCACGCCCTTTATCCTCTTGAGGTCTTCTATGAGGTCTCCGGGGATCTTTCCGTCCGCTATGACTGTGAACTTTGGGTTGTCCGTAAGGTAGGGGTCATCGGCAATCGCCTGCCTTATGGCTATGCCGTGCTCCGCTATCTTGCTGGCCACGGCCCCTATTATCCCAGGTCGGCTGGCGTCCTCCACGGAGATTATCACAACCCCGAGGCCGAGGTATCTGGCCGTGTCGCCGAGGTAGGCTATGGTCTGCAGGCTCTGATATATCTCCTTGAGCCTTGGGTTTTTCAGGATCCTCAGAGCAGCCACGTCCACGGTACGGCGGTCAATGCCTAACTCTTTGGCTATCTGGGCGTGAGGAATGGCCACCCCGCCGCTCCTTATTCTTCCATCCTCCCCCACTTGAAACCCTCTACGCAGGAGGTAGAGGGCAACTTTTTTTTGTGAGGGATAACCCTCGAAATATTCTTCTATATCCCTCCACATGACTGTTCCTCTCGAAGTGGGTCCGGGCGGGTTCGAACCGCCGACCTCCACGTTGTAAGCGTGGCGTCATAACCCCTAGACCACGGACCCGCACTGAGGGATGGGACCCTTTCATTAGTTGGGAAGATTAAAATAAATAGTTTTTGCCCGTGTGAGAATAGGGGAGGGGACCTATGGGATGAATAAAAGAAGTATTTTTCCTCCCATAGGCGATAGGAAAATTTCTGCTACTAGTATTTAAGTTTTACGATATCTTTGGAGCCGTTTCCATTGGCAGGCATTCCATCGTCTCAGAGAGGGAAAAAGCCGGTTCGGGCGGAAAAATTTTAACCGTTTAAAGGGTTAAAAAACTGCCGTGACGGTCGAAGAGATCATAGGGCGATACATGGAGAAAGTCCCGGAGGTTCACGAGCTCTGCTCTAGGTGCCTCGCCACAGAGCGCTGGGGGGAAGCGTTGTCCTCATGGTTGTGGACGCCGCCTTCACCTCGATAGGGCTAAACTACTTCCAGACGGTCGTCCCAAAGGTCATGGAGTTCCGGGAGGAGTTTGTGGAGAAAAACAGGGTCCATACCCTAGGGGATCTGTCCCGGGAGCCAACAGAGGAGCTTCAGAGAGTTTGGAAGAACAGGAGGTCCTGGGCCGTGGCCAAGGAGGTGGCAGCATATCTGGCCGGGCTCGTAGATGGGGGTATGGATGAAAGAGCCGCCCTCAGGCATTGGGCGCGTGGAGTCGAGCTTAGGCGGTGGACCAGAGACCCTATCGGCAAGATCAGGGGTGTGGGGATAAACACCCTTCAATATCTTAGGATGATGGGAGGGGTGGACACAGTTATGCCGGATAAGATCGTGAAAAGAGTGATAAACGGGATCCTCGAGGAGGCGGGAGAGCCCAGGGTGGAGAAGGATCTTGAATTCATCAGGGCCGTTCATGACTTAGCTTCTCGAACAGGATACAGGGCGATAGAGCTCTGCTGGATGACATGGCTGATTCAGTCGGAGGGGGAGATCTCTAAGACTGAGAAATACGCGGAGGTGCTTCGGTACATCTAAGCCTGCCCCGGGCTCATAAATTTTATATACATTCCCTTCCCCATGGAATACTGGAGGAATACTTTTGCCCAAGGTGACGGTGGACATCCCCAAGGAGCTCTACGACGACATGATGGAGCATGTCGGTAGAGATAAAAAATTCGTTAATCAGAGCGACGCCATAAGAACAGCCATACGGAAGATGCTGGATCAGATGGACGAGATAGACAGGAGACACGGCAGGCTGAAAAACAAGTCCAGAGAGTAAAGCGTGGGGAGCCTTTCAGCGATGCCGGGGGAAAAGGGCGTTAAGGGTGTTGTTATTATTTCAGGAGGTCTTGACTCCACGATCCTGCTCTACTGGGCGCTTCATCAGGGCTACAGCATCCATGCCCTCAGCTTTGACTACGGGCAGAGGCACGGTAAGGAGCTGAAGTGTGCCAGGAAGACATGTAGGAACCTGGGAGTGAAGCACTTAGTGGTTGATATAAGCGGCATCAGAGAGCTGTTGGCCTCCTCAGCCCTGACAAACCATGGAATAGAGGTCCCGGAGGAGCACTACACCCATGAGAGCCAGAAAATAACAATAGTCCCGAATAGGAATGCCATAATGCTGAACATCGCCCTGGGATACGCGGTGAATATTGGGGCAGAGAAGGTGTTTTACGCTGCCCACTACAACGACAGGGCCATTTATCCTGACTGCAGGTGGGAATTCGTGGAGAGCGTCAACGTAACGGCCAAGCTCGCCTGTGACAACCCCCGCCTGGAGGTCGTGGCTCCCTTTGTCCATAAAACCAAGGCGGAGATAGTGGCCCTGGGCCGCGAGCTTGGGGTGCCCTTCGCCGACACATGGTCCTGCTATAAGGGAGGGGAGAAGGCATGCGGTGTCTGCGGGACATGCAGAGAGAGGATAGAGGCATTTCAGATTAACGGGCTTCGCGACCCATTAGAATACGAGATAGAGGTAGAGTGGTGAGGGAAGGCTTTATTTCAGCCTTTCCTGAAACCTGCCGTCAAACTCCCTTGTGAAGTGGCTGCAAGTTTCTTGGTCTATATTGCAGAAGCGCACTTTTCTTAGGTTGCTTTCTGGGTTGTTTTCGAAGAATCTGAGGACAGTGGAGAACAGGATCTCCGCGCATTTATCTTTTGGGAAGCCGAAGATGCCTGAGCTTATGGCGGGCATGGAGAGGCTCTCAAAGCCGTGAATGTGGGCCAAACGCAGACTACTCTCCACGGCATCTCTGAGCTTTTCCTCCTCTCCTCCTTCTCCCCACATAGGGCCAACGGCATGTATTACCTTCTTGCACGGCAGCCTGCCGGCCCCGGTCACCGCGGCGTCCCCCACCCTAACATAGCCGATCTCGTTGCTCTCCTCCTGGATGATCCTGCCGCCTCGGCGCACTATGGCCCCGGCGACGCCTCCTCCGTGCTGCAAACGAGAATTGGCCGCATTAACTATGGCATCCACTTCTTCCATGGTGATGTCCCCTCTTACCACCTCTATGCTCCGTCCTCCGAGGAGCTCGATGCGGCGCAGCACCTTGTTCATGTATCACATTTTCCGCGCTCTCCCCTATTATTTATATTTGAGGGGGCCGTAAGGGGTAGTAGATGGTGTGGGGGCTTTATTCTTCGGATGGCAAACCTGTAGAGCCGTGGGTTCTCAGCAGCGGCAAGACCCAGGAGGAGGTGGTAGACGAGGTCTTGGAGGCCTTTGATTCGAGCAATGTCGTGATGCTGAAAGGGGGTGTGGGTAGCGGTAAGTCCATAATAGCGGCGACAGTATGCGGGGCATTGGGGAGGGGGGTGATTAACGTTCCGGTTAAGGCTCTTCAGGAGCAGTACAGGAGGGACTATGAAGAGCGGCTGAAAATCGTCGTCCAAGAAAGCCCGCTGAGGATCAGGGTTCTTAAGGGAAGGGACAACTTTCCATGCCTCAGGCACAGAGATAGGGGCTTCAGGTGCAGCCACAGATCCCTGGTGTGCACCATGCCAATCGGAAGAGGCATTCCCAGGTGGAAGATAGCCAAGAGATGCCCGCACTGGTCCCCCATTTATCCTACAACAATATCCTCCTTGTTAGACGAAGGAGACTTCAGACTTCAGAGCTACTCATCCATCGCTGGACGGCAGTACATCTACATGCGGAAAACCCCCTGCGGTTACTACGCCCAGAGCACTGCCTACGTCGAGGGAGATGTGGTAGTATATAACAACGCCAAGTGGTTCGCCGACACTGCTATGGGGCGGAAACCCCGGGTCGAGGTTGAGGTTTTCGATGAGGGGGACATGTTTCTGGACAGCCTCAGCAGCAAAACCAGACTCACAGATAGGACGCTGTCCCGCCTCAGGAGGGAGGCGGAGGAGTCTATAAAAGAGCTCCACAGGGGAGGTAAAACGGGGGAAGCTGCAATCCTCAGGAAAAAAGCGAAAAACGCCTCAAAGGGGTTCGAGGCGCTCCTTGAGAACACATCTAACAGGACCCTTGGAGAAATCCAGGGGTTCCCGGAAGACTATCTCAAGGATCTCTCGGACTTTCTAGGTGTGCTGGGGAGCGAGTTTTCCATGAACCTTAAGATGAAGCTGGAGAACCTGCTTAACTACAGGGAGGATGCCTTTTTCTATACATCTCCAGGAGAGGTTAACTTTTTCATAGCCGATCCATCGAGGGTCCTCAAGGATCTCATGGAGAGGAGCGCCGATAAACTGCTCTTCATGTCGGCTACCCTTCAGAGTCCTGAGGTCTTAAGGGAGATCTACAACATCCAGGAGTTTGAGTATGTGGAGGGGGAGCCGAGGATGAGGGGCAGGATCCATCTCCGGCGGCTTGGCTGGGAGAAGCCTGTTAACTGGCAGAACTGGAGGGAAGACACATTCCGCCGCAGATACTGGATGATGCTTTCGAGGATAATCGAGAAGGCCCACAGACCAACCCTTGTTCAGGTCCATGCGTACCAGTACCTACCCGAGGACGATGAGTACCAATATCTGCCGACCCAGGCCCTCATTAGGGAGATGGACCAAGATGAAACCATTGCCCTGTTCAAGCTTGGAAAAGAGGATCTGCTGTTCAGCACGAAGACAGACAGGGGAATCGATCTGCCAGGCGACTCCTGCCGATCCATCGTTCTCCTGAAATATCCCTATCCCGGCCTTAAAGATCCTTTCTTCGCTGTTATGCGCAGAAGGCTGGGAGACGAAAGATTCTGGAAATTCTACAGAGACCTGGCTTGGAGAGAGTTCCAGCAGCAGATCGGCAGGGGTATGAGGGGACCTGGTGACTGGGTTGAGGTATGGAGCCCAGATCTGACCGTGCACCAAAAGCTGAGGAGGCTGAGAACTGTTTAAGGGCTCCTCTTTTACCACTGAAACTTTTTATATCAGAGTTCCATTATAATAAGGGCGATAGCATTGCATAAGGACGAGCTTATCCAGATGCATCAGTTCTTGCTGTATATATGCAAGTTCTTCCAGGATAACGGTGTATCCAAGTGCTACTTCGAGGATTATGCCAAGGCAAACATAGCCTCCCACCACATTCATAAAACAAAGGCAGAGCACCGTCACGCCATCTTTCTCCTGGCAAAGAGCATAGCCAGCGCTCTTGCCGCTCACAGCGATGTCGTCCCCGAAAAGTGCATCGGCGATCTGGAGAGGCTGGTGGAGAGAAGCAAAAGAGATATATGGTAAGGTGGCACTGTGGTCTCAGAGACTTCCACTAAGGATAGGGAACTCCTTGTCAAAGCATTAAGGGAGGGGATTGATGTTGAGAGGAAGGGGGAGGAATTTTACAGAGCCTCCGTTGATAAGGTGGAGAATCCCCATGGAAAACTCACCCTGGGATTCCTGGCCAAGGAAGAGAGGCGGCACAGGGAGTATCTGGAGGGCATGCTAAGAGCCCTTGAGGCAGAGGGCCCCCTAACCGAGTCTCCCCTACCCGGACGCAGCCGCCTTGACAAGGAGGAGATCCTCGACAGGATGAGGCGGATGGGGGTTAAACTCCAGGTACCTGAGGAGAACAAGGAGATAGTCCGTAGAGCCATGGAGGTGGAGAAGAAGTCCATAGATTTCTACAGGGCCCTAGCCGACAGAATGGGCGATCCTGGTCCTGGTCTTCGAAGAGTTTTTGAGGGGCTGGCTCAGGAAGAGAAGAACCATCTAGAGTGGCTGGAATTCATTATCGACGCCCTTGAACTCCACGGCTACTGGTATGATCTAGAGAGCCACTTCGCCCTCGAAGGCTGAACGTAGAAATATTTTTATCTTTGATAAAAAACCCTTTAAGGATGCGAATGCTCCGGTAGTGTAGTCCGGCCAATCATGTGGGACTCTCACTCCCACGACACGGGTTCGAATCCCGTCCGGAGCACTTATCCTCACTTTATCGGGTAGAGTCATGGCCCTGCAGAGGATGAGGCTGTGTCCTTCCCGGTTCAGCTGTCTGGTGGGTGCAGAATGTTCGAGTTCAAGGTTGATGAGGAGAAATGTGTCGGCTGCAAAAAATGCCGTAAAGTATGTCCAAAAGGCTTCAAGATATGGGACTATGAGGAAAAAAGCAGCGGCGTAAAAGCCGTTGTTAAAGAGCCCAGTTTTTGCCTGTTCTGTGGTATGTGCATAACCGTCTGTCCCGTAAAGGCTATAACCATTAAGATAAAATGAAGGTGCCGCAGCTTGTTGGGGGGAGGTTCAGAGAAAGGCTGACACGGTTCTCATGCCTGGTGGATAGGGATGAAGCAACGACTTTATGCTTTCTTCCAAATCCCGGGCGTCTCACAGAGCTCCTGGTCCAGGGAAGGGAGGTTCTTCTTGTGCCCCAGAAAGGCAAAGAAAGAAAAACCCCCTACGACCTCTTCGCTCTGAGGCATGAGGGGAAATGGGTTGTTGTGGACTCAAGGGTGCCCAACCGTCTCACCTACGAGAGTCTTCTGACAGGCGTAATCCCAGAGTTTAAGGGCTATGATGAGGTGAAGCCGGAGCCTACATACGGCACCTCAAGGTTTGATTTCCTCCTGGAGAACGGCGAGGATAAATGCCTCATGGAGGTTAAGTCCTGCACCCTTGTTGAGAATGGGGCGGCCATGTTCCCCGACGCTCCCACAACTCGGGGAAGGCGTCATATGGAGGAACTCCTCATGGCCAAAAAGCATGGATACCGGGCCTGTGTTCTTTTCATTATTCAGCGAGAAGATGCGGAGGTTTTACGCCCTAACGAAGGCACCGATCCGGATTTTAGCAGAGCCCTTAGAAAGGCGGCGTCCGGGGGGGTGGAGGTACTTGCCTACGCCTCCGCCTTCAGGGGTAATGAGATTAGGCTTAAAGAGAAGGTCCCTGTGAAGCTATAGCTTAAGTTTCTCCAGGATTATGGAGGGGCATATCCGGTTTATGCCCTCGATCCGGCCTATCTTATTTGAGATTATCTCGGTAAGCTCTTTGCCGTTATTGGCCCAGATCTCTATCATTATCATGTGGTCGCCGGTAGAGGTGGCCACGTATCTAACTTCTTTGAATTCCGTCAGTTTGGTGGCCACGTTGAGAAACCTTGAGGGCTCCACGTCGAGGCCGACTATGGCGACGGTGTTGAACCCCATTTTAGCCGGGTTAATCACTATGGAGTATTTTTCAATTACGCCTTTTTTCTCAAGGGCCTTTATCCTTTTTCGGACGGTGGACTCGCTAACCCCCAGCTTCTTAGCTATCTCAGTGTTGGGGGTTCTTGAGTCTTTACTGAGAATCTCTATTATTTTTCTGTCCCGGTAATCCATTTTAGGTCACACTTTTCGTCCTGATTCGTGGATTTTATGACGAATTTCTTACCAAACATTTTTATATCTCGTCTTCTATATAAAGTTTTTGCATACCTAAAAATGCGAAATCAATAACTAAAACGGCTTTGTAGATGTCTTTTCACGACGAAAATAGGAAAGACATCAGGTACAAACCACGTATGTGCTGAGTTGTACTACTAAAAATCAACCAAAGCCTAAGGAGGTGTAAAATAAAATGGAACCCACTTTTGAGATACAGATAGGAGTGGCGAAAGGGACAGCAGTAGAGGAAGCTGTGAATCACAACTTCAAGGGAGAGACAAGCGAGGTAGGTCTCTACCTAGCCATGTCCAAGCAGGCTCTCCGCGAGGGCTACCCCGAGATAGCAGAGGCCCTGAAATCCATCGCCTGGGATGAGGCATGGCATGCGGCCCGCTTTGCGGAGCTCAACGGCCTGATCTCCACCAGTACCAAAGAGAACATTGAGAAGATGCTCGCCGGTGAGGTCGGAGCCAATAAGGGCAAGAGGAAGGCTGCGGTAAAAGCCAAAGAGAACAACATCGACGAGGCTCACGACTTCTTCGATGAGAGCTCCAGGGACGAGGCAAGGCACGCCAGAGCCCTGAAAGGTCTTCTGGAGAGATACTTCTAAGAGACCTGGAAAATCTGCCCCCGATGGGGGGCAAATATTTTTATATTTTTAACAAATTTTTTATATGCTAAACCCTTTTTTTCAGACATGGTAACCGATGTTGTATGCCCGTTCTGCGGCACTCTCTGCGATGACATAGAGGTTATCGTTGAGAATGGGGAGATTGAAAGCGTAAAACACGCGTGCAAGCTGGGGTCGGCTAAGTTTCTTCACGCCAGGAAGGGCCGCTTCACAACTCCGTTGATCAGGGGAGAGGAGGGCCATATAGAAACTACTATTGAGGAGGCCCTGGACAGGGCGGCCAGGATACTAGCCGCCTCGGAGCGTCCTCTTCTTTTCGGCTGGGCCACCACAACTTGTGAGGCTCACAGGATAGGCGTCGCCTTGGCAGAGGAGCTTGGTGCTGTAATAGACAGCTGCACGTCTGTGTGCCACGGGCCGAGCGAGCTAGCAGTTCAGGATGTAGGTTATCCCACGATTACCCTGGGGGAGGTTAAGAACAGAGCAGATCTCATCATATACTGGGGGGCGAATCCCATGCATGCCCATCCGAGGCACCTCTCAAGATACTCAATTTTCCCCCGAGGATACTTCAGGGAGAGAGGCGCCAAGGATAGGGAGCTCATAGTTATTGATGTCCGCAAAACCGACACCGCAAAGATAGCAGATACTTTCGTTCAGGTAAAGCCGGGAGGGGACTACGAGCTCGTCTCAGCGCTGAGGCTCATCGTCAACGGCGGTGAACTCAAGGAGGACGAAGTAGCCGGAGTGCCGAGAGACCAGATTTATGCCCTTGCCGAGAAACTGACATCCTGTCAGTGGGGAGTCCTCTTCTTCGGTCAAGGCCTCACCATGACAAGGGGCAAGGTCCGCAACATAGACAACGCCATAAGCCTGGTGAGAGACCTGAACCGATATACCAAATTCTCGATCATGATGATGAGGGGGCACTACAATGTAACAGGCTTCAGTGAAGTTCTCACGTGGCAGGCGGGCTTCCCCTTTGCGGTAGACTTTTCCAGAGGATATCCGAGGTATAACCCTGGCGAGACCGCCGCCAACGATGTCCTCCAGAGCAGGGAGGTCGACGCTGCGTTGATCGTTGCCTCTGATCCTGTTTCCCACTTCCCCCAGCGCTCAGTAGAGTACCTCGCCTCCATACCCATGGTCACCATCGACCTTCACTGGACGCCAACCACAGAGCTAAGCGATGTAGTTATCCCCTGCGCCATAGCGGGAATAGAATATGAGGGAACAGCATATAGGATGGACACTGTCCCGATTAAACTTAGAAAGGTCCTGGATCCCCCTGAGGGCATTCTCACCGACGAGGAAATCTTGAAGCGTCTCCTGGAAAAGGTGAGGGCCCTTAAGAAATAGGGGACATGGACGCCCCCATCACCTACTGTTTGCTGATTAAAAAACCTCTACCAGGTAATATAAAGGTGGGCCGCCTGGGAACCTACAACTTTCCCAGGGGCTACTATGTCTACACAGGCTCTGCCAGGCGGGGAATAGATGCCAGGATAAAGAGGCACATGGTGAGGAAAAAACGCTTTCACTGGCACATAGACTATCTCCTGGAAATGGGCGAGATAGAGGAAGTATATATGTTTTGCAGAGAGGAGTGCGAGGTCAGCAAGGAGATCTTCTCCATGCCTGGCGCCACCCTTCTTGTGAAGAAGTTCGGCTCCAGCGACTGCTCATGCCCAAGCCACCTGGCATACTTCGGGGAGAAAGCTCCACCGGGACTGAATTCTATGGCCTCCGGCACCATTAAAAAAATGTTTAAATAAACTATTAAAACTCCTGGGGTAAGTTAATTGCTCCAGGAGGGGTTGAGTGAAGAACATCGTAGTGCTGACCCAGGATAAAGATATCTATAGCGTTATGGCAAGGGCTCTTGGAAAAGACTATGAGGTGTCCGCTGTTCCGTCTGTAAGGGATTTATACGAGGGCAGGGTGAAAAAGCCCAAGCTGATAATCTACGACTTATCTTTCCCCTGTGATAAGGCCATGGCCAACTGCCGCAGGTTAAAGAAGCTCCCATTAACCAGGGACGTGCCTATAATAGCTGTCTCACCAATCCCCTGGGAGAAAGAGAGGAGAAAAGTTTTCAAGTGCACGGGAGCCGAGCACGTCCTCAATAAACCCTTCAGCATAGCAGAATTCCGAGAGGCTGTTTATTCCTGGGTATAAAAATCGATGGCTATATATATTATAAAAGGCATATCTAACCACGATGAAAATGGAGGAAATCGGCAAAGTATTCACCTATTTTTCCAAGATAGGCGTGGCGGGGATTAAAATAACCAATGGAAGCCTAAAGGTGGGGGACAAAATAAGAATACAGGGAAACACGACCGGTTTTGAGCAGGTCGTAGACTCCATGCAGATCGACCGTGAGTCCGTGGAGGAGGCGGGGCCAGGTCAGAGCGTCGGAATAAAAGTTAAAGAGCGAGTCCGCCCCAACGATGTAGTTTACAAGATAGAGTAAACTCCACGGAAAGGGCAGGGAAAAACTTTAGACGTCATCCATGCCGCCGTAGAGATCATCAATCTCCCGCTTCTCCCTCTCGATTCTCTCCTCTTCCTTTCTGTATGTATCCTGCCATTCCCCAACCACGTCAGGATCGCCTCCTCCGAGTTTGCCCTCGAACTTATCTATCTTAACCAGGGCGGGGATTTTGGTCATGAGCCCGAGGACAACGGCCTCACCGATGTTGAGAGAGGGCAGCTGGGCGAGGAGGTCGTCGCTCAATCGCTCGCTTGCCTGCTGAACGTGGCGCTGATCGCTGGGCTCAACGAGACGCATTATTATGGCATTGTTCGCCTGGGAGAGGGAATTGGGGTCCAGGCTTTTGGGGCGCTGGCTGACAAGGCATAGCCCCAGGCCGAACTTTCTCCCTTCCCTGGCTATGCGGTCAATCCAGTATTTAGAAAGGGTCGGCCTGTGATGGGGGGCCAGGATGTGGGCCTCCTCCAGAACGCAGAAGGCGGGGGGAACGGCCCTGGTTTTCCTGAGGTGTAAAAGCTTCCTGAGCATGTGGCTGACTATTACGTCCGCATATTCCTCATCCACCTGGCCCAGATCGACAACGTTGGCCTTGCCCTGTTCTAGGGCGTCCAGGAGGTTTCCCGCATTGGGATCTACAAGTCCCTTGTATTTTTTGCTGAAGTCCTCCACCTTGTTCATTACGCCGATGAGGGCTTTTTTTTCTGATTGGGTCTGCTCCTTTTCCTCATCCCTGATCTCCTCAAGACACCTCGTTACCTGGGAGATGAAGTCCCTTCTCCCCCCAGACCCTATCCTCTCCCGGGCCATGTCATAGGCCCGGCGGAGATACCGTTCCTGAAGATGGGCCTCTTTTCCCACATCTACAAGGAGCCTGAACTCCTGGCTGGAGAGGTAGAGGGGGTTGAGCCTAGGGATTATTCTCTTCACCCCGCCGCTGAAGCCCGCGTCAACGTATTCAGAATGCATGTCGAAGATTATGGGGAGGCCTTTCAGCTGGAGGATCCCCTCCACTATAACGCTTACGGTGTTGGACTTACCCGCCCCCGTTATTGCCAGAATAGCCAGGTGGCGGGTGAGCATTTTGTTACAGTCGACCCAGACCTCGACATCGGGGCTTGTTAAAAGCCGCCCTATCTTTATTCCTCCTTTTCCGAAGACCTTCTTCAGAACCTCGACATCGGCCTTTTTCACAGCCGTTCCGGGGGGAGGAGGTATCCGGGGAATTTCGAGGCTTTCCACGTCCCCCAATATGCGGATGTTCCCCCTCAAGTACTGCTCGTCCTCCCCTTCATAGCTCAGGATCTTTTCAACCACCTCGGGGTCGAGGATGTCCTCAGATATGGATGGGCTGCCCCTGACAACGCCCTCAACCATGCCCAGCACCTTTCGGCCGTCGTACTCCAGGGATACATACTCCCCAGAGGCGGGCATGGCTTTGGAGATGAAGGTCACCCTCGTGGGCGATGCTTCACCTACGCATACCCCGATGTTATCTTGACTCATCCCAGAACCTCCCTTCCAGTTTTTTCGGTTATGCCCAGGGCCCTTGAGAAGCGGAGGATGTCCCTGTTGGTTATGACGACTTGGCGGTGGGCCCTCCGGAGGGGATAGGGGTAACCAGTGACGCTGGTCCCTCGGATAGCATTGAGAACCTGCTCGATTTCTTCCTCTTCCATCTGCCTCGGGAAATCCACCATCACCACACCTTTTTTATCCTCCAGTCTGGCGTAGCACTTGGTAAACATAGATGCGGTGGAGCCGAAGAATTCTTCGTAGACAGGGAAGCGCGTGTTCAGGGGTGTGATAAACAGCTTCGAGAACCCTGCGGAGGAGGTGGCTTCTTCGTAGACCGCTATATCGGGAATATCCTCCCCCAGCTCAGCCCCAGAGGAGGTCTTACTTATCCCCACAAGCTTGTCCCTCCCCTCTTCTATGAGCATCTGAAGGGCGCTTAGGTATTCAAGGTACTCAAGGTACATGATTTTCTCCAGCCTCTTTTCCCCCCGTATTTTGTCAGCTAATTTCTTCGAGGCTATCGGAGCCCTGACCTCCTCGAGTTCGGGGAGCATCTCTATCATCTCCTCTCTCTCCTCCTTTTTGAGCTCAACGGGCATCTTTTGAGCCACAAGATCGCTGAATATTGACCCATCGATAAGGAATACATCCATATCAGCTCTTTTCAGGGCCTCAAGGCTGGCCTTAACCTCCAAGATTGAGCGGTATAGAGAGATTCGGCTTTCAACTTTTCTGAAGGGATAAAGGAGGTCGACATCCGAGTACTTGAACTCCAGCACTTCCTCGTCAAAGACCAGGGCCACGGCGTTGGCGACGTAGAAAACCAGGCTCTTGTATTTTTTGTAGTTGGCGCTGCCGTCCTCCGCCCCCACAACACAGCTCTCAGGCTCCGATGTGAAAGGGCGCCACTCCTCCCTGTACCTCTCCAGTTTCTTGTTTGACTTAAGGTCTGCTATCCGCCTCTTTATCTGGGGCCTCTTTCTAGCGAAGACCTCGTAGGTTGAGTCCAGCACAAGATAAATTCATATCAGGGAAATTAAAAGCTTTGGCTACCGCGGGAAAAGTGATGCTATATAAGGTTTTTGAAGGGGTTTCCGGGGCTGTTTTGACCTAGCTCTCGCTACACCCTCTGCCTCAACCCATCCCCTGAGGGGGCTGGAAGGGTTACAGCAGTCCCCTTCCCTCTCCAGGGAAGAGGAATCAATCACATATGACCCATGGAGGACGCCCCGGTGCTGAACGGAGATTCGAAGGGCTTCCCGTTCACCACCACCGAGTACAGGATATGCACGAGCTTACGCGCCGCCACACAGACCGCTGCCCTGTGGCTCAGGCCTTCCTTCCGCTTCCTCAGATACACCCTCCTCAGAACCGGGTTACAATGGATCCCCGCGTTAGCCGCCTGATACAACGCATGCCTCAGATACGGTGAACCACGCTTCGAGATATGATGCACGCTGCCCTTGAACTTGCCTGACTCCACGACGCTCGGATCCAGTCCTGCAAAAGCCACGGCCTTATCCGGGTGCGGGAAATCCAGCAGCGAACCATAGTTGCTATGGATCGCCGCCGCCGTCACCTCAGCCACGCCGCCAACAGACTCGT
>Ga0256830_1001508_pt1 | contig 16405 bp, 16 predicted proteins | sample 128326metaG_FD_190537 | JGI IMG/M metagenome (GOLD analysis project Ga0256830, IMG submission 190537) | Hydrothermal vent microbial communities from Lau Basin, Pacific Ocean - 128-326 | ecosystem: Environmental > Aquatic > Marine > Hydrothermal vents | place: Pacific Ocean: Lau Basin | collected... | reverse complement strand
GGCCGTCGACCCGCTTCCCGAGACGGTCGGGGCCCGCCAGCAGCCGGCGTCGGGACGCCGCGTCGGCCACGACGAAGAGCATCAGGTCGTAACCCGAAGCCGAAAGCACCGCCTCGGCTCCTGCCACCACCTGACCGGAATACCACAACGACGGAGAGGGGACGGCCATCGCCACGGTCCGGGTCTTGCCGGCGGCGAGGCGACTGGCGTTGGGATCGGGGTGGTAGTCGAGCTCGCGAGCGGCGGCGAGGACCCGCTCCCGGGTGTGCGGTGAGACGTTGGGGAGACCCCGCAGTGCCCTGCTCACCGTCGCCACCGAGACACGGGCACGCCGCGCCACGTCGTCGATCGTCACCCGGCCCATGTCTCCACCTCCAGACGTCGATTGAAAGCGCTTCCAGCGCCGGTGTCAAACGCCCCGCCACCCCCCTGTCGGACCCGTGACGATTCGGCGACGTCGACGGAGACGGTGAATGTCGGCTCCGGGGGAATCCCGACTCTCGGACGCCGCACGACCCGACGCCGGCGGACGCCGCTCGCCGTCTTCGCCCTCCTCGTCGCCTCCCACCGCGACGAGTTCTGGTTCTCCTGACAGGGCGTTCCCCCCGACGGACCCGCCCGGAATGGCCGAGGGGGCGTCCGGGTCAGCGGACCGCCAGCGTGACCGCCACCCAGACGAGGAAGAAGCCGACGGTGAGGGCGAGCACGGTGCCGGTCCTCCGCCAACGCCCCCACGCCGCCAACCCGACCCCGACCCAGAGCACCCCGGCCGTGACCGTCCACCACCCCGGCACCAGTCGAACCGCCCCGATGAGGAGGATCGCCGCCACCAGATGCACACCGAGGGCGACGAGGGCGTAGAGGACCTGGTGGGGGCGGGTCTCCACGCCTCAGTCGACCGGGACGAGCATCCGGGTCTCGACCCGGGTGAGGAACGATGCCGGGTCGGGGACGATCGCCTTGCGGGCGTCGCTCTCGTAGTAGCGCCGCGAAGCCTCCTCGAAGGAGTCCGGCCCGTCGTAGCGTGCGATCCACACGAACTGGTCGCGCTCTTCGGTCACCCAGGCTCCCTCCACCGCGAACCCGAACCGAGCCCGTGCCTCGACCACCTGGGCGAACACCTCGACGAACTCGTCCATCTTGGAGGGGACGACGTCGTAGATCCGGAGTTGCAGGCGGCTCACTTCTTCGAGGACTGATAGTACGGATCGGTGCCCGCGGTGTGGTCGGTGACGTCCACCACCTCGGTGATCTCGGGGATGGCCTCCACCAGGATCCGCTCGATGCCCTGTTTGAGGGTGACGGTGGCCAGACCACATCCGACACACCCCCCCTGCAGTCTCAGGTAGACGACCGTTCCGTCCACCGAGACCAGCTCCGCTCCCCCGCCGTGGGCGGCGATGGCCGGGTTCACCCTCGTGTCGATCACCGTCTGCACCCGCTCGGCCAGCGGGCCTTCGAGGTCGCCGGGCGGCGGGCCCATCTCCGGGGAGGCGGGCGTGTTGGGGTTGTTCATCGCCAGACCCTGATCGGTGAGGGTGAGGGAAGCCCCCTGGAGTTTGGGGATGTCGGATTCGGGGAACATCACGGCGAGGTCGCCGTGACGTTCCAGGACCCACCCTTGTTTCAGGTCGGCGACCGGGACGAAGGCGAGCTCGTAGTTGAATTCCATCCCCCGCATCCCCGTCACTTCGATCGACAGGCCGTATTCGTCGTCCCCGGGCTCCTGGTCCCGCAGGGAGATGATCATGGAGAGGGCGTCTTCGGTGATGGTCAGGACGGGTGTATCGGTCATCAGGGACCCGAGCATACCGGACCGGGCCGCTTCACCGTTAGCCCCCACCCGGTGCCATGATCGGGGCCGTGGCGCACGTGCTCCTCATCCTCCCGACGTCGACCTACCGGGCGGCCGATTTCCTCGAGGCGGCCGAGGCCCTCGGACTGGAGCTGTCGGTGGCGTCGGAAGAGGCGGTGCCGCTCGTCGACCCGGATCGTTTCGTGGAGATCGACTGCGCCCATCCCGAGGAGTCGGCGGAGCGGGTCGCCGCCTTCGCGGTGTCACGGCCCATCGACGCCATCGTCCCCGTCGACGACCGGGGAGTACTCATCGCCGCCCTCGCCGCCCAACGGCTCGGCCTCCCCCACAACCCTCCCGACGCGGCCGCCGCCACCCGCAACAAGGCGATGCTCCGACGAGCCCTCGCCCGGGGGGAGGTGCCCCAGCCCCGTTTCGGACTCGCCGGGGTCGACGGCACGGTCGGGGTCGCCGACCAGGTCGGATACCCGGTGGTGATCAAGCCGCTCTCCCTCTCCGCCAGCCAGGGGGTGATCCGAGCGGACGACGCCGCCGAAGCCGCCGCCGCCGAGGAACGGATCCGCCGGATCCTCGCCACCGCCGGTGTCGACCCCAACCAACCTCTGTTGGTCGAACGGTTCCAGCCGGGTCCGGAGATCGCGGTGGAGGGGATCCTGTACGGCGGGGAGCTCGACGTTCTCGCCGTCTTCGACAAACCCGAGCCCCTCGACGGCCCCGCCTTCGAAGAGACGATCCTCATCACCCCGTCACGCCTGCACCCCGAGGTGCTCGACGAGGCCTTGGTGGTGGCCCGTCGGGCCGTCCGGACCCTCGGGCTCATGGAAGGCCCGGTCCACATCGAGCTGCGGGTGACCGACGCGAAGCCGTGGATCGTCGAGGTGGCGGCCCGTTCGATCGGCGGTCTGTGCGGCCGGGCTCTCCGGTTCGGCCTCATGGGCACGACGCTGGAGGTCCTGCTGTTGCGTCACGCCGTCGGCCGACCCAAACCCGAGCTGCGTCGGGAGACCCGAGCGGCCGGGGCGATGATGCTGCCCGTCCCCCGGGCCGGTGTGTTCCGCCGCCTCGGAGGCCGCGAGCGGGCGCTGGCGACGAGCGGCGTCACCGACCTCCAGGTGACCGTCACCCCGGGGACCAGGATCGCCCCACCCCCCGAAGGGGACCGGTACCTCGGGTTCCTCTTCGCCCGAGCCGACGACCCGGCCACGGTGGAGCGGTCCCTCCGGGAGGCCGCCTCCCATCTGGTCGTCGAGATCGACTGACCGATCAGCGACCCCAGCGGGACAGACGCGGCGGTGCGTGGTCGATCGCCGACCGGTCGGAGCTCCAGGGTGCATACGGGGCGAGGGTGAGCTCGGCGAGCCGGAGCAGCACGGTGTCGTAGTTGACCCGCCACCCGACGAAGTCCCGCCAGGCCCGGTCCCGGTCGTCCCGGATGGGGATTCCGGCCTCGGCCATGTGGTCGACCGCCGCGTCGAATTCGGCCCGGGCGATCGAGATCGGATGGTCGGGCCGGGGATCGGGGTCGTAGGCGATCCCGAAGAAGTCGGCGATGCGTCTCAGGGCCACGTACCCGGCCCGGATGCACAGTCCGGCCCGTGGATCCGGTGGATGGTCCACAGCCGCCAGCCACAGGGCGGCGGCGTCGAGGACCGTCCCCGCCGCCACCACCCAGGACCGTTCCGGTTGCGGGGAGCGGAACCAGACCAGGGCGGGGTAGGTGGTATGGGTCTCGTCGATGTCGACGAACCAGGTCTCCCACCGGGCCCACTCCTCACCGAGGTCGGCGGTCCATCCGATCCGATGGAACCGCACCAACCAGTTCGGAGCCGACGGCGGCGACCCCGCCCTGACCTCGAGGAGGGCCACGAGCTGCTCACGCCGCGAGAACGCCGCGTACATGGCGGGGAGAAACGAGATCATCAGCGCCACGAGGCCCAGACCCAGCACCGCCTCGGTGAAGGCGACGACCCGTGTCCCCGTCGTGTCCAGCTCGGCGGTCCCCAAGGTCAAGAGCGACGACCCCGACACCCAGAGCGCTTCGGCGGCCGATCCGCCGCCGTATCCGAGGGCCCAGAAGATGGCCGCATATCCGGCCAGGACGAGGGCCAACCAGGCGACGACGAGGCTGACCAGGGCCACCGGGGCGTAGAGCGCCATCACCCGGTCCCGGACTTCGTATCCCCGCCGCTCGGAGGCGACGAGGGCGAAGACCCTCCTCCACGTCCGGAACACGAACGCCCCGATGGCGGTCCGCTGGCTGCGGGGGACGATCACGGTGCGGATCGCCGACAAGACCACCGAGGCGACGACCGCGACGCCGCCGACGACCACCAGTACCCGCATGGGGTGCAAGGTAGCGGTCAGAGGGCGAGCACGCCCTGAATGGCCTCCATCCGCCGCACCCGGTCCATCGTCACCGCCGACGTACCGTCCATGAGGGCCTCGGTCTCGACGAGGACGTCGTCCAGGGCGAACAGCCGGATGAAGGGATCCGAAGTCGGGACTCCCCGTTCACCGCCGTAGGTCCATCCGGCCATGACGTCGGTGGCGCCGCCGACCAGCCCCTCCACCGCCGTCAGTCCGAACCGTCCGGCGAGCAGACGGTCCCGGAACGACGGGCTGCCACCCCGGACGAGGTGGCCGAGGACGGTTCCCCGAACCTCCACCTGGGGGAGGTCGGCCAGCTCCGCCGACACCTCGTTCACCAGATGATGGGTGGGGATGTCGACGCCTTCGGCCTTGATGACCAGCACGCGGTTCTTGTCCCGCGCCGTGGCGAAGGAGGCGCGAATGGCGTCCGCCACCGCCGCGATCACCTCGTCGTAGGAGCGACCCTGCTCGGGGAGGAGTACGGCGTCGGCGGCTGCGGCGACGGCGCTCGCCATCGCCAGATATCCCGAGTGGCGTCCCATCACCTCGACGATGAAGGCCCGGTGGTGGGAGCGGGCCGTGTCGGAGATCCGGTCGGTGGCCTCGATGATCGTGTTGAGGGCCGTGTCGACACCGAGGGCTTCCCGGGTCAGCCCGATGTCGTTGTCGATGGAAGCCGGGATCCCGATCACCGGGAACCCGGTGTCGACGGCGAAGGCGTGGGCACCCGCCATCGAACCGTTGCCTCCGATGACGACGAGACCTTCGGCCCCGACGTCCCGGAGTCGCCGCGCCGCCTCGAGCCGCCCGTCGGAGGTGAGGAAGCGAGGACAGCGGGTCGACCCCAGCACGGTGCCCCCCAGACTCCCCATCGTCTCGACGTCGGCGGTGGGGGCGAGACGCCCCCCACCGGGGAGCCGGCGGGTGAGGGGCTGCACGTCGCCGTCGATGAGGCCGTCGTACCCGCGGCGGACACCCAGCACCTCGACTCCTCGGCTGGCCGCCACCTTGACGACCGCCCGGATGGCGGCGTTCATGCCGGGGGCGTCACCTCCCGAGGTCAACACGGCGATCCGTTCCATCGCTCGGAAGATACCCCCGGACGGCGGCCAACGGACCGACCCCGGTGGGGGCTGATAGCGTTGGGGCGTGCCAGTGCTCACCGCCGAACGTCTGTGGGGGATCCCCCGTGTCGGCGTCCCCGTGGCGGCCGGGGAACGCCTCGTCGTCCCGGTCACCACCTTCGACCTGGCCGACAACCGCGGCTGGACCCGCCTCCACCTGGTCGATCCCCGCACCGGCGAGCATCGACCCCTCACCGCCCCCCGAACCGACGCCACCCGTCCGACGGCCGACGCGCGGGGACGGCGCGTCGCCTTCATCCGGAAGGTCGACGACACCCCCCAGCTGCACGTGCTGAGCCTCGACGGCGGGGAAGCCGAAGGCGTCACCGACCTGCCCCTCGGCGTCCTCGCCGCCCGTTGGATCCCCGACGGTTCCGGGATCGTGCTCGTCGCCCCGCTGCTGAAAGGCCACCTGACCCCTGACGCCACCCGCGAAGAGCTGGAACGCCGCCGACGTTCGAAGGTCTCGGCCCACGTCACCGAAGACGCCGTCTACCGCTACTGGGACCGCTGGCTCGACGGCGGCGAGGTGCCGCACCTGTTCCACCTCGACCTCGACTCGGGCACCCTCACCGATCTGACACCCGACGAGGAACGGTGGTGGCGCTGGCCCACCACCTCCGACCCCACCGCCGACTTCGACGTCTCCCCCGACGGCTCCGAGGTCGCCTTCGTCGCCGACCGCTCCGATCCGCCCCATCGGGAGCTCCGCTGGACCCTCTACCGCGTCCCCCTGGAGGGAGGTCGGCCCCGGGCGGTGACCCCCGACCTCGACGGACACGCCCATCGCCCCCGGTACGCACCCGACGGCGAGACCCTGATCTACGGGATGCAGACGATCCCCGACTTCTACGCCGACCGGGTTCGACTCGTCGCTTTCGACCTGCAGAGCGGGGAGCACCGGGTCCTCACCGAGAACTGGGATCGGTCGGCGGCCGAGTGGATCGTCGACGACACCGACATCTTCTTCGTCGCCGAAGATCGGGGACGCCGCCCGTTGTGGAGGCTGCGCCTCGCAGGGGGAGACCCGGAACGGATCGCCGAGGACGGGACGTTGGCCGGACCGACCCTCACCGACGACGGCACCCTCTGTGCCCTCGGCCACGGCCTGTTACGACCGCCGGAGGTCGTCCGGATCGACGACGACGGCGTCGAGGCGGTCACCTGGTTCACCGCGGCGGCGTTGGAGGACCTCGACCTCGGTCGCACCGAGGAGATCGAGGTGCGGGGCGCCGACGACGAGCCGGTCCAGGTCTTCTTGGTCCACCCCCCGGAGCCGCTGACGGAGCCACCGCCCCTCGTCCACCTGATCCACGGCGGCCCCCACGGCTCGTTCGGTGACGCCTGGCACTGGCGTTGGGCCGCCCCCGCCTTCGCCGCGCCCGGCTACCTCGTCGCCATGGTGAACTTCCACGGTTCCACCGGGTTCGGCCAGGACTTCGCCGCCTCCATCCACGGGCGCTGGGGCGACCAGCCCCTGGTCGACGTCGAAGCGGCCACCGACCACCTGGTCGGAGCGGGGATGGTCGACCCCGATCGGGTGGCCGTCGCGGGAGGCTCCTACGGGGGATACCTGGTGGCCTGGATCACGGCGAACACCGACCGCTACGCCTGCGCCGTCGCCCACGCCGCCGTCACCGACCTCCCCGGCATGTACGCCTCCGACATCACCATGGGTCGGGCCCGGAACTACGGGGCGGAGGTATGGGAGGACGTCGCCCGGGTGGAGCGGTGGAGTCCCCACGCCCACGCCGCCGGGTATTCCACCCCGACGCTGGTGATCCACGGGGGTCGCGACTACCGGGTCCCCGACGGCCAGGGCCTGGAGCTGTACGGCGTCCTCAAGGCCAAGGGGGTCCCCTCCCGCCTCGTGTACTACCCCGACGAACACCACTGGATCCTCACTCCCGCCAACTCGATCCACTGGTACGACGAGGTCCTGGAATGGCTCAACCTCTACTTGAGCTAGAAGGTCTTACGCGCCGTCTGGTCTCCAAGACGGTTTTGTCATTCGTCGAGGGGTCGCCGTGAACACCGCCGTCGTCATCGCCGGCGGTGCCGCCCTCGACCCCGACACCCTCGAGGAGCTCCCCGACTCGTCCCTCGTCATCGCCGCCGACTCGGGCCTGGACCGGGCGATGGAGCTGGGCCTGGCGGTCGACCTCGTCGTCGGCGACCTGGATTCGGTCTCTTCCCCGGCGTTGGCCGCCTACGCCCACGTCCCCCGTGAGGAACACCCGAGGGACAAAGACGCCACCGACCTGGACCTCGCGCTGCGAGCCGCCGACCGGGCGGGCGCGCAGCGCATCGTGGTGGTCGGTGGGCACGGCGGCCGCCTCGACCACCTCCTCGCCAACGCCACGTTGCTCTCCTCCCCCCGCTTCGCCCACCTCGACATCGAATGGGTCGCCGGGCGGGCGCGGGTCCGGGTGGTCCACGACGCCGTCGAGCTCCACGGGTCGGTCGGGGACGTCGTCTCCCTCGTCCCCTTCGGCGGCCCCGTCCGGGGGGTGAGCACCACCGGGCTGCGTTGGCCCCTCGACGACGAAGACCTCCCCTACGGTTCGACCCGAGGCGTGAGCAACGAGTTCGCCCGGCCCGTCGCCAACGTCCGGATCCGGTCGGGCACCCTGCTGGCGATCAAACCCGCCGCTCTTCCGTCCTGAGGGGATCGCACCCTCAGGGACGCTCCACCTCCGGGTTGGCGCAGTGCACGAGGGGCTCGCCCCGGAGCCCACGTACCAGGTTGGCGACCGCCAACTCGGCCATCGCCCGACGGGTGCGTTCCGACGCCGAGCCGAGGTGGGGGATGATGAGACAGTTGGGGAGGCCCACCAACGGATGGTCGCCGGGGATCGGCTCCGGCTCGGTCACGTCGAGGGCGGCACGGCCGATCCACCCTTCGGTGAGAGCCTCGTAGAGGGCCTCGTGATCGACGAGGCCGCCCCGGGCGACGTTGACCAGCGTGGCGTCCGGCCGCATGCGGCGGAGGGCGTCACGCCCGATCAGATGGCGGGTCTCGGGCGTGAGGGGCGCGGTGAGCACGACGTGGTCGGATTCGGCCAACAGGTCGTCGAGTCCCCGGTAGGCGACCCGGAGCCGGGCTTCGAGGTGGGGTTTGCGGTGGGGACCCGTATAGAGGACCCGCATGGAGAACCCGCAGGCACGCCTGGCGACCGCCGCCCCGATCCTCCCCAGACCGACGATCCCCAGGGTCGTGTCCCACAGGTCTCCGCCCAGCAGCAGCCCCGGATCCCACGGGCCCCAGTGGCCACCCCGGACGTGGTCGTGACCCTCCGGGATCCTCCTCGTCGCCGCCGCCAGCAACGCCCACGCCGTGTCGGCGGTGGTCTCGGTGAGGACCCCGGGTGTGTGACCTACGGGGATACCGCGGGCGGTGCAGGCACCGAGGTCGACGTTATCGACCCCGACGGCCATCTGGGAGACGACCCGAAGCCGCGGAGCGGCGGCCAACAGCTCGGCGTCGATCCGGTCGGTGAGCATGCAGAGCAGCCCGTCGACGTCGGCGACCCGCTTCGTCAACTCCGAGCGGGGCATCGGTCCCTCCCCCTTCCAGACGTCCACCGCCCACCGTCGGAGGGGGTCGAGCACGCCCGGCAACAGCCTGCGGGTGACGAGGACGTTCATCGCGGACCCGAGGGTATCGGACGGTCCACCGGATCGACATCCCGGGGACGCCCGGAGTCGTCAGCCGTCACGGACCGCCACGATCGTCTCGAAGGCGATGGGGCCCCTCGGCCACAGCCGAACGAAACGTCGTTCGTCGATGCTGCATCCCGCAGCGGCCAGGTCCTGCTCCAGGTCGAAGCGGGGCAGCCACGGGGTCAGCCCCTGGATGGCGCTGAACCCGTAGGCGAGACCGTGGTAGACGTACCAGAACGCCCGGGCCAGGACCGAACCTCGCGGCTCGCCGGTGTCGGCGACGAGGAGGCGTCCGCCCGGACGGAGGAACCCGGCGACCTGGGCGACCGCAGCACCGCGGCGGTCGTCGGAGAAACATCCGAACAAGAAGTTGGCGGCGACCACGTCGAAGGGATGTTCGGGCTCGTAGTCGAACAGGTCGGACACCACGAACGCACCGGAGAGCCCCTCGGCTTCGAACCGCCGCCGCACCCCGTCGACCATCTTCGGGGACAGGTCGAGACAGGTGACGTCGGCTCCGAGGGCGGCGGCGGCGAGGGCGTCGTCGCCGGGTCCGACACCCACGTACAACACCCGTTCCTCCGCCCCCAGGTAGGCGAGCTGGCTCCGCTTCATCTGGCCGACCTTGCCAAGAGACCAGAAGTTGGCGAGACGCTCGTACACCGATGCGACCCGATCGAACGTCGGTTGCTCCGACATGGCCCACACCTTCCGCCGGACCGGGCAACCTTAGGCGAACCGGAGACCGGTCAGGCGAACGAACCCAGGGTGCTCTCGGTCCAGTCCAGGGCGTCGATGTAGGACATGGCGATCGCCTTCGGTTCGACCCCCAGATCCGGCAGGTTCGCCCAGGCCGCCCGCTCGTAAGCGATGGCGGCGTCCAACACCTGGCCCTTGTGGCCCTGGCGCTCCACCAACGCCGCCTGGACGTCGTCGGCGAGGGGGAGGGTCCGGACCACGTCACGCAGAGGCTGGTCGGTGAGCGCATCCAGCACCGAGAAGATGCCCACCGTGAAATAACTCGCCGGATCGGGTTTGCCCATGCGGGTGGCGAGGAGCTCACACATCCGCGCCCGGGTGAGGCCGATGCTGAGCAACTCCCGGGGCTTGTGGTCGAAGGCGGCGAGCACGAGGACCGAGACGAGCTCGACGATCCGGCGGGTACCCAACATCACCACCGCCTCCCGGATCGAGCTGATCTGACGGGTCAGCCCGACGGACGCCGAGTTGAGGATCCGCAGCAGCTGGTAGCTGACGGTGGCGTGGGTCTCGATCTGTCGGGCGATCCGCTCCACCGTCGCCTTCTCGCTGTGCAGCTCGGCCAGCAACGCCACGAGCTGGCTCCTCCCGGCGTCCAGCCGACGGCCGGCGACCAGTTCGGGTCGGGCGAAGAAGTAGCCTTGGAACAGCTCGAAGCCCAGCGCCTCACACAACTCGAACTCGTCCTGGGTCTCCACCTTCTCGGCGAGCAACGTCACCCCGCTCGCCCGGAGCTTGCGGACCGCCTGGCGGAGCTCGTCCGGGGTGAGACCCATGATGTCGACCTTGACGACGTCCACGAACGGCAGGAAGGCGTCGCGGTCGTGGCCCGGTCGGTAGTCGTCGAGGGCGAGCTGATAGCCGAGGTCCCGTAGCTCCTTCACCGCCGCCAACACCTCCGGGTCGGCTTCGACGTCTTCGAGGATCTCGCCGCCCACCCGGTCGGGGGGGAAGGCGAGGAGCGCCCGTTCGACGATGAGGTCCCGGGGGAGGTTCACCCATCCGGGCAGACCCGACAACAGGTCGGGGAGCTCCACGTCGACGAACGCGCCCGCGAGGACCTGGGCGGTCGCCTCGGCGCCGTCGGCGAAGCGTGCCTCGGTGGCGGGTCCGGCGCGGTACAGGACCTCGTAGGCACGGACCCGGCGGCGCCGATCCAGGATGGGCTGGCGTGCGAAGTAGGTGTCGATCAGCACGGTGACTCTCCTGGCTCTCCAGGTCGGCCGCCGTGCCGACGACTTTCGTGACTCGATCAGGTCTTCCAGATCGCGGCGTTGGTGATCACGGGTGCGCCCCGCTCCTCGGTCGACGCCTCCACGACGACCCGGTCCCCTTCGTCCCACACCCGGGTGACCACCGTCTCCCCCGGGTAGACGATCCCGGCGAACCGTGCCCGGTACCGGGCGACGGCGGCCACGTCCCCACCGAAGATCCCATCCACGACCGCCTTGCACACGACGCCGTAGGTGCACAGTCCGTGCAGGATCGGCCGGTCGAACCCGCCGAGGGCGGCGAAGCTCGGATCGGCGTGGAGCGGGTTCTTGTCCCCGGACAGGCGATACAGCAACGCCTGCTGGGGCAGGGTCGGGGAGCTGAACACCGCGTCGGGGTCCCGGTCGGGTGTCCCGTCCTCGGAAGCCGGTCCCGGGTCTCCTCCCCATCCACCTTCACCCCGGACGAAGAGCGACGCCCGGGTGGTGAACAGCTCCCGTCCCGTCCCGGCGTCCCGGCTCGTGACCTCGACCACCACCACCGCCGCCTTCTTCTTGTCGTAGATGGCGGCGATCTTGGCTTCGTTGGTCACCGTCGCCGCCGTAGGCATCGCTCCGGCGAGGGTCAGGTCCTGTTCGCCGTGGAGGACCATCGCCAGGTTGATGTCCAGCCCTTCGGCGCCCCCCACGTTGATCATCGACGCGAAGGGAGGGATCGTGGCGAAAGACGGCAGCACCTTGAGGTTCGCCTCGTAGCAGTACTCCAGCTCGCCCGGATCGGTCGGCGGGTCCCCCGCCCCGACCCCGAGGTGGTAGAGGATCACCCGGTCCTCGTCCCACGAGAACTCGGTGGTCGGCAGGGCGGCTCCGAGGGCACGCTCCACGTCGATGGGCATCAGGAGTCCCCCGCCAGGAGCGCGCCGAGCATCTGCAGCTCTTCGGTGGCGCTGCCGAGGACCTGATACTCGGAGATGTCACGGATCTCGTCGAGATGGTCCCGAACGTCCTCCACGCTCGGCCGCGACTTCGGACCGGCGAACCAACCCTGGTTCACGCCGATGAAGAATCGGGCGAAGCGTCCACCACCCGCCGAGAAGATCTCATGGGTGTACGGGTTCTCCTCGGAGCACAGGTAGACGACCATCGGCATCACCTGTTCGGGGTCGAGCATCTCCGCGAACGGGCCCAACAGGTCTTCGGTCATGCGGGTCCGGGCCACCGGGGCGATCACGTTCGACTTGATCCCGTACTTGGCGCCTTCGATGGCGAGGACGTTGGAGAGCCCCACCAGACCCATCTTCGCCGCCCCGTAGTTGGTCTGGCCGAAATTCCCCAGGATCCCGGCGTTGGAGGCGGTGAAGACGAAGCGGCCATAGCCCTTCTCCTTCATCACCCGGTAGGCGGGCTGGGAGACGTAGAAGGCTCCGCGGAGATGCACGTCGAGTACGGCGTGGACCTCCTCCCAGGTCATGTTGGCGAAGCTGCGGTCCCGCAGGATCCCGGCGTTGTTCACCACGATGTCCACCGTCCCGAAGGCATCGAGGGCGGTCTGGACGATCCCGGCGCCTCCCTCGGGCGCAGAGACCGAGTCGTAGCTGGCGACCGCTTCACCGCCGGCTTCGCGGATCTCGTCGACCACCACGTCGGCCGCCTTGGTCGACGCCCCCGTCCCGTCGACGGTCGAGCCGAGGTCGTTGACGACGACCCGGGCGCCCCGCCGAGCCAGCTCCAAGGCGTAGGCACGCCCCAATCCACCGCCGGCACCGGTGACGATCGCCACCCGGCCGTCGAAGGTGATGTCGGACATGGATCCTCCTTCGTCGGGTCTGGGACCGAGGGTACCGTCCCGGTCGGCGGCCTCCGCTCACCCCTCCCGCTTCACGGCGTGGCCGCCGAACTGGTGGCGGAGGGCGGCGACGAGGCGGTCCGAGAACTCGAGCTCGTCACGGGACTCGATCCGCTGCATGAGGGAGAGGGCGATGACCGGTGCGGCGACGTCGAGCTCGATCGCCTCGAACACGGTCCATCGTCCCTCACCGGAATCCGGGACGTAGGGGGCGATGCCCTCCATGCCGGGGTTCTCCTCCAACGCGAGCCGTGCGAGGTCGAGCAGCCAGGAGCGGATGACGCTCCCCCGCTGCCAGATCGCCGCCACCCCAGCGAGGTCGAGGTCGAATTCCTCTTTCGCCTCCAGGATCGCGAACCCTTCCGCGTAGGCCTGCATCAGTCCGTATTCGATCCCGTTGTGGACCATCTTCACGAAATGGCCCGAACCGGTCGGACCCGTGCGGCCCCACCCTTCGTCGGGTCGGGGGGCGAGGGCCTCGAAGAGGGGACGGAGACGTGCCACCACGTCCGTGTCGCCGCCGATCATGAGCGAATACCCTTCGGTGCGGCCCCAGACGCCACCGGAGACGCCGGCGTCGACCAGATGGCACCCGACGGCGGCGCAGGCTTCGGATCGACGCAGGGTGTCCCGGTAGTTGGAGTTCCCTCCGTCCACGATCACGTCGCCGGGGGCGAGGATGGGGAGGAGCTGAGACATGAGGGAGTCGACGGGCTTCCCGGCGGGGACCATCAACCACACCACCCGGGGAGGCTCGAGGCGTGCCACCAGGTCGTCCACCGACGATGCACCTTCCACCCCGTCCGCTTCGGCCCGGACCACCGAGTCGGCGTCCAGGTCGAAGCCGACCACTTCGTGGCCGCGCTCCACCAGCCGGGCCGCCATGTTGGCTCCCATCTTCCCGAGTCCGACCATTCCGATCCTCATCCGTCCTCCTTCATCGAGTCACGACACCCCGTGCCGCCAGTTCCCGCTCCAAGGCGACGACGTCGCCGTCGAACCGGACGGCCTGCATCCCCACCGCCTCGGCGCACTCGACGTTGATGGGGCGGTCGTCGACGAAGAGGCAGTCGGCGGCGGACCGGTTCACGACGTCGACCGCGAGCCGGTAGATCTCCCGTTCGGGCTTGCGCAGCCCCACATAGCACGAGCTGACGAAGAGGAGGAACCGTGACCCGAGGCCGAACCGGGCGATCCGGTACTCGTTCAACTCTCGGGACTCGTTGTTGAGCGTGGCCAGCAGGTACCTTCCGGTCGAGGCGAGACGATCGACGAGGGCGAGGCTGTCGGGGTACGGCTCGGACCGGCTCCGCACGAAGGACCGGAACTCGTCGCGGGTGAATCCACGGTCCCGACAGAAGACCGTGCGATCCAGATACTCCTCGAAGGTCATCTTCCCGGTCTCCAGCTCGGCCACGACGCCGTCGTGGCGTTCGGCGAGATCCTCGGCGTCGAGCTCGAACCGGGCCACGGCCTCGGCCCGGGCGTGACGGTCCCACCCGTTCGTGCCGAGGACACCGCCGACGTCGAAGAAGATCACGCTGATCGTCACCGGGAACTCCTCTCCACCGGCCCTCGGCACGTTACCGAGGTGCGGGGACAACCCGCCGGATACTGCGGTCGCTCGTCGCCGCGCTTGAATCGGACGCCATGTCGAACCACGGTGGCGAGCGGAGAGAGGCTCGGGGCGGGTACCTGGCGCTGCTCACCTTGGGGGCCTTGGGGGTCGTCTACGGGGACATCGGCACGAGTCCCCTCTACGCCTTCCGGGAGTCGTTGAGCGAGGCCTACGGGATCGTCGTGGACCGGGCGAACGTCCTCGGGGTCGTGTCGCTCATCTTCTGGTCGTTGATCGTCGTGATCACCGTCAAGTACCTCGTCTTCGTGATGCGGGCCGACGACCACGGCGAAGGGGGCATCCTCGCCCTCACCTCCCTCATCACTCCCCGCGACCCCGACCGGCGATCCCGTCGATGGAAGCTCATCCTCGTCGGGCTGTTCGGCACGGCCCTCCTGTACGGGGACGGGATGATCACCCCGTCGATCTCGGTGCTGTCGGCCGTCGAAGGCCTCGAGATCGTCGCCCCCGACCTCCAACCCTTCGTCATCCCCGTCGCCATCCTCATCCTCGTTGCCCTGTTCACGATCCAACGTCGGGGGACCGCCACCGTCGGATCGGTGTTCGGACCGGTGATGATCCTCTGGTTCGGCACCCTCGCCACCCTCGGCATCCTCCAGATCCTCCGTGAGCCGTCGGTGCTGGCCGCCGTGGACCCCCGATTCGCCGTGTCGTTCTTCACCCGCAACGCCGGCCGGGCGTTCCTCGCCCTCGGTTCGGTGTTCCTCGTCGTCACCGGAGCCGAAGCCCTCTACGCGGACATGGGCCACTTCGGTCGGCGGCCGATCAGGCTCGGCTGGCTCACCGTCGTGCTCCCCGGCCTCATGCTCAACTATTTCGGGCAGGGGGCGCTGCTGCTGGCCCAGCCGGAGGCGATCGAGAACCCCTTCTACCTGATGGCGCCCGCCTCGGTGCGGATCCCCCTCGTGGTCCTGGCGACGGCCGCGACGGTGATCGCCTCCCAGGCCCTCATCTCGGGGGTGTTCAGCCTGACCATGCAGGCGATCCAGCTCGGCTACCTGCCCCGCCTCCGGGTCGACCACACCTCGGAGCGGGAGTTCGGCCAGGTGTACGTCGGGGCGGCCAACTGGTCCCTGATGGTGGCCTGCGTCGGCCTCGTCCTCGGGTTCGGCTCGTCGTCCAACCTCGCGGCCGCCTACGGCGTGGCGGTGACCACCACCATGGTGATCACGACCGTCCTCTTCTACTCCCTCACCCGGACCCGGTGGCGCTGGTCGCGAGCGAAGGCGATGGCGTTGGCGGCGGCGTTCCTCGTCGTCGACCTGGCGTTCTTCGGAGCCAACATCCTGAAGGTCCCCGCCGGTGGTTGGTTCCCGCTGGTGGTCGGGGTCGGCGTGTTCACGGTCATGACGACCTGGCGTCGCGGACGAGCGATCGTTCGCGACAAGCTGAGTCGGGGACGCCTCACCGCCGCCGACTTCGTGGCGCAGCTGGCCGATCGGGACATCGTGCGGGTACCCGGGACCGGGGTGTTCATGTTCGCCTCGGCAGGAGCGACGCCGCCGACCCTCCTCGAGAACCTCCGCTTCAACCACGTCCTCCACGAAACCGTCGTCCTGCTCACCGTCGTCTACGAGCAGCGTCCCCGGGTCCTCCCCGCCGAGCGGTACGACGTCGTCGACCTCGGGGAGGGGTTCTTTCAGCTCGTGCTCCACTTCGGCTACATGGACGAACCCGACGTCCCCCAGGCCTTGGCCGCGCTCGTCTCCCCCGAGCTCGGGTTCGACCCTCTGGACACGGCGTACTTCCTCGGTCGGGAGACCCTCATCGTGGTGAAAGAAGGGGAGATGGCCCCCTGGCGCGAGTATCTGTTCGCCTTCCTGTCCCGCAACGTGAGCCCGGCCGCCAGGTACTTCCGGCTCCCCCCGGACCGGGTCATCGAGATCGGCGCCCTCCTGGAGATCTGAGACGATGTCCCTCGCCGCGAAACGCATCGCCGCCGTCGCCGTCGGCGGGCTCGTCGGCTCGGGCCTCCGG
>Ga0256830_1001507_pt1 | contig 16410 bp, 17 predicted proteins | sample 128326metaG_FD_190537 | JGI IMG/M metagenome (GOLD analysis project Ga0256830, IMG submission 190537) | Hydrothermal vent microbial communities from Lau Basin, Pacific Ocean - 128-326 | ecosystem: Environmental > Aquatic > Marine > Hydrothermal vents | place: Pacific Ocean: Lau Basin | collected... | reverse complement strand
CCCAGCAGCCGCCACGAAGGCCGCGACGATGGCCCCGTCTCCCGGATCGATGCGGTATTCGGGATGCCACTGCACCCCGAGGCAGAAGCGGTACGCGGGGGCCTCGATGGCCTCGATCACCCCGTCGGCCGCGTGGGCCGAGGCGACGACGCCGCGTCCGAGCCGGTCCGCCGCTTGGTGATGGGCGCTGTTGACCGCCATCCTGTCCCTGCCGGTGATCCGGTGCAGCAGCGTTCCCGGCACGATCCTCACCTCGTGGCCGGGCTCGGTGCGCGGGTTGGGCTGCTCGTGGGGCAGCGCCCCCGCGATCGCATCCGGGATGTGCTGGATAAGTGTTCCCCCGAGCACGACGTTCAAGAGCTGCTGGCCGCCGCAGATGCCGAGCACCGGCAGATCGCGGGCGAGCGCCCCCTCGAGGATGGCCCATTCGAAGCGGGTGCGCTTTTCCTTGAGGGTCACCGTGCCGTGCCGCTCCTCCGCCCCGTAGAGGGCGGGATCCACGTCGAAGGCGCCACCGGTCACGAGGAGCCCGTCGAGCAGCGCCAGATACTCTCCCGTCCGCTCGGCTGCGTGCGGCAGGGCGAGCGGCAGCCCGCCCGCGTCGAGTACCACCTCGCAGTAGTTCTCCCGCAGCGCGTACCAGGGAAGGCTCGCGTAGCCACCGGCCGGCTCGGCATCGAGGGTGATGCCGATCACCGGCCTCCGCCCGCCGCTCGCCGCCATCCCTCGCCCCTAGTATGGGGTGCCGTCTGCATGGGCGAAGCGCCGCCCCGGAAGTACCCGCAGGTCGACGCCGGGATAGAACGCCTCGTCCTCGGGATGGCGAGTGCCGATCTCGAGATAGAGGGCCGGACGGTCGCTGCGGTTGACGAGGTGATGGCCGTCGGGGCGTCCCTTGGGAAAGCCCGCGCACATCCCGGCCCGCAGCAGCTGCTCGCCGGCGTCGGTGACCAGCACGAGCTCGCCCTCGAGGATGTAGACGAATTCGTCCTCCTTGGTATGCCAGTGGCGGAGCGCCGAGGCGGCGCCGGGATCCAGCCGCGTGAGGTTGACCCCGAAGTCGACGAGGCCGAGCGCATCCCCGAGCGCCCGCTTGTGGCGCCCGGCCACCACCTCGCGGAAGGGTTCGGGATATCCCGTGGTGCTGCGCTCGGCGACGGTGGCGGGATCGAGGGCCGGCGGACGAAGATCGCTCATCGCATTCTCCTTCGAGCTGGTCTTCCGAATGCCCCCGGCGGCACGGAGCGCGGCTGGTGCGGCCGGAAGGTCGCGACTATGCTGCACCGGCCAGAAAAGCCGCGGAGTGGCGGGTGCGCAAGCCCAAGATCACCGTCGAGGAGTTCCTCGAACTGGCCACCGAGGGCGTGCCCTACGTGGGCCTCCTGGGCTGCCGGGTGGAGCGCCTCGGCCACGGCGAGATCGACATCCGGTTGCCCTGGCAGGAGCTCCTGCGACGGCCCGGCGGCACCGTCTGCGGGCCGGCCATGATGGCCCTCGCCGACATCGCCCTCTACGGCGTCGTGCTGTCGCTGGTGGGCAGAGTGCCGCTCGCCGTCACCACCGATCTCAACATCCATTTCCTGCGCAAGCCCGCCCCCGGCGATCTCCTGGCCCGCGGCCGGCTGATCCGGGCGGGGCGGACGCTGGTCGTCGGCGAGGTCGCCATCGCCCCGCCCGACGAGCCGCGGCCGGTGGCGCACGCCGTCGGCACCTACATCCTTCCCGCCGCGGGCTGACGCCGTGGCCGAGGGGCGGCAGGGCCTGCGTGCGGTCCTGGGCGAGCCCGCCTTCGCCCGCTACGTGGCCGGCAACGCCGTATCGCTGGTCGGTACCTGGACCCAGCGGGTGGCGGTGGGCTGGCTCGCCTGGGAGCTCGAGGGCTCGCCCTTCTGGCTCGGCGTGGTGGCCTTCGCCGATCTGTTCCCGACCCTGGTCGTCGGTCCGTTCGGCGGTCTGCTCGCCGACCGCCTCGAACGGCGCCGCATCCTCCTCACGACCCAGAGCCTGCTCGCCCTGCAGTCGCTGGCGCTGGCCGTGCTGACCCTGGCCGGATACATCGACATCCTGGTGCTGGTGGCGATGAGCGCGCTGCAGGGTGCGCTGGTGGGCATCAACCAGCCGGCGCGCCTCGCCTACATCCCGACTCTCGTCTCGCGCGCCCGGCTGGCGTCCGCCGTCGCCCTCAACAGCGTCGTCTTCAATACCGCCCGCATCGCCGGTCCGGCGGTGGGCGGCCTCCTGATCGCCGGCTTCGACACCGCCGCCGCCTTCCTCGCCAACACGGCGAGCTATCTCGTGTTCATCCTCGCCCTCGCCCGCCTGCCCGCGGCCCGTCCGCCGTCCCGCGCCCGTGCCGGCTGGCTCGCCGAGTTGCAGGAAGCGCTCTCCCTGGTGACGGGTGGTGGCGCCCTCGCCCCGGTCTTCGCCATGGTGCTGGGCGCGAGCGTGCTGCTGCGGCCGGTGGCCGAATTCCTGCCGGCGCTGGCGGCCGGCGTCTACGGCGGCGGTGCCGGCGCCTTCGCGCTCCTCACCGCCTCCCTCGGCGCCGGTGCGGTGGCCGGCGGGCTGTGGCTGGCCGCGCGGCCGGCCGTGGACGAGCTCCGCGCCCTGTTCGCCATTCAGTTCGCCGGCACGGCGACGCTCCTGCTGCTGCTGGCGAGCCCCGATCTGCGCTTCGCGGTGCCGGCGGCCTTTCTCTGCGGGGCCGCCTTCGCCGCGACCGGGGTGACCGCCCAGAGCCTGCTTCAGAAGCGGGTACCGATGGACATCCGCGGCCGGGTGCTCGCCCTCTACGGCCTCTGCATGCGCAGCGGGCCGGCCATCGGCGCGGTGGCCGCGGGCGCCCTCGCGGAAGGGCTCGGCCTGCGGCCCACCCTGGCCCTCGGCGGCCTCGCCAATCTGCTGCTCGCGGGCCTGCTGCTGCGTCGGCGCGGGCGGCTCGCGGCGCGCCTCGAAACCCTTGCCGGCAGCGGTGATTGAACGTTGACAGGCCGGCCCCTTGGGCCTAGATGTCGCCGGCACCGACGAGCGGCACGGCTCGTCGTTCGCGTTTCTGTCGGCCGTCGCCAAGCCGCGTCGGAGTTCCGCGGGGAACGGCGGTCGAGCCACGGGCATTGCGGGCAGATACCGACATGAAGACCTATTCGGCCAAGCCTGCCGACATCGAGCGCGGCTGGTACGTAATCGACGCGGACGGCCTGGTCCTCGGCCGACTGGCGGCCTTCATCGCCGACCGGCTGCGCGGCAAGCACAAGCCGATCTGGACGCCGCACATGGACTGCGGCGACCACATCGTGGTGGTCAACGCCGAGAAGGTCGCGCTCACCGGCAACAAGCGCCAGCAGAAGGTCTACTATCGCCACACCGGCTATGCCGGCGGCATCAAGGAGGAGCGGGCCGACAAGATCCTTTCCGGCCGCTTCCCGGAGCGCGTGCTGATCAAGGCCGTCGAGCGGATGATCAACAAGGGACCGCTGCGCAACCGGGTGATGCGCAAGCTCCACGTCTACAAGGGTCCCGACCACCCGCATCAGGCGCAAAAGCCGGTGGCCCTCGACGTCGCCGCCCTCAACCGCAAGAACAGCGTCAAGGAGATGGCCGATGGCTGAGACGGAGACCGCTTCCGGCTTCGAAGCGCTGGCCCGGCTCAAGCCCCAGGCTCCGACGGAGACCGAGGTCGAGGCGGAGGCGCCCAAGCTCGATGCCCTCGGCCGCGCCTACGCCACCGGCGGCCGCAAGGAGGCGACGGCGCGGGTGTGGCTCAAGGCCGGCAGCGGCAAGTTCGTCGTCAACGGCAAGCCGATGACCGAATACTTCGCCCGCCCCGTCCTCCAGATGATCGTCAACCAGCCCTTCGACGCCGTCGATCGCCTGGGCCAGTACGACGTCTTCTGCACGGTGTCGGGCGGCGGGCTGTCGGGACAGGCGGGCGCGGTGCGCCACGGTATCAGCCGGGCCCTCGTGGCCTACGATCCCACCCTGCGGCCGGTCCTCAAGTCCGGCGGCTTCCTCACCCGCGACGCCCGCCGCGTGGAACGCAAGAAGTACGGCAAGCCCAAGGCGCGCAAGAGCTTCCAGTTCTCCAAGCGCTGAGCTCTCCGCGATCCCACGGCCGGGGCCGGGCATCCGCCCGGCTCTTGGTCTTTCGTTCGCCCCCCTAGCGGCGCCGGAACAGCCCGTAGACGAAGGGCTGTCGGACCCCGCCCGGCGTCACATGGAGATGGCGCCGCCAGGCCACCGGCTCCAGAATGTCGGCGAAGGCCGCGGCGAGCGTTTCCGGATCGTGGCGCCGTACGGGAAGGCCGCTGCATTTGGGTGGCGCATCCGGCGCGAAGGTGGCGATGATCGCCCGGCCATCCCTAGCCAGCGCCCGCGCGAGGGTGGCACGATAGGCCGCCCGCTCCGTCTCGGCGACGAGAAAGTGGAACACCGCACGGTCGTGCCACAGGCCGTAGCGGCGCGGCGGCTGCCAACGGGTGACGTCGGCCACCTCCCAGTGCACCGCCGCCGCACGCTCGGCCAGGCGCCGCCGGGCGGGCGCGAAGGCCGCGGGCGCGATGTCCACCACCGTGACATCGCGATATCCCCGGTCCAGCAGGTGATCGACCAGGGTCGACGCGCCGCCGCCCATATCGAGGATCGGGGTGTCGGCGGCCGGTCCCGCCTCCTCGATCAGCTCGAGGGAGGTGACGGGTACCGCCTCGTACCAGCTCACCCGCTCGGCGTCCTTTTCCGACCAGACCCGCTGCCAGTGCTCCTCGCGGGCCTCGCACCCGGCCATCTCGACGCCTCCTCCGCGGCTGCCGTTCGGCCGGGATATGGGTCCCGCGGACGCCGCCGGCAACGGACTCGACAGCGCCCGGGAGACGATCCGATAACAGCCCCGTTGCCGGTGGAGGGAAAGCCCATGCTCGTCGTGTTCGGCTCCATCAACGCCGATCTCCTGTTCAAGGTCGAGGCGCTGCCGCGGCCCGGCGAAACCGTCCTCTGTCCCGACTACACCTTCGCCCCCGGCGGCAAGGGGGCGAACCAGGCCGCGGCCGCCGCCAAGGCCGGCGCCGAGGTGCGTTTCGTGGGCAACGTCGGCGGCGATGCCTACGGACCGGTGGTGCGGCGGCTGCTGGCCGAGGCCGGCGTGGAGGTCGACGCCCTCGGCACCGTCGACCGGCCCACCGCCATCGCCGTGATCGGTGTCGACGCGCGGGGCGAGAACGCCATCATCGTCGCCAGCGGCGCCAATCTCGAAACCCGCGCGACGCAGGTACCGGATGCCTGGCTGGCTCCGGGAACGACCGTTCTGTGCCAGAACGAGATCCGCTCCGAGGAGACCTTCGCCCTCCTGCGCCGCGCCCGCGACCGAGGCGCCCGCACGATCCTCAACCTGGCGCCGGCATCGCCGGTGCCGCCGGAGGTTCTGGGCGCCCTCGATCTGCTCGTGGTCAACGAGATCGAGGCGGCGATGGCGGCCGGACACGAGGCGACGACGCCCGAGGCGCTCGCCCGCGAACTGCACCGGCGCTTCGGCCTCACCTGCGTCGTCACCCTCGGGGCGCAGGGCGCCCTGGCGGCGGGGCCGGACGGACTCCATCGCGTGTCCTCCCTCGCCGTCGAACCCGTCGACACCACCGGTGCCGGTGACGCCTTCGTGGGCGTGCTGGCGGCCTGTCTGGATCGTGGACGGCGCCTCCCGGAGGCGCTCCACCGGGCCTCCGTCGCGGCCGGGCTCGCCTGCGAGCGGGTGGGTGCGCAGACCGCGCAGCCGCGGCATCCGGAGATCGAGGCGCGGCTCGCCGACTGTCCGCCCCCGGTTCGCCACCCCTGAGGCCGGCGGCGCCGGCGGGCGCGGCATCCCCGGGTGTGCCGCAGATCACTTTCCCACCGGCCCGGAGGACTTATCAAGCCACCGTTAACGCCACCCGTTCGATCCTCGGGGCGGACAGACGGCAGTGGAAGGGAAACGCCTCATGGTCTGGTGGATCGTCACCCGCACGCAATCCGACTCCCGTTCGGGAGGGTCCGTCGCCCCGCGTAGCCACCGTGTGGGCCCGTTCGCCACCTCGCACGAGGCCGAGGCCGAGCGTCGGCGTCTCGCCCGCGAACGGCGCCAGTCGCCGCGCGAGCTGCAGGTGGTCTGCGATTTCAGCTGACGTCTCCGTCGCCTGACACCGCCCGTCCTCTCGTCCCCCGGCGAGAGAACGGGCGGCTCCGGCCGCGTCACGAATGCCGCAACGGGCTTGCCCGCCCGCACCCGAAACATGCTATAGGTCCGCTCGCGGTCGAGGGCGGGAGGTGACAGCCGATGCACCGGGGAGGATCCCCGTCGCCACCCGACGGGACCGCGTCCTGCTGGCCAGGGGACGTCGGAGATCCATGCAGCAGCCGGTGCTCGACGAACTCGATACCTTTCCGAAGCTCCTTCTCCACAACGCCGCCAACTGGCCCGACGAAGTGGCCATGCGGGAGAAGGAATACGGCATCTGGAACACCTACAGCTGGCGCGACTACTGCGACCGGGTGCGGGAGATCGCCTGCGGGCTCAAGGCGCTCGGGCTCGAGCGCGGCGAGGTGGTGGCGATCATCGGCCGCAACCGCCCCAACTGGGTCTGGAGCGAGCTCGCCGCCCACAGCCTGGGTGCGATCACGATGGGCATCTACGAGGACGTGCTGGCGCAGGAGGCCGGCTACCTCCTCACCTATTCGGGGGCGCGCATCATCGTCGCGGAGGACGAGGAACAGGTGGACAAGATGCTGGAGCTCGGCTCCGGGATCCCGGAGGTCCGCTGGATCGTCTATCACGACGATCGCGGCATGCGGAAATACGACGACCCGCGTCTCGTGAGCTGGCAGCAGCTGATCGAGCGCGGGGCGGCGCTCCGGGCCGAGCGGCCGAAGCTGTTCGAGGAGGAGGTGGCGACCGGTCGCGGCGAGGACGTGGCCATGCTGTGCACCACCTCGGGCACCACCGCCAATCCCAAGCTGGCGATGCTCCAGCACAAGCCCTTCCTGCGGCACATGACCGCCTACCTCGCCGTCGATCCGCGGGAGCCCACCGACGAATATGTGAGCATCCTGCCGCTGCCCTGGATCATGGAGCAGGTCTACGTGGTGGCGATGCCGCTTCTCTGCCGCATCCGCGTGAGCTTCCCGGAGAGTGCCGAGACGGCGATGCAGGATCTGCGCGAGATCGGCCCGACCCACATCCTGCTGGCACCGCGGGTCTGGGAGCAGACGGCCGCCGACATCCGCGCCCGCATCATGGACGCCAATCGCGTGAACCAGGCGATCTTCGACTTCGCTCTCAGGATCGGCTACGAAGCCATCGAGAAACAGAAGCGTTCCTGGCTCGCCGACATGCTGCTGTTCGGGGCGTTGCGGGACCGGCTCGGATTCTCCCGCCTCAAGTCGGCCGCCACCGGGGGCGCCGCGCTGGGGCCCGATACCTTCAAGTTCTTCCTCGCCATGGGCGTACCGCTCAAGCAGCTCTACGGCCAGACCGAGGCGTGCGGCGCCTACACCATCCAGAAGGGCAGCGAGATCGACTTCGACAGCTCCGGCGTCCCCTTCCCCGACTGCGAGGTGCGCATCGCCGACCCCGACGAGCAGGGCCTCGGGGAGATCCAGGCCCGGACCCCGGGCATGTTCAAGGGCTATTTCGAGAACGAGGAGGCCACCCGGGAAACCATGACCGAGGACGGTTTCCTCAAGACCGGGGACGGTGGCTACTTCGATGCCGAGGGGCGGCTCGTGGTGATCGACCGGCTGAAAGACATGGCGACCACCTCCACGGGCATCAAGTTTTCGCCGCAGTACATCGAGAACAAACTCAAATTCTCGCCCTTCATCGGCGAAGCGGTGGTCCTCGGCAACGGCCGCTCCTGGCTCGCCGCGATCGTCTGCATCCGGTACTCGATGGTCTCGAAATGGGCCGAGAACCGCGGCATCGCCTTCACCAACTACCAGAACCTCGCCGCCAATCCGCAGGTCTACGAGCTGCTGGCCGAGGAACTGGAAAAGGTCAACGCGAGCCTGCCCGAGGCCCAGCGGATCCGGCGGTTCGTGCTGCTGCACAAGGAGCTCGATCCCGACGACGGCGAGGTCACCCGCACCCGCAAGGTCCGGCGCGGCGTGATCGACGAGCGCTACGGGCCGCTGATCGAGGCGATCTACGGCGGGCTGCCGGAAGTCCGTTTCCGGGGCGAGGTGACCTTCGAGGACGGCCGCAAGGGCGTGCTCGAGGCCGATCTCGCGATCCGCGACACCTCCGCGCACGCCGCCGCTCGGGCCGAGGCGGCCTAGGCCCATGAGCGGGGTCCAGCAGCGGGAGAGTGCCGTCCAGCGTAAGCGCCAGATCGGCGAGGTGCTGCTGGCGGTGGAGAACATCGGCCTGCGCTTCGGCGGCGTGCAGGCCCTCTCGGGCGTCAGCTTCGACATCCGCGAGGGGGAGATCCGCGCCATCATCGGCCCCAACGGGGCCGGCAAGTCGTCGATGCTCAACGTCATCAACGGCTTCTACCAGCCCCAGGAAGGCGTCATCGTCTGGCGCGGCCAGCGCCTGCGACGCATGCGGCCGCATTTCGCCGCCCGCAGCGGCATCGCCCGCACCTTCCAGAACATCGCCCTCTTCAAGGGCATGAGCACCCTCGACAACATCATGACCGGGCGCATGCTCAAGATGCGGGCGACCATGCTCGAGCAGGCGATCTACTGGGGCCGCGCCCGTCGCGAGGAGCTCGAACACCGCGCCTTCGTCGAGCGCATCATCGACTTCCTCGAGATCCAGCACATCCGCAACGTGCCGGTCGGCAGGCTGCCCTACGGGCTGCAGAAGCGGGTGGAACTCGCCCGCGCCCTGGCCATGCAGCCGACCCTCCTGCTGCTCGACGAGCCGATGGCCGGAATGAACCTCGAGGAGAAGGAGGACATGTGCCGCTACATCCTCGACGTGAACGAGGAATTCGGCACCACGGTGGCGCTCATCGAGCACGACATGGGGGTGGTGATGGACATCTCCGACCGCGTCGTGGTCCTCGACTACGGACGGCTGCTGGCCGACGGACCACCCGAGGCGGTGCGACGCGATCCGGAAGTGATCAAGGCCTATCTCGGCGTGCCCCACGAGTGAGCCCGAGACACGGGAGGGAACGGTAGGATCATGGAGACCCTGTCGGCGGTACTGGTCGAGCCCTTCGTGGCCATCGCCGAGGCCCCGATGTTCTTCTTCGAGGTGCTGATCGGCGGCCTGCTGTCGGGCGTCATGTACGCCCTCGTGGCGCTCGGCTTCGTGCTCATCTTCAAGGCCTCGGGGGTATTCAATTTCGCCCAGGGGGCGATGGTGCTGTTCGCCGCCCTGTTCTTCGTCGGCTTCATCGATCTCGGCTGGCCCATCTGGCTGTCGCTGATCGTGACCATCCTGGTGATGATCCTCCTGGCGCTCGCCATCGAGCGGGTGGTCCTGCGGCCACTCGTCAACCAGGATCCCATCATCCTGTTCATGGCCACCATCGGCATCACCTTCTTCCTCGACGGCTTCGGTCAGACCCTCTGGGGCAGCGACGTGCGCCGCCTCGACATCGGCATTCCCGAGGATCCGCTGATCATCGCCGGCCTCTACATCAACCAGTTCGACATCTACGCCGCCGTCATCTGCGGCCTGCTGGTGCTCGGCCTCGCCCTCTTCTTCCAGTACACCCCGACCGGGCGCGCGCTGCGGGCGGTGGCCGACGACCACCAGGCGGCGATGAGCATCGGCATCCCTCTCAACGTCATCTGGGCCATCGTCTGGACGGTGGCCGGCATCGTCGGCCTGGTCGCCGGCATCATGTGGGGCGCCAAGCTCGGCGTGCAGTTCAACCTCGCCCTCATTGCCCTCAAGGCGCTGCCGGTGCTGATCCTGGGGGGCTTCACCTCGGTTCCGGGGGCGATCGTCGGCGGTCTCATCATCGGTGCCGGCGAGAAGGTCGCCGAAGTGTTCTGGGGCGAGGTGCTGGGCGGCGCCATCGAGGACTGGTTCGCCTACATGCTCGCCATGGTCTTTCTGCTGTTCCGGCCGCAGGGGCTGTTCGGCGAGAAAATCATCGAGCGGGTGTGAGCGATGATCTATCGCGAGACCGGACAGTTCAAGACCAGCTACGGCGCCGACCAGGCGATCTTCCCGATCGCCCAGGACCGCATCGGCATGCTGATCATCATGGCGCTGGCCTTCGTCGCCATCCCGCTCACGGCGAGCGACTACTGGCTCACCACCATCCTCCTGCCGCTCGTCATCTACGGTCTGGCGGCCCTCGGCCTCAACATCCTCACGGGATACGCCGGCCAGCTCTCCCTCGGCACCGGCGGCTTCATGGCCTGCGGCGCCTTCGCCGCCTACAAGCTGTCCACCGCCTTTCCCGAGCTGCACGTGCTCGTGGTGTTCGCCCTCTCGGGGCTCATCACCGCCGCCGTGGGCATGCTGTTCGGTCTGCCCAGCCTGCGGATCAAGGGCTTCTACCTGGCGGTTGCCACCCTCGCCGCCCAGTTCTTCCTGCTGTGGCTGTTCAACAAGGTCCCCTGGTTCACCAACTACAGCGCCTCCGGGGTGATCAGCGCACCGCCGCTGGCCATCTGGGGCGAGACCTACGTGACCGGCTTCGAGGCCACGCCGCGCGCCAAATATCTGTTCGCGCTGAGTATCGTGACGGTGATGGCCCTGGCCGCCAAGAACATGACGCGTCTCAAGATCGGTCGCGCCTGGCGGGCCATCCGCGACATGGACATCGCCGCCGAGATCATGGGCATCCGCCCACTCGCCACCAAGCTCTCGGCCTTCGCCGTGAGCTCCTTCTACTGCGGCGTGGCCGGCGCCCTCTGGGCCTTCGCCTACACCGGCGCGGTCGAGGCGCTGGCCTTCGACATCAACGTGAGCTTCCGCATCCTGTTCATGATCATCATCGGCGGCCTGGGGTCGATCCTGGGCTCCTTCCTGGGCGCCGCCTTCATCGTCCTGCTGCCGATCTTCCTCAACAACGCCCTTCTCGCCATGGGCATGGCGGAGGCGGTGGCCCTCGCCTCGCATCTCGAGTTCATGATCATGGGCGCGCTCATCATCTTCTTCCTGATCGTCGAGCCGCACGGTCTCGCCCGGCTGTGGCAGATCGGCAAGGAGAAGCTCCGAAAGTGGCCGTTCCCCTATTAGGGCGGAACGTGTAAACGGTTGGGCACATCATCGCTACGGGAGGTGACACCATGGTGAACCGACGTCAGACCCTGGGCCTCGCGGCCGGCGCGATCGCTTTCGGTGCGATGCCGCTGCGGCTCTACGCCCAGGAAAACGCGCAGTTCATCCCCTCGCTCGTGTACCGCACCGGCCCCTACGGCCCCAACGGCGAGCCCTTCGCCAATGGCGCGGCCGACTACTACACCCTCATCAACGAGCGCGATGGCGGCATCAACGGCGTCGAGATCGTGTTCGAGGAGTGCGACACCCAGTACAACAACGACAAGGGTGTCGAATGCTACGAACGGCTCAAGAACAAGGGGCCGACCGGAGCGGCGGCGTTCAGCCCGCTTTCGACCGGCATCACCTATGCGCTGATCGAGCGCGCCCGTGCCGACAAGATCCCCATCTTCTCCATGGGCTACGGCCGTACCGACGCCTCCTACGGCCCGGTGTTCCCGCACGTCTTCACGGCCCCCGCCACCTACTGGTCCCAGGCCACCTCGCTGATCCAGTACGTGGCCGCCCAGGAAGGCGGACTGGAGGCACTCAAGGGCAAGAAGATCGCCCTCGTCTACCACGATTCCGCCTACGGCAAGGAACCCATCCGCACCCTCGAGGCCCTTTCGGAGATGTTCGGCTACAAGCTGAGCCTGTTCCCGGTGGCCCACCCGGGCCTCGAGCAGAAGGCCACGTGGCTCAAGGTCGGGCGTCAGGTCCGGCCCGACTGGGTGCTGATGTGGGGCTGGGGCGTCATGAACTCCACCGCCATCAAGGAGGCGGCGGCGGTGGGCTTCCCGATGGAGCGCTTCATCGGCAACTGGTGGTCGGGTTCCGAAAACGACGTGATGCCGGCCGGCGACACCGCGGTGGGCTACAAGTCGGCCAACTTCCACGGCGCCGGCGCCACCTGGCCGGTCCATCAGGACATCTTCAAGCACGTCTACGATGCCGGCAAGGGCGCCGGCAAACGCGAGCGGGTCGGCGAGGTGCTGTACAACCGCGGCGTGACCAACGCCATGATCGTCGTGGAGGCGATCCGCACGGCACAGGAGATCCACGGCAACAAGCCGCTGACCGGCTGGCAGGTGCGCGACGGCTTCGAGAACCTGAACCTCTCCGCCGAACGACTGGCCGAGCTCGGTCTCGCCGACTTCATGCAGCCCATCAGGCTGTCCTGCGAGGATCACGAGGGCGGCGGCTCGGTGTATGTCCAGCAGTGGGACGGCAAGGAGTGGAAGCGCGTCTCCGACTGGATTCCGCCGATGCGCGACGTGGTCTGGCCGATGATCAAGGAATCGGCACTGGCCTATGCCAAGGAGAAGGGCATCACGCCGCGCAGCTGCGCCTGACGGGCGAACCGGGAGCGAGACGTCCCATGGGCACGGAGGTTCTCGAGCGGGAGACGGCGGGCGGCCGCACCGCCGCCGAGCCGCTCCTTTCGGTGAACAACATCGAGGTCGTGTACGACCACGTGATCCTCGTGCTCAAGGGCGTCTCGCTCGAGGTACCCAAGGGCGGGATCGTCACCCTGCTCGGTGCCAACGGCGCCGGCAAGACGACCACCCTCAAAGCGATCTCGACCCTGCTCGGCAGCGAACGCGGGGAGGTGACCAAGGGATCCGTCACCCTGGCCGGGGAGACGGTCCATCATCTCACCCCCACCCAGCTCGTGCAGCGCGGGGTGGTCCAGGTGATGGAGGGCCGCCACTGCTTCGAGCATCTGACGGTGGAGGAGAACCTCCTCACCGGGGCCTACACGCGGCGGGACGGCGCCGCCGCCATCCGGCGCGATCTCGAGATGGTCTATCACTATTTCCCGCGGTTGCGGGAGCGGCGCAGGTCGCTCGCCGGCTACACCTCCGGCGGCGAGCAGCAGATGTGCGCCATCGGCCGCGCCCTCATGGCCCGCCCGCGGGTGGTGCTGCTGGACGAGCCGTCGATGGGCCTCGCCCCGCAGCTCGTGGAGGAGATCTTCGAGATCGTCGCCAGGCTCAACAACGAGGAACACGTCACCTTCCTGCTCGCCGAGCAGAACACCAACATCGCGTTGCGTTATGCCCGTTACGGTTACGTGCTCGAAAACGGGCGCGTGGTGCTTGACGGCGATGCCGCAAGCCTGCGAAACAACGAAGATGTGAAGGAGTTCTATCTCGGCCTGAGCGGCTCGGGTCGCCGGAGCTTTCGGGATATCAAGAGCTACAAGCGCCGAAAACGGTGGCTGTAAGGCTGTAAGGTACGTGAATACACGAAACCGGGAGGCGGAGGCCGGCACCGACGGGACGATCGTTCGTCACGGCCCGAGCTTGCAGCGCCTCGCAGCGCTCCTCACCAACCACATCCGGCGGCGCATCGGCGAACGGGCGTTCCACTTCGACGGTCGCCTCGTGGACCCCGGCCTCGGACTGGTACCGCCCCTCGACCTCTCCCTGTTCCGGGACCAGCCCTTCCTTCTCGACAAGCTCCGCCAGCCCGAATCGGGCGCCGCCCTCGCCCTCAACAGTTTCGCCCTCTGGCGGCGCGACCCGACCGGCCTCGAACTCGCGGGCATCTCCGGCTTTCGGGAGGTCCTGCTCAATCTTCGCTGTCCGACCGGCATCCGGGGCACGCCCCCCCATCTCGATGTGCTGGCCCGCGGGCGGCGGGCACTGGTGGCGGTGAGCGCCCGCGGCCTCGACTATCTGAGCCGCCACACCGCCCGCGTGGCCCCCGCCTACCTCGAGCTCGAACCGCCCGCGGGCCTGGGTCCCTGGCTCGACCTCCTGCGCGATCTGGCCGACCGCCGGATGAGTTACCGCTTCCTCAACGCAGCGATGCTCGGCAAGCTCGCCCTGGCCCTCGGCCGCACCTTTCCCGACCACCGCATCCACCTCTTCCAGATCTTCCTCGAACCGCGCGACGCCGACGCCTTCGAGCCCTTCGCCCGCCATCGCGCCGAACTCACGGCCCTTCGCGAACGGGTGCGCGAATCCCGGGTGAGCTTTTCCTTCGACAGTTTCGCCAGCCTCTGGCGGGGCTGGGCCGACCGCGACGAACCGCCGTGGCTGCGCGAGCTGGTCAGCCAGCTCGAAGCCCGCTACGACATCGCCGTGGCGGCGCGCCCGGCGGTGGGCTTCCCGAGGGCCGTCGCGCAGCGCTGACGAGGCCTTGCCCAAGCGGAGGAGCTGGCTCCATGCCGGAGAGCGCGGAGACCTACTACGATCGCCAGGAAGTGCGCAGTCCCGCCGAACGGGAAGCGGCGCTGTTCCACGCCCTGCCGGGCCTGCTGAGGCATGCGCTGGACAACGCCCCCTTCTACCGCACGCATCTCGGTGACATCGACCCGGCCGCCTTCACCAGCCGCGAGGCCCTCGCCCGGCTGCCGGTGCTGCGCAAGGAGGAATTGCCCGAGCTCCAGGAACGGGACCCGCCCTTCGGCGGTCTCGCGGCCACCCCCTTCGGCCGTCTCGGCCGGGTGTTCGCCTCGCCGGGGCCGATCTTCGAGCCCCAGGGCAATCGCGGCGACTACTGGCGGATGGCGCGGGCCATGTTCGCCGCCGGCTTCCGGCGCGGCGATCTCGTGCACAACACCTTCGCCTACCACCTGACACCGGCCGGCTTCATGATCGATTCCGGCGCCCGCGCCCTGCGTTGTCCGGTCTTCCCGGGCGGCACCGGCCAGACCGAGCTGCAGCTCAAGGCGATTTCGCATCTGCGCCCCGTCGCCTATGCGGGAACGCCCTCCTTTCTCGGCATCCTTCTCGAACGGGCCGCCGAGACCGGGCTCGCCCCCCTCTCCTTCACCAAGGCCCTGGTCTCCGGCGAGGCCTTCCCGCCCAGCCTCCGCGACCGCTTCGCCGAAGCGCACGGCATCGACGCCTATCAGTGCTACGCCACCGCCGACGCCGGACTGATCGCCTACGAGAGCCCGGCCCGCGAGGGGCTGATCGTCGACGAGGCGGTGCTGCTCGAGATCGTTCGCCCGGGCGGCGACCAGCCGCTGGCCGAGGGCGAGGTGGGCGAGGTGGTGGTGACCGTCTTCAACCCGGACTACCCGCTCATCCGCTTCGGCACCGGCGATCTCTCGGCCCTCCTGCCGGGCCCCAGCCCCTGCGGGCGCACCAACCTGCGCATCCGCGGCTGGATGGGCCGGGCCGATCAGACCACCAAGGTGCGCGGCATGTTCGTGCATCCGCGCCAGGTGCACGAGATCGCCGGACGCTTCGCCGCCGTCGTCAAGGCGCGCCTCGAGGTCCGCGACGCCGAGGGACGCGACCGCATGGTGCTGCGCTGCGAGACCGCCGAACCCGCCGACGAGAGTCTGCGGACGGCGATCGCCGAGGCCGTGCGGGCGGTCACGGGGCTGCGGGGAGAGGTGGAGCTGGTGGCGCCCGGCACCCTTCCCAACGACGGCAAGGTGATCGACGACCAGCGCCGGCGCGGCTGACCGTGACCCTGTTCGAAGCCCGGGGACTGGCCTGCCAGCGGGCCGGGCGGCTCGTCTTCGAGCAGCTCGAATTCGCCCTCGAAGCCGGTGACGCCCTGCTGCTGCGGGGGCCCAACGGCAGCGGCAAATCGAGCCTGCTGCGGCTGCTGGCCGGCCTGCTGCGGCCGGCCGCCGGCGTGCTCCGCTGGCAGGGCAGATCGTTCGCCGCCCAGGACCCCGAGCATCGTGCGCGGCTCCATTTCGTCGGCCACCTCGATGCCGGCAAGGCCAATCTCACGGTGCGCGAGAACCTGGCCTTCCTGGCCGGTCTCGCGGGGCTGGCCCGGCTCCGGGAATCGGCGCTCGAACGCTTCGATCTCGCCGAGCTCGCCGATCTCCCGGTGCGCTATCTCTCGGCCGGCCAGAAGCGGCGCCTCGCCCTCGCCCGTCTCGAGGTGGCGCCGCGCCCGCTGTGGCTCCTCGACGAGCCGGCGGTGGGCCTGGATGCCACCAACCGCCGCCGCCTGGAGCGACTCATCGCCGCGCATCTGGCGGCGGGCGGACTGTGCATCGTCGCCACCCACGGCGACGTCTCGCTGTCCGGGGCGCTGGTCCTCGATTTCGGCGAGGCGGTGGCATGAGACCGTTCCTCGCCCTGCTCCGCCGGGATCTCGGGCTGGCCTTCCGGCACGGCGCCGAGACCCTCCTCGGGGCCATCTTCTTCGCCCTCGCCCTCTCCCTCTTCCCGCTCGGGGTGGGGGCATCGGCGGACATCCTCGCCCGCATCGGCGCCGGCGTCATCTGGGTCCTGGCA
>Ga0256830_1001506_pt1 | contig 16435 bp, 10 predicted proteins | sample 128326metaG_FD_190537 | JGI IMG/M metagenome (GOLD analysis project Ga0256830, IMG submission 190537) | Hydrothermal vent microbial communities from Lau Basin, Pacific Ocean - 128-326 | ecosystem: Environmental > Aquatic > Marine > Hydrothermal vents | place: Pacific Ocean: Lau Basin | collected... | reverse complement strand
CGCCTCGGTGGCCGCGCTGATCAGGTACGTGATGCCGTCCACGCTCAGCAGAACCGGCGCGCCCAGCAGCCGGTAGGCCGTGCCTCCAAGCCCCTTGCCCGCGAGCCCTGCGGTCTGCACGAGCGCCAACGAGGCCGTGTTGGCCGAAGGCACCTGGCAGGGGGGAACGAGGTCGGGAACCAGGGCCCGAGCCGCAGCAGCGAACACCGCGGAGAGCGCCATGCCGGCTGCGTGGAAGAGGAACAGGGCAGCCAAGGCAAGGGACGGCGCCGTTGAGAAGCCCCAGACCGCTCCGGCCAGGGCCAGGGCCGACACGCCTTGGGCCGCGTCGCACCACACGATGACCCTCACTCGGGGGTACCGGTCGGCCACGGCCCCTGCAGCAGGGGCGGCCAGGAGCCCGGCGAGGGACCCCACCATCATCACGGCCCCCAGCAGGGCGGCAGAGCCCGTGGCATCCACGATCCACAGGGCAACGGCCACCGTGCTCAACGACGACCCGGCCAGGCTCACGGCCTGGCCTTGCCAGAAGAGAAGAAAGTTTCGGTTCCACAGACGGCCGGCTTCACGCATGGGGGTTCCCGCTCTGGTCCTCACTCCAGCCCCCTCTGTGTATGTCCGGTGCCGAGTGCCGGATGGGGAGGAGATCATATCCCGGGAGCACCGGAGAGGTACAAGGGGGGAGTCCCCCGGGGCAGATCTGGCGCCGGCGTGACAATCCCGTCGGGGCTGGGTATGATCGCGGCCGCTCGAGAGAACCGCGTACCCCTGTGGGGGCGGGGTTCACCCCCCTGGGGATGACTGTCGGCGTCCGGAGGTGATCCGTGGTCCTGTCCTCATACGTGAAAGCCTATCCCTTCCCGCTGAGGCCTCGCACGGTGCTGGTGTTCTCCACGCGGAAGGCCTCGGTGGCGCTGCTCCCCGAGGACCTGTACCGGAGGCTGGAGGCAGGGGACATTCCCCCCGGAGCAGAGGGCCCGCTGGCACGCCTGGGAGTCTTGGTGGCCGACCGGGGCGCCGAGGTGGAGGAGGCGCTTGGGTTCCTGGACCGGGCCAACCGGGAGACCAACGGGCTCACCATCGCCGTGATTCTGGGCATGGAGTGCAACTTCCGGTGCTCCTACTGCTACGAGGGCACCCTCAAAGGCCCCGGCCGCATGGAGCGATCCACCGAGGAGCGCCTGGCGGCGTTCGTGGGGGAGCGGTTCCGCCCGGGCATGGACACCGTCGTGGTGGACTTCTACGGGGGCGAGCCCCTCCTGTATCAGGACGCCGTCGTCCGGATCTCGGGGAGATTGAAGAGCCTCGTGGAGGAGCGGGGGGGGCGGTTCCACTGCACCCTGGTCACGAACGGATCCCTCCTAACCCCCGAGATCGTGGACGAGTTGAATCCGTTGGGGCTGATGGGCGTGCGGGTGACCCTGGACGGCCCGCAGGAGATCCACGACCGGTTTCGACCGTTCCGCTCGGGCCAGGGGAGTTACGAGGCGATCGTGACGAACCTGAAGAGGTGTGCGGGCCGAACCCGGATCGGCCTTGCCGGCACCTATACGCGGGACAACTACCGTCGCTTTCCAGAGCTCCTCGACGATCTCTCCGGGCGAGGCCTGGGGCCGGACGTGGTGGGGCCGATTCAGTTCAGCCCTGTGATGCGCACCACGGACGAGTTCGCACCGCCGGAGTCGTGCGTGGGGTGTGCCTCGGTGAACGAGGAGTGGGTGGCCGAAGCCACCGTGTTCCTCCGGGAGGAGGTTCTCAAACGGGGCTACCGTCCCCCCAAGATCGCGCCCATCGCGTGCATGGTCGATCTCGAGTACGCCTTCACCGTGCACTACGACGGCACCCTGACCAAGTGCCCGGCGCTGGTGGGGCACGAAGAGTTCGTGGCAGGGGACCTGCGGGAGGGGTTCCAGGACTACCGGGAACGGTTCGCCCTGGACCGCCTGCACACCGCTGCCGCGTGCCGGGAGTGCGAGTATCTGCCCCTGTGCCTGGGAGGTTGCCGCTACATGAAGTACCAACGGGAGGGGCGGATGGGGGTGGAGTGCCAGCGCCGCTTCCTGGACCGCACGCTGGGGCCCATTCTGATCCAGGAGGCCCGGTTCTCGGGCAAGACCCGCGCCCCTTCCTGACGCTGACCCACACCGACCCCCTGCCGAAACCCGGCTGCGATGGGTCCGAAGGGGGATCCGCGCCCCTGCCCCGCCGTCGCACGGCACCTGCGTCCAGGCTCAACCAGAAGCAAGCTCCGCCTCGGACACCCTGGGCCGGATGGCGCCCTGGGGGCAGACCTGGATGCACAGCCCGCACTCGATGCACAGCCCTTCGTCCACCACGGCTCGGCCGTCGGGGCCTCGCACCAGGGCGGGGCACTCGAACCAGGTGGTACAGTACCCGCAGCCCACGCACGACTCGGTGCGGGGCATGGTGATGGCGTTGCGGGGGCACTCCACCTGGCACAGCCGGCACAGGGTGCACCTCTCCTCGTCCACCCGGTAGGTGTCGCCCTCCCGGGAGATGGCGCCGGTTGGGCACACCTCCAGGCACCGGTCGCACCGGGTGCACACCCCGCAGTGGAAGCACCGATCCCGGGCCTCCCGGGCCGCCTTCTCCGGGGAGAGCCCTCGGTCCACCTCGGAAAAGCTCCAGATCGCTTCATCCGGGGGGAGGGCTCGGGCGCTCGTCCTCGGAACGTCGGGAAAGTACCGGCGCTGGATGGTGCGCAGGGGAGGCACCGCTTGGACCCGACCGGCCCGGCCGCCCCCGGGCTCGGCCCAGATCTGCAGGCTGATGCCCGGGCCCCGGGCGATCCGCAGGGCCCGGGGCTCAAGCACCTCGCCCGTGAGGTCCGCATGGATCGCGAGCGCGGCGCGCTTGCCCGTGTTCACGGCGTGGGCCACCGTGCCGGCGGCGTCGGGCGCCGCATCCCCCGCCACGTACACCTTGGGCACGCCGGTTCGGCCCCACCCGTCGGGCGACAGGTCCGAGGGAACGCCCTCGGGCAGGTCAGGATGGAGCCCCACGGCCACCACCACCGTGTCCACCTCGGCCCAGAACTCGGTGGGTTGACCCTCGACCTGGGGGGAGAGCCCGAACGGGTGCTCCTGGTCGGCCCGGGTGTTGCGGAACCGCACCGACAGCCGCCGGCTCCGGCCGGCCGAGATCTGCTCGGGCGCGGCGTGGAACCGGAAGAAGATCCCCTCAGCCCGGGCCGCCTCCACCTCCTCGGAGATGGCCCGCAGCCGGTCCGAGCTCCGGCGGTAGTACACGGTGACCTCGGCGCCCAGCCGCCGGGCCGAGCGGGCCGCGTCGATGGCCGTGTTGCCCCCACCGAGCACGGCCACCCGCCGCCCCACGTCGGGCGGGTCCCCCTCGGCCTTGAGGGCCCGCAGGAACCCGAGCCCGGTCCAGACTCCCTCGCGATCCTCCCCCGGAATCCCAAGCCGGCGCTCCCGGCCGCTGCCGGTGGCCAGGAGCACGGCATCGTGGGCCAGCAGGTCCGCCAGGGGCCGGTCGCGGCCCACGGCCACGCCGGTATGGAGCACCACCCCGGCCCCCAGGATGCGCTCCACCTCGGCCTCGACCACCTCGCGGGGTAGCCGGTACTCGGGGATCGCCCACCGCAGCATGCCCCCCGGCTCCGAATGGGCCTCGAACACCTCCACCCGGTGCCCCAGCCGAGCCAGGTGGTAGGCGGCCGTAAGGCCGGCCGGCCCCGCCCCCACCACGGCCACACTCCGGCCGGTGGGGATGGCGGCCCCGGCCGGTGCGGGGCGGCCGCGGGCCGCATCGCCTGCAGCCCGTTCGATCCAGTGCACGCCCAGGGCCCCATCCGTGCCGGTGCGGTTGCAGGCCCCCTCGCAGAAGTGGGGGCACACCCGGCCCAGGGTAGCGGGGAAGGGGTGCTCGGTCAGCACCAGGTCGGCGGCTTCGTCCCACCTGCCCTCGGCAGCCAGGGCCATCAGCCGCTCCACGTCGTTCCCCGCCGGACAGGCCTCCACGCAGGGGCTCGTTTTGTCCTGGTGGCGCGGTCTCCAGCCGGGTTTCCACGAGCCGTCCTCGAGCCGGGGCAGGGGGCCGTGGACCACCTCCACCGGGACCCGGGGCCGGCCCGGCAGGGTGGCGCCGAACCGGGTCACGCAGGGGTAGCGCACCACCACCACGGCCACCCCGCCGTCCGGGGAGCGGGCGTGCTCCCAGGCCCGGAACAGCCGGCGCTGGAACCCGTCGGCATCGAACGGGTCGGCGTGGTCCACGTACTCTACCCCGCACCCCCGGATCAGGCCTTCGAGGGAGATGGCCCGGCCGGGGTGGCCGTCGGCCGTGGTGCCGAACTCCGGGGTGGGCTGCATGCCGGTCATGCCCGTAATCTCGTTGTCGAGGAGCACGAGCACGAACCGGGCGCCGTTGTACACCGCGTTCTCCAGGGCCGGCACGCCCGAGTGGTAGAAGGTGCTGTCGCCGATGGTGGCCACGATAGGGGGCGGGTCCCCGTCCTGGGCGTGGGCGTGAAAAAAGCCGGCCGCCATGGACACCGAGGCGCCCATGCAGTGGACCGTGTCCACAGCACCCAGGTTGAGGCCCAGGGTGTAGCATCCGATGTCCCCGGGGAAAATTCCCCGGGGGAACGCCCGCCGGATGCCGTAGAACGAGGCCCGGTGGCCGCACCCCGGGCACAGGGTGGGCCGGCGGATCGGCAGCCCCTGGGCCGCCCCCGGGGCCCCGGCCTGGGGGTCGGGCACCTCCAGCCCTGCCTCCTCAGCCACCCGGGCGAGCACCCCCCGCAGCCGTTCGGGCGTGAGCTCCCCGGCCCGGGGCACGTGGCCGGTGAGGCGGCCCCACACGGGTGCGTCGATTCGGAGCTGGGTCTCCACCGCGGCGTCGGGCTCCTCGATCACCAGGACCCGCTCGCACCGGCCCGCCAGCTTCTCCAGGGGCACGGAGGGCAGGGGATGGGCCAGGGCCAGCTTCAGCACGGCCACCCGGTCCGAGAGCCCCAGGGACTCCAGCAGGTCCATCACGTAGGCGTAAGCGATCCCCGAGGCCACGATGCCCAGGGGCGCCGTGCCCTCGGGCAGGTGGAGCCGGTTCTCGGGCCACGAGGCCGCCTCGTCGGCGATGGCCGCGAGCTTCTGGTTCAGCAGCCGGTGGAGCTCGAACCGCGCCCGGGGTGTGGCCGCCCACCGCCGGGGGTTCTTCTCGAACCGGGCCTCCTGGCCCGGGCCGGTCACCGGCCCGCACGCGATGCGCTGGCTGGAGTGGCAGATCCGGAGCGTCGGCCGCAGGATCACCGGGATCTCGTGGCGCTCCGACAGCTCGAACGCCCGGGCGCACAGGTCCTTGGCCTCCTGGGCGTCGGCCGGGTCCAGCACCGGCAGCTTGGCGAACCGGGCAAACAGCCGGGTGTCCTGCTCGGTCTGGGAGCTGTGGGGGCCGGGGTCGTCGGCCACCACCAGCACCAGCCCCCCCTTCACCCCGATGTACGCGGCCGACAGGGCCGGGTCGGCCGCCACGTTGAGCCCCACCTGCTTCATGGCCACCATGACCCGCTTGCCCGAGTAGGCGGCGGCCAGGGCCGTCTCCAGGGCCACCTTCTCGTTGGTGGACCACTCGGCGTACAGGTCCAGGCCCATCTCCTCCTTGAACCGCACCACGGCGGGCAGGATCTCCGAGCTGGGGGTGCCGGGGTAGGAGGTGGCGAACTGGCACCCCGCCTCGACGATGCCGCGGGCGATGGCCTCGTTTCCGAGAAGGAACCGGTACTCGGTAGCGTGCATGGGGGCTCCTGAAAGGCTAAACGGCTGGAACGCTAGAAGGCTAGAAAGCTAGAAAGCTAGAAAGCTGGAAAGCTATTCCGTATCGGGTGAATCTGGGGTCTTCGACGGAGCGCGACGCCCGAGCAGTCCGGACCGCCCGGTGCAGGGGAGCGGCCGCGTCGCGTGCTCTCACGCGACGCAGCGGACCGAACCGTGGCGGTCCCTGCGAGGGCGTTCAGCGGAGGAGGAGATCCCAGATTCACCCCGTGCCCGGCGAACGAAACACACCGGTGCCGGGGGCACGTCCCCCGGCACCGGTGTGGCAGATGCTACGCCGCCTGGGGCGAGGGCAGGCCCTTGATGGCCTCCCAGGCCTTTTCCAGCTCCTCGCCCGGCAGCTCGTACTCCTCGAGGCTCTTCCGGAAGTAGGCGTCGTAGGCCGACATGTCGAAGTGGCCGTGGCCGGAGAGCAGGAACAGGATCGTTTTCTCCTTGCCCTCCTCCTTGGCCTTCAGGGCCTCGTTGATGGCCCCGCGGATGGCGTGGCTCGACTCGGGCGCCGGCACGATGCCCTCGGCCCGGGCAAAGGTCACGGCGGCGTCGAAGCACTCCACTTGGTGAAACGCCTCGGCCCGGATCAGCTCGTCGTTCAGGAGCTGGCTCACCAGGGGTGCCATGCCGTGGTATCGCAGCCCGCCCGCGTGGATGCCCGGGGGAACGAAGGTGTGGCCGAGGGTGTGCATGGGCAGAAGCGGGGTCATGCCCACGGTGTCGCCGAAGTCGTAGTGAAAGTGACCCCGGGTCATGGTGGGGCAGGCCGTGGGCTCGCAGCCCACCACGTCGATCTCACGGCCGTGGATCTTGTCGTACAGGAACGGGAAGGTCAGGCCCGCGAAGTTGGAGCCCCCGCCGCAGCAACCCAGGACCACGTCCGGGTAGTCGCCGGCCAGCTCCATCTGCTTCTTGGTCTCGAGCCCCACCACGGTCTGGTGCAGCAGCACGTGGTTGAGCACCGAGCCCAGGGCGTACTTGGTGTCCTCGCGGCTGGCCGCGTCCTCCACGGCCTCGGAGATGGCGATGCCCAGGGATCCGGTGCTGTTCGGGTCCTCGGCGAGGATCTTTCGGCCGGCCTCGGTCTCGTTCGAAGGGCTGGGGATCACGCTGGCGCCCCAGGTCTCCATGAGCACCCGCCGGTAGGGCTTCTGCTCGTAGGAGATCTTCACCATGTACACCTTGGCCTCGATGCCGAAGAAGTTGCACGCCAGGGACAGGGCGCTGCCCCACTGGCCGGCGCCGGTCTCGGTGGCGATGCGCTTTACACCCTCCTTCTTGTTGTAGTAGGCCTGGGCCACGCTGGTGTTGGGCTTGTGGCTGCCGGCCGGGCTGGTGCCCTCGTACTTGTAGTAGATTTTGGCCGGGGTCCCCAGGGCCTCCTCCAGCCGCCGGGCCCGGAACAGGGGCGTGGGCCGCCACAGCCGCAGGATCTGGAGCACCTCCTCCGGGATGTCGATCCACCGCTGGGTGCTCACCTCCTGCTCGATCAGGGCCATCGGGAACAGGGGGGCCAGGTCGTCCGGCCCGACCGGCTGCCCGGTGCCCGGGTGCAGGGGCGGCTTCATGGGGTTCGGCATGTCTGCCGCGATGTTGTACCACTGCTTGGGGATCTCCGACTCGGGAAGCGTGTACTTGATCTGCGACATGCTCCTACCTCCTTTCTTGGGGTGAGGGTCAACGAAGCCGCTGGAGCTGCTGGGCCACCCGTAGCAGGCTCTCGGCCGTGTGAGCCGGGTAGAATCCGTCCAGGAACGGCAGGGCTGCGGCCATGCCCCGGCACAGGGGCTGGTAGTCGGGATCACCCTTCAGGGGGTTGAGCCACAGGATCCGCCAGGCCCGGGACCGCAGCCGGCCCAGCTCCCGGGTGAGCAGGTCCAGATCGCCCCGGTCCCACCCGTCGCTGAACACCACGACCACCAGGCCCCGGCGGGGGCCGGCCGCGTCCAGGGCGTGGTTGAGCTCGGCCAGGCTCCTGCCGATCAGGGTGCCGCCCGACCAGCCCCGGGTCTGCTCCCCCACCCGGGCCGCGGCCCGGGTGGCGTCCCGGTCGCGCAGGGCATCGCTCAGGTCGAACAGCCGGGTCGAGAACCCGAACACCCGCACCCCCCGATCCCGCCGGGCCAGCCCGTGGGCCATCAGCAGGAAGAACCGGTTGTACACGTCCATGGATCCGGACACGTCGCCCAGGAGCACCAGGTTGCGCTTGCGCAGCCGGGGCTCCCGCCGGGTGAGCCGCACGATCTCGCCGCCGTAGCGCAGGCTCTGCCGGAACACCCTGCGAAACTCGATGGACCGGCCCCGGTACGCCGGCCGGTACCGCCGGCCGGGGCGGCTCGCGAGCTTGTGCAGCAGGGCCAGGAACGCGGCCCGAACCCGGGGCTCCTCCTCCGGGGTGAGGTGCCGCAGGTCCTTGCGCAGCAGCATCTCCCGGTCCGAGGCGCCGCCCTCGGCGTCGGAGAGGAGGGAAGGCTCGCCCTCGTCGCCGCCCGGGCCTCGGCCCGGGCGGGCCGACGGGCGCTCCGACGGCGGTTGGGGGGGGAACTCCTCCGGCAGGGGGCCGGACTCCCAGTAGGCGTGGAACAGGCGGTCGAAGACCGGGATCTGGTCGGGGGAGGAGACGAGCAGGGCCCGCAGGGCCCAGTACACGCTGCGGGGATCGCCCACCCCCAGCAGGCTGAGGGCGCGGCACGCGTCCACGGCCGCGGCCGGGTGGGCCGGCAGGCCGGAGCGCTTGCACAGCCGGGCAAAGGCGAGGACGTGGCCTGCCATGCCGGCGTCAGGAGGTGGGCTGTGGGGTCGGGTCATGGAGTCAAAGCTGTGTTCGTCTCATCGTCCCGTTCTCCTCCCAATGATCCACGAACTCAAAAAATGGAAACAACGCCCAGAATGGGCTTCCCAGTAACTTCGGTCGTCGGTCGGCAGCTCGGCTCGACTTCGGAGTCGGGGGCATGGGGTCTGCTGGAGAGCCGCGTGCGGCCGTATCAGGGGCCAGAATTCAGAGGACAGTAGACAGGAGAACTGCCGGAGCGGTTTTCCCCTGTCTTCTGTCCGCCGACTCCTGATTCCTGAAGTGCAGGCCCCATGCCCCACGGCCGCCAAGGCCCCAGGATCACGGAACGTTACCTTTTCTCGTTGCCCGGCCCCGCACGGGGCCGAAGGGGCTTCCAAGCCTCCCAGCTTCTCAGCTTCCAAGCCTTCCAGCTTCCTAGCCTTCCCTAACACATCGCCGCCTTGACCTGGCGCAGGTACTCGGCCCGCTTCTCGTGGTCGCCCCACACCGCGTTGCGGAACAGCAGGATGTCCTGCTGGTTCTTGAAGATGCACCCCATCGTGGCCTCCACCACCTCCTCGTCGAGGGCGTGGCGGTTCAGGGCCAGCAGGGCCGCGGCCCAGTCCAGGGTCTCGGCCACCCCGGGCCGTTTCAGGAACTCCTCGGTGCGGATCCTCTCCACGAACCGGCACACCTGGGCCGCGAGATCGTCCTCGATGTCCGGCAGGTGGGCCTTGACGATGGCGTACTCCTTGTCGAAGTCCGGGTAGTCGATCCAGTGGTACAGGCACCGGCGCTTCAGGGCGTCGTGCACCTCGCGGGTGCGGTTGGAGGTCAGGATCACCAGCGGCTTCACCGCCGCCCGGATCGTGCCCAGCTCGGGGATCGTCACCTGGAACTCGTCGAGCACCTCCAGCAGGAACGCCTCGAACTCCTCGTCGGCCCGGTCCAGTTCGTCGATCAGGAGCACGGCCGGCCGGGGGCCGGGGTGGCGCAGGGCCTGGAGGATGGGCCGTTGGATCAGGAACTCCTCGCTGAAGATGGTGCGGGCGATCTGGGAGCGGTCGCCGCAGGTCTCCTGGAGCTTGATCTCCAGGATCTGGCGCGGGTAGTTCCACTCGTACAGGGCCGTGGAGGCGTCGAGCCCCTCGTAGCACTGGAGCCGGATCAGGGGCGTGTCGAGGGCCCGGGCCAGGACCACGGCGAGCCGGGTCTTGCCCACGCCGGGCTCCCCCTCCAGGAACAGGGGCTTCCCCAGCGCCTGGCTCAGGTACAAGATGGTACCCAGGGCCCGGTCGGCCACGTACTGCTCCCGACCCAGACGCTCGACGATGGAATCGACAGACGAGAACATGTTCAGCGTTCCGGATACCCTTCGAACTCCCCATCCAGGATCTCGACCAGGGTGCCGTTCATCCGAGCCGGGGGCAGGATGAAGGCGTAGCGGTTGCCCATGAGCTCCCGGGGCTTGCGGTCGATCAGGGGGTACCCCTTGGACTCGAGCTCCCGGAGGCCCTCCTCCACGTCGTCCACCCGGTACGAGATCAGGAAGAACCCCTCGCCGCGCTTCTCGAGGAACCGCCCCACGTCGCTGTCCGGATCGGTGGGCTCCATCAGCTCCACGGCGACCTCGCCCAGATAGTACCGGGCCACCCGGATCTTCTCGGACTCGGCGGTGTACACCCCGTCGGGCTCCAGCCCCAGCACGTCCCGGTACCGGGCCACGGCCTCGTCCAGGTTGCGCACCGCGAAACAGATGTGGTCGATGGACTTCGCTTTCATATTGGTCCTTTTGGCTGGAAGGCTAAGAAGCCGTAAATCGTGAATCGTGGCGGGGCGGCCGGCCCGTCACCCGTCACGGATCACTGTCCCATTTTCGTCGGCGGGGTGGGGGGCTGGTGGAGCGCCGGGTGCGGCCGTATCAGAAGACAGAATTCAGAGGGCAGTGGACAGGATAGAATTTGCCCGAATTCTGTCTTCTGACCTCTGGCCCCTGAATCCCAGGCCCCCACCCCGTACCCTGGCAATACGTTTGCACGTCTTTCTTAATGACCTCGTCACCCGTCACGGATCACCCGTCACGGCCCTTTTCTCGATCGCCTCGAGCACCCGGTCGGGGGTGTGGGGGAACTCCCGGATGTGGGTGCCGATGGCGTTGGCAATGGCGTTGGAGTAGGCCTGGGCCGTGCACATGGAGATGGACAACCCGCCCTCCTTGGCCCCGAACGGCCCGAACGGATCCTCGGACTCGACGATGAAGGGGTGGATGGGCGGCATGTCGGGCGCGAGCGGCACCTTGTACCCCAGGAAGTCGGGGTTCAGGTTGGCTCCCTCGTGCCACTTGCAGGCCTCCAGCAGGATGCCGCCGTGGCCTCCCATGGCGAGGCCGCCCTCCATCTGGCCCTCCACCTCCTTGGGGTTGATGGCCTTCCCGCAATCGTGGGCCACCCAGGCGTCGAGCACCCGGACGAACCCGGTCTCCGGGTCCACCTCCACCTCCACCACGGCGCTCCCGTAGCTGAACGCGGCCGCGAGCTGTCCCTTGGGGTTCTTGATCCACTCGCGGGTCTGGTCCACGTTGGGGCCGAAGCTGCCGTGGCCGATGACGTTCTTGCCCTTGAGCAGTCCCATGCGGATCACGTTGCGCAGCGGCACGGCCCGGGACGGGGACCCCCGCACGAACACCTTGCCGTCCTCCAGCTCCAGGTCCTCCTCGGCCGCCTCCAGCATGTCCGAGGCGATCTCGAAGATCTGGCGCCGGGCGTCCTCGCAGGCCAGGCGCACGGCGTTGCCGCTGCACAACGTGGTGGCCTGGGAGTAGGCGCCCTGGTCGATGGGGGTGACCTCGGTGTCCGAGGCCACCAGCTGGATCGCGCCGGGGGCCACGCCCAGGGCCTCGGCCGCGATCTGCAGCACCACGTTCTCGTTGCCCTGGCCGTTGTCCACCACCCCGGAGATCACGGTCACCCCCGCGTCCTCGTCGAACTTCACCATGGCGGCGGACCCGCCCCGGATGCCCATGGGGAACCCGCTCATCACGCTCACGCACCCGATCCCGATGCCGCGCCACTTGGGCAGCTTCCCCCACTTCTCCCGGAACCGGCTGGCCTCGGCCACGGCCTTGATGGTGGCCAGGCTGTCCATCTTGAAGATCTTGCTCTGGGTCGGGGTGGTGTCGCCGGTGCGCACCGCGTTGCGCCGGCGGATCTCCACCGGGTCCAGCCCCAGGGCGGCGGCCGCCAGGTCGAGCTGCATGTCCACGTTGCAGGCCCAGGCCCGGCCGTGGGTCCGGATCATGCCCCGGATCGGCTTGTTGGTGTACACCCGGTACCCGTTGTACCGCACGTTGGGCACCCGGTAGGTCTGCTCGAAGCACAGGAACGGCACGCTGGTGGCGATGGGGCCGGTGGACGAGTACGCCCCGCCGTCCATGTAGGCGGTGACGTCCACGGCGTGGAGGGTGCCGTCCCGCTTGAACCCGAAGGTGCTCTCCACCACCATGGAGTGGCCCTGGCGCACCGCGATGGAGTTCTCCTCGCGGGTGTACACGAGCTTCACCGGCCGCTGGGTCATCTGGGAGAGCCGCGCCGCGATGTACTCCCCGGGGAACATGTCGCTGCGGCCCCCAAAGGCGCCACCCACGGACACGTGGCGCACGTGCACCTTGGACACCGGCAGCCCCAGGGCGTTGGCAAGCCCCTTGGCCTTAGTGTGGGGGCTCGCGTTGGGCATCCACACCTCCACCGTGCCCTGGCGGTCGCAGTGGGCCAGCACCGCGTAAGGCTCGGTCATGAAGTAGCTCTCTTCCTCCGAGACCGTGCGCTCGGTGTGGACGTAGTCGCACTCGTCGAAGGCCCGGTCCACGTCACCCACGTGGATCGGCACGTGGATGTTGATGTTGCGCTCGGCGTGGTCGTGGATCCGGGGGGCGTCGTCCGCAACGGCCGACAGCGGGTCGAACACGGCCGGCAGGATCTCGTACTCCACCTCGATGAGCTCCAGGGCCTCCCGGGCGATGTCCTCGGACTCGGCGGCCACGGCTGCCACCTCCTCGCCCACGTACCGCACCTTCTCGCGGGCCAGGAACTCCTGGTCCCGGGTATAGCGGAACACCCCCCACTTGACCCCCGAGGTGTCCCGGGCGGTGAGCACCGCCTTGACCCCGGGCAGCCGCTCGGCCCGGCTGGTGTCGAGCCGGACGATGCGCGCGTGGGGGTAGGGGCTTCGCAGCACGGCCGCGTGGAGCATGAACGGCAGGGAGAGGTCTGCGGTGAACCGGGCCTCGCCGGTGGCCTTGAGCCGCGCGTCCCGCCGCGGAAGGCTCTGTCCGATGTAGCGACTCACGCCTTCACCTCCTCGCCAGAGAGCCGCCGGGCGGCCAGCTTTACGGCCTCCACGATCTTGGTGTAGCCGGTGCACCGGCACACCTGGCCGCCCAGCGCCTCGCGGATCCGGGCCTCGTCCGGGTCGGGCTCCTCGTCCAGAAGGGCCTTGGCCGCGAGGATCATGCCGGGGGTGCAGAACCCGCACTGGACCCCGTGGGCGTCCACGAACGCCTCCTGGATCGGGTGCAGGGCCCCGGGCTCCCGGTCGGCCACGGTGTCGGCCAGCCCCTCCACGGTGAGGATGCTCGCCCCCTGGGCCTCCACCGCCAGGGTGAGGCACGCGCGCACGGGCCGGCCGTCCATGAGCACGGTGCAGGTGCCGCAGGCGCCCAGGCCGCATCCCTCTTTGGCACCCGTGAGCCCCAGCTCCTCCCGCAGGACCTCCAGCAGGGTCCGGCGGGGCTCCACCAGGAGCTCATGACGGGTTCCGTTGACCTCGAGCTCGACCACCATCTTTTTCGGCGGACTCTTCCGCGCTTCGTTCATCAGGACTCCTCCCCGGCCGCCCGGGTCCACGCCCGCAGGGCGGCCCGCCGAACCAGCACCCCTGCCATCTTCCGGCGGTAGGCCGGGGTCAGGTCGGTGTTCTTCACAGGTCGGGCCGCGGCCACGGCCGCCTCCGCAGCCTCGGCCAGGGCGCGGGGATCCAGTTCCGTGCCCTCCAGCGCGGCCTCGGCCTCGGGCACCCGTAGGGGTTTGGTGCCCAGGCCCCCCAGCACCACCCGGGCCCGGGCGCACCCCCCGTCCCGGCGCTCCAGGTACACCGCGGCCGAGGCGGCCGCAAAGTCCAAGGCGCGGCGCATCCTCAGCTTCTCGTAGGCCGCGCCCGCCCCCGGGGGGGGCAGGGGAATGCGGAGCCGCAGCAGGAGCTCTGCGGAGCTCAGGGTGTGGGGCCGCCTTCCGTCGCCCGAGAACAGCCCCTCCACCGGCACGTCCCGGCTTCCGTCGGCCCCGGCGATCTCCGCCTGGGCCCCGCAGGCGATCAGGACCGGGGGCAGATCGGCCTGGCTCACGGCGTGGCAGTCGCTCCCCCCGGGCACCACGTGGCACCGGTCGCCCCCGGCCTTGAGGCAGGCCGGCCGGCCGCTTCGCCAGAACGCGGACTGGTTGAAGAACCAGCACCGGGTGTCCAGGCAGACGTTCCCACCCACCGTGGCGCGGCTCTGGAGGGGTGGCGCGGCCACCGCCCGGGCCGCTTCGGCCACCACGCCCAATGCGTCGGGCCAGGCCCGCCGCATCAGGTCCCACAGGGAGGTTCCCGCGCCCACCGTCAGGGTGGAGTCCGATCGCTCAATGCCGGAGAGGCCGAGCCCGGCCAGGCTCACGAGGTCTGCGTCCGTGTGGTGGCCGTGCTTCATGGCCACCAGCAGATCGGTGCCCCCGGCCAGCGGCCGGGCGTGGGGCGCAGCCGCCAGGATCTGGAGCCCCTCGGCCACGGAACCGGGACGGTGAACGGCGAAATGGGGCAGACGAAGCATCGTACGCTCCAAAATAAAACGATCTAGCAGAAAAACAAAACACCGAGTTGAAACCCGGTGAGGCGCAACTTAGCAGGACGGAATCGTGAGTGTCAAGGTCGGAGCGGGCGAATTCTGCCGTCTGGAGGCGCCGGCGGGGTTGACAGGCGGGAGGTTCCGGAGTAATGTGCGCGCACATAGCGCATATCGCAAACGGCGGTTTGATAATTTTCAAACACACTGGCGCAAAAATCAAACAGCCCCGCCAACCGTTCCGGCTGCGAGTCGCGATTCCGGGAGGAGCCGATGAACCCCTTGCGAGACCTGACCGTTCTGAGCCTGGAGCAGGCCACCGTGCTGCCCTACCTCACCTACCGGCTCGCCATGGACGGGCTTCGGGTGATCCGGGTGGAGCCCCCGGGCCGCGGCGACCCGAACCGGCGGGTGGGGGACCCGTTCCGCCCCGAAGAGCCCCTGATGTCGAGCTACTTCTTCGCCATCAACGCAGGCAAGGAGGCGATCACCCTGAACCTGAAGGACCCCAAGGGGCAGAAGCTGCTCCACGACCTGGTCGCGGAGCTGCCGGTGGACGTGTTCGCCACGAACCAGCTGCCCAAGAACTACGAGCCCCTGGGCATCGACTACGACACCCTCCGGAAGATCCGGCCCGATCTGATCTGGGTGGGGATCACCGGGTTCGGGCCCGACTCCAACGAGGCGGCCTACGACCCCATCCTGCAGGCCCGGGGGGGGCTGATGGATCTGACCGGCGAGCCGGACGGCCCGCCCGAGGTGGTGGGGGTCCCCCTGCCCGACATGGGCACGAGCGAGCACGCCTACGGCCAGATCATGAAGGCCCTGTACCGCCGGGCCGTGACCGGCGAAGGGGCCCGGATCGACGTGGCCATGATCGACTCCACCGTGAGCTGGCTGACCCAGCCGATCACCATGGCCAAGACCTTTGGAAAGGTGATGACCCGCCGGGGCAACACCCACGAGTTTTTCGCCCCGGTCAGCGTGTACCCCACCCGGGACGGGTACGTGTACCTGGCGGTGGGCAACGACCTGCAGTGGCAGCGGCTGGTGGCCCTGCCCGGGTTCGAGGGGCTAGGCGACCCTGCGTACGAGACCAACGCCGGCCGGATTGCGGACGTGAGCCGGCTAAACGGGCGGATCGCCGAGGTCACGAGAACCCTCGGCACCGAAGATCTCCTGGGCCTGCTGCGGCAGGCCCGGATCCCGGGGTCGAGGGTCCAGACCGTGCCGGAGGTGTGCGAGGACCCCGCGGTGAAGCCGAAGCTCCTGCGCACCCGGGACCCCCAGACCGGGTTCGAGGTCTGCCTGGCGCCGCCGCCGGTGCCCACCGAGTTCCTGAGGGAGAGTGGGGGGGAGCTGTCGTTCCCGCCCCGCTTGGGCGAGCACAACGCCAAGGTTTACGGCGAGGCCCTCGGGCTGTCCGAGGACGCGCTCGCCCGGCTCACGGGCGAGGGGGTGGTGTAGAGCCGTGCCACGCGAGCTTCCACGGGGGCCCGGGGGGGGATCCGCGGGGTCCTCTCGGAGGAGGGGCAAGGGGCCTGCCTCCGCCGGGCGCGAAGCCGGGCGTTGAGATTCGCCGCGCAGGCACAAGACAGGAGAGTTGGTTCCATTACAGCTCGGTGAAATCCATACCGTTTCGTGGCCCGGATACCGGAGGCGCTGCGCGGCGAGCTAAGGGGCCGCGCCCGGCTCTCCGGCAGGCCCCTTGCTCCCGACCAGGGGAACGAGCGCGTCGCTGGTCTCAGGTAGCTTTCCAGCTTTCTAGCTTTCCAGCCGAACGAGGCATGCCCATGGATTTCCGACTCACCGAGGAACAGCAGTTTTTCCGACAGGCCGTGGCCGACACCGTGGATCGGCTGATCCTCCCGCGGGTCGAGGAGGTCGACCAGGAGGACCGGATCCCGGAGGACCTGTGGCGGGAGTTCACCTCGCTCGGGTACCTGGGCCTGCGCTACCCCGAGGAGCTGGGGGGCATGA
>Ga0256830_1001505_pt1 | contig 16439 bp, 11 predicted proteins | sample 128326metaG_FD_190537 | JGI IMG/M metagenome (GOLD analysis project Ga0256830, IMG submission 190537) | Hydrothermal vent microbial communities from Lau Basin, Pacific Ocean - 128-326 | ecosystem: Environmental > Aquatic > Marine > Hydrothermal vents | place: Pacific Ocean: Lau Basin | collected... | reverse complement strand
TGGGCTGCATCCCCGGTTTTGTGCGGGAGATCTTAAATAAAATGCAAATCGCCGGGCTTAAAGTTTTGCGCTGGGAAAAACATGGAGAGGTCTATATTCATCCGAGGGATTATGCGCCGCTTTCGCTTTCGACCACCGGCACACACGACACCTCGACCTTATTGGGCTGGTGGCGGGAGATGTCTGTTGAAATGCGCCGTAATTTTCTCGGACTCTTGGATGCGCTTCAGGCCCATTCCCCCGAGTCCGATTTTTCGGATGCATTGCAACACCGTGTGATCGACCTGCTTTTAAACGGCCCGTCGCAACTTGTTATTTTCCCGATTCAGGATATTCTCTTGGAAGAACGGCGTATCAATGTCCCCGGAACGGTGGGGCCGCACAATTGGTCTTATCGCTTGCCCCTTACACTTTCGATCTTGGATCAAGACGCTTCTTTTCGGAAAAGGCTGTCTTATTTATCGGACGCGATTCTGCGTACCGGCCGCAATGCGAGTGAGGAATGAAGGATTTTATTCCACGTCAAGCGGCTCCGATCAAGGGACGGGGCACTTCTGAAAATCCGCGCAATCGTTTCGAAAAAACGGAACGTCTTGCCGAAGAAGCCATTTGGGAAACCGCCCGCGTCAAGACACAATACATCGACGATACCTCACGAACGATTATCGCCTACAATCGCAGTCCGGATATTCCTTTTGAAGCGAGTCTCAATGTTTACCGGGGCTGTGAACACGGCTGTGTCTATTGTTATGCCCGCCCGACGCATGAGTATTTGGGCTACTCCGCCGGGCTTGATTTTGAAACGAAGATTATTGTCAAACGCAATGCGCCGACGCTTTTGAAAGCCGAACTGGCGCATCCTGGTTGGCAGCCGAAAGTCTTGGCGATGAGCGGGGTGACCGATCCTTATCAACCGCTTGAAAGGCTGTTGAAACTGACACGTGCATGCCTTGAAGTCTTGCTGCATTTTCGGAATCCTGTTGCGGTGGTGACAAAAAGCAGCGGCGTGATGCGGGATATCGATCTTTTTACACGGCTTGCCCAAAAACAAGCCGCTGCGGTCTTTATTTCAATCACGACGCTGGACAATCAACTTCATCAAAAACTGGAGCCGCGCGCAACACCGCCCGGAAAAAGATTGGCCGCGCTTGAGGCTTTATCCCGTGCGGGAGTGCCCACCGGAGTCATGCTTGCACCGCTTATCCCGGGATTGAATGACCGGGAAATTCCCGACATCCTCAACGCATCTAAATCCTGTGGCGCAATCTGTGCGGGCATGGTCCCGCTTCGTTTGCCTCACGCAGTTGCTTCGCTTTTTGAGAATTGGCTCCTGCAGCACTTGCCGGATCATAAGACAAAAATACTTAATCGTATCCGGGATATGCGGTCGGGTCAATTAAATGACGGGAATTTCGGCAGCCGCATGCAAGGACAGGGCGCCTATATAAAACAAATGCGGGCGCTTTTTGCCCTGAGCTGCAGGAAAACAGGACTGCGGCAAAAGATGCCCGCCCTTTCATGTTCCTCTTTTCGATCTTCGGAAGGGCTGCAATTGTCTTTATTCCCTTAACGATTCGGAAACTTTTTGCTTGAAAGCGGTATGAAAAGCTTGTACATTGCGTCTTGGAATTTTGAGAGGAGTTTGTTTTGAAAAAAATCTTTTTAGAACTCGATGTTTCCGGGACGCTGGGGGATGCGGCTTGGAATGATATGGAGACACCGAAGGGCTTGATTAAGGCCGACCTTCACAAACCGCAAGGCTCTCTTTGCGACCACAGCCAGAAAACGGCGCATACTGACGGGGAATGGCGCGAGGTCACGGTTCAAGTCGAAGACGCCTGTTTTGAAGATGCTATCGCATTTTACAGAAGTCTGAACCGCGTGCTCGCTGTCGAAACCGAAGAATAAGTACTTAAAAAGTCCGGATCAAGCCCCAAATGAACTCGAAAAAATTTATCGCACGCCTAAATTGAATCTAAGCCCGTTACCACTCTAGTTGAAGAAACGCGGAAATTTGTGAAATCACAGGATGGCAAGATTCTGTCGGAATTTCTTCCTCATCTTCGATCATTCAAATGCAAACATCGCTGATCAAGAGTTTTTTAGAATGTCAGATACAAAATATATTCCGGATGCGATCTCTTAACTGCTATGACTCATACAGCAATTAATATGTTGATTTGAGCTTCCTTAATGAACGACGCCGCACAAAATACCAAAGTTGTGATTGTGCTTGCCATGCACGGCACCCCGCCCAAGGACTTTCCAAAAGCGGAGCGAAAAGAATTTTTTGAAATCCGAGCCGAACTCAAACATGCTGAAAGGCCTTCAACAGCAATTTTGCAGCGGCATGATTTTCTGGATCAGAAAATGCGTCTGTGGCCCCGGACGAAAAAAAACGACCCCTTCTATTTTGGATCGACGGCGCTCGGACATGATTTAGCGGTACAGTCCGGGTTTCGGGTGATTGTGGGATTTAACGAGTTTTGCGATCCGGATCTCGATAAGGCCATTCGTGAGGCCGTGATGCTGGCTGAAGAAAGGGTGCTGGTTACCACACCGATGATGACGCGCGGCGGCAGCCATTCAAAAGGAGATATTCCTGCGGCGATAGCAAGGGTTCGAAAGGATTTCCCAAAAACCGACATTATTTACGCCTGGCCCTTCCCTGTTTCTGAAATCGCCGGATTCCTTTCCGCGCAAATTCAGAATTTTCTTAATGGTTCAGTTTCAGGATCTTAATATTTTTTCTCCCGGCGTATGCGCACGTATCTGTATCCCACTATTGTCCGCTTGTAACACGATCAGCTTGTTTCAGCGTATAGAGATGACGGTAGAGTCCCGCTTGAGCCATGAGTGCGCTGTGGTTGCCTTGCTCCACCAAGCTGCCCTGATTGAAGACTAGAATGCGGTCGGCTTTTTCGATCGCCGTGAGGCGATGCGCAATCATAAAGGTCGTTTTGCCTTGCATGAGCTGCTCCAGGGCTTCTTGAATGAAGCGTTCCGATTCATTGTCGAGATAGGCCGTGGCTTCATCTAAAATCAGCATTCCGGGGTTTTTAAGAAAGGCCCGCGCAATCGCAATACGGTGACGTTGCCCACCCGACAGCGTCAGCCCTTTCTCCCCCACAATGGTTTCGTATCCCTCCGGAAAAGCCGTGATAAAGTCGTGGGCATGCGCGGCTTTCGCCGCTGCAATCAGTTCTTCTTCCGTCGCATCGAGTTTGCCATACAAGATATTGTCCCGCAGCGTACCGCCAAAAAGCATCACTTCTTGTGGCACATAGGCGATTTGATCATAATAACTTTTGAGTTGAACGGCTGTAAGCGGCACACCGTCAACAGAAATCACACCGGAGACAGGATCATAAAAACGATGCAGCAGATGAATCAGCGTGCTTTTTCCTGCGCCGCTGGGGCCGATGAGCGCGACTTTTTCTCCAGGCGCCACAGAAAAACTCACTGCGCGAAGTACGGCTTGTCCTTCAATATAATGGAAAGAAACCCGGTCAAACTCCACGGCGCCGACCATCGGCGGCAAAGCCTTGGCTCCGGGCCGATCTGCGATTTGCGGAGGAGTGTCCAAAAGCTCAAAAACCCGTCGGCTGGCCCCCAAACCTTCTTGCAACTGGGAATAAAGCCGGGCGAAACTGCCGACCGGCCCTGTGATAATTACCGCATACATCACAAAGGCGATTAAGTCGCCCGGACTGATTTTGCCGAGATACACCTCCCGTGCGCCATACCACATCAATCCGCTCGCGGTACTGAACCCCAGAAAGACCATTAAGGGGCCAAAGGCCGCGGAAATCTGCAAACGCTGCAACATAATCGAAAGCGTTTTGTTGGTCTGTACTGAAAACCGTGTTTTTTCGTATCCTTCCCGGCCAAATGATTTAATGGAGCGGATGCCCGAAATCATCTCCTCCATCAGCGTCGTCGTTTGTGCAAGCTGATCCTGCACGGCGGTTGAAAGCACCTTTAAACGCTTTCCCATGAAACGGGCAGCCAGAACAATCACGGGGATCAGGAAAAAAGCCAGGAGGCTGAGACGCCAGTTCATGTAAAGAATGATGGCGATGCCGCCGCAGAGGATCAGCCCTTGCCGAATGAGATTCACCGGGAGTTCCGTCGCCAGTGTTTGAACGACACCCAAATCATGGGTGAGTCGTGAGAGCAGCTCTCCCGTACGTCGCTTTAAAAAAAAGGGCAAGGATAAAGACTGAAGGTGAGCAAACAGCCCGACACGCAAATCGGCCAAAACACCTTGCCCTACCGCGCCTGAAAGATAATTGTGTCCAAAAGAAAGCAGGGCTTGAATAAAAAAAAGGCCGATTAGGGCAACAAAGAGGTTGATATCGGGGATGCTTTTTTGCATCAACATGATATTAACGGGATTGCGCAGCAGCCAAGGCAGGCTAAGGCTGATCGCGGAAGAAAGCAGGAGGCAGAGTGTTGCAAAACTCAAGATGCGCCAGTAGGGCCGCGCGTATTTTAGAATGCGCTTCAGGTGTGCTGAGGGGTTTGGCCGGGGCAAGGCGCGCCGCGATGCTCGCAAATGAATCAGGCCGCGCCGGCCCGGCGGGCCTTGTACTGCCGGACGGATTTTCGGATTAACAGACCGATGATGAGCATGGGGCCGGAGGGAAAAAGTGAAAGGCGCGCCAGATCAAAGAAAATACGTAAATAGAGGGGTTTGAGTTCAACCAGTTTGTCCATGGTGGGATCGTGTTCAATGATCCCGTCATTCAAGGCATCGGCCACCATTTGGTTTTGGCTGTTTTCAACACGCGCCTCGGTTTGATCGAGGCTCGTACTCTGCCGGGCTTTATAAATGGCGGGCTCCCAGGAAGCCCCCGCAAAAGAAAGCAAGAGCGAAACGAGAATGCCGATGGCCCAAAGCACCGCCAAATCCCGTTGATCCACAATGCCGCCTTGAAGCGATTCTGAGGGCGCTTCCACGGGAGGATTTACTGATTTAATTTCTGCCTGTTCCTGCATTTACTTGTCCAATCGTTCCCATTCAAAACGTTTATGATAGCCGCCTCATGCACAAAAAACAAGGGGAATTGACACTACCCCTTCTTTCGATTATGATGCGCGCCATGTCCGGCGCCTTGGAAAAACGAGTGGACTGTCTCGAAGCCGAGATCCTCCGCTTACAAAGCCAGATTTACGGCATTCAAGCCGAAGTCAAACACTTCCTCAAACGCTATCTCTCCGCGTGTCCCGCCTGTAAAAAAGAATTTGATCTCTTGGTCAATCACTACAGCATCGGGCTTTTTGACAACCTCGTTTATGTGAAATGCCCGCACTGCAACAAGTCCATGCCCGTCGTCGATCAAGAGGACGGCACGGTTTCAGTCGTCCTGGAATAACATCCCCGGCCCGATATTTTCAGAGTAAGGTCATGACCCGGTAACGGTTGTTTGTAACGGAGACGCAGGGAATTTGGCCTTGAAAAACAAGACCGGCGCTTCTTTTAGATGCAGGTTTTGAATAACGCACTGCGATGTTCTGCGTCCGGATCGCCGGTGTTTAAATCCAATAAATAATGGATCACTTCGTGCCGCCAGACATAGAGCGAGCCGACTTTAAGGTGATTTGGATTCACATACTCCCCGCTGCACCCTCCGGCATAGTGTTTACAAGGAAAAACAGGCGGCATCATCACGACCGAAACGTCTTCAAAAGCGCCATTTTCAAATTTGCCGCAGACCTTCGTATCTTCAAATTCGGTCTTTAAAAACTTTGCGGTTGACTCATCAATAAAGAGGCCGACCTTGCCGGCAGAGGCTTCTTCCCCGCAAGCACTCATCGAAACCCACAAAAACAATAAACAAACACATTTCAACACCCGAAAGGTTTTTGTTTTCATCACCTCACCCGTTTACCCCTTACAAAAAGTGTCAACATTTTTATCAGGAACGGCGATGCGCTCCCCCCACATTCCTCTTATCGGCAGGGGGAGAAAAACCTTTAGATTGATTTAAGGACGCTCCGGTTAAGGACCGACGTTTACATCATGGATATTATTTTTTTGAAGAGAAACGTTTAAGCGATGCGGGGAGAGATGAAGATTCGGTGCAAAAACCGGGATTTTACCCTTTTCCGCGGAGATTGATCGACTCAACCAAGCTGGCATGGGTTACGGAGCCGATGGCCTTGCGCAAGGTCTTCAAATCCCGTTCGGGCCGGTTTAAAATAAAGTGCTCTTTGAGAAATAAAAGCCGGCCGAGCGACTGATTCAGGCGCGCCTCGGAAATCGTGCCTTTTGCCACAGCGGCATCCAAGGCCTCAAGGGTTGCAATCTGCTCGTCGGCCGAATGGCAAACCAGGAGCAAATCCGAGCCCACCGAAACGGCCCGAACTGCGGCTTCAGGTACGGGGAACAGGTCTGTAACTCCTTTCATTTCCAGATCATCCGTGACCACAACGCCTTGAAATTTCAGCGCAGATCTCAAAAGTTCCGTCACAATATTTTCGGAAAGCGATGCCGGAAGTTTTTCATCGAAGGCGCTGAAGCAAATGTGCGCAGTCATCACGCAGGGCAAGCGGTTTTCAATCGCATGCACAAAGGGCCGGAGTTCCCGGTCGGTCAAACGGCTGGTCGCAAGGTCCACGACAGGCAGGGTTTTATGCGAGTCTGAATCCGTATCGCCATGTCCCGGAAAATGTTTGCCGCAGGGAACCATGTACTGATCCAGCATGGCGGCAATGGTGGCCATGCCGTGCTTTGAAACGATGTGCGGATTTTCCCCAAAGGCGCGGTCTCCGATCACGGGGTTTTTCGGATTGGTATTAATGTCCAATACCGGAGCAAAGTTCATATTGATGCCCACGGCAAGCAACTCTCGGGAAATCGCTTCCGCATTGCGATAGCTGAGCGAAACGGCATCACAACGGCCCAGGGTCCGGGCGGATGGAAATTGCGTAAACGGAAGCGGCAAACGTGAAACACGTCCGCCTTCCTGATCGACGGCAATCAAAAGCGGCGCATCGGGAGAAAGGGCCTGGAGATCCTCCGTGAGCGTTGCAAGCTGCTCCGGGCTTTCGATATTGCGTGAGAATAAAATCACGCCGCCGATGTGATAGGACTTGATCAGGTTTTTAATTTCTTTTGAAGGTGTTGTGCCCTCAAAGCCGGCCATCAGCAATTGACCGATTTTGTGCATGCGTTTCATCGCCCCTTCCTTCCCGCAACCTTTGTGAGGTAATGCACCAAGAGGCGCACACCCACGCCGCTCGCACCTTTCGGGACATAAGGATGTCTGCCGTCGTTATACCAGGAGGTGCCCGCAATATCCAAGTGCACCCACGGCACATCACCCGCAAAGGCCTTTAAAAAAAGGCCCGCGGTGATTGTCCCGGCCGCACGGCCGCCGACATTTTGCAAATCGGCGACATCGCTTTCAATTTGATTGAAGTATTCATCCCAAAGCGGCAGTTCCCAGGTGCGTTCTCCAACCGCCTCACCCGCAGCCCGCACTTTTGCCAGCAGACGGGCATTGTTTCCCATCATGCCCATTGCATGTTGCCCCAGGGCAATCACACAGGCCCCGGTCAAGGTCGCCAAATCAATCATGGCCACAGGTTTAAAGCGTGCGGCATAAGTCAGAGCATCGGCCAGACAAAGACGCCCTTCGGCATCGGTATTGATAATTTCAACGGTCTTGCCTGAAAGGCAGGTCACCACATCACCCGGATGCACGGCTTTACCGCCGGGCATGTTATCCGTCGCAGGCAAAAGGGCGACAATGTCAAGGGGGAGCTGAAGTTGCGCCGCAATTTTCATGACACCCAAGACCGTCGCGCCACCGGACATGTCGTACTTCATTTGCTCCATGTTTGCACCGGGTTTGAGCGAGATGCCGCCCGTGTCAAAAGTAACCGCCTTGCCAATCAAGGCCACAGGCCGTTTTTTGCCGCCTTTGGGCGTACCGTGATATTGCAGGATGATGAATTTGGGCGGCTCCTCCGTGCCTTGCGTCACGGCGTAATAGGCCCCCATCCCGAGCGACCGGATTTCATCACGCTCAAGCACTTCGATGGACATGCCTTCCGCCTCGGCGATTTTGGCCGCTTCTGTTGCAAGATAAGTCGGGGTCGCCATATTGGAAGGCAGATTACAGAGATCCCGCGTGTAACAAACCCCCTCGGCAATCGCCTTTCCGCGTGCGCCACCCGACGCGGCAGCCGACACGGCTTTTGCCTCCTCAACCAACAGGGTGCATTTTGTGATTTTTTTAGGGTCTTTTTTATCTGTTTTCAGGCGGTCAAATTTGTAAAGGCTCAGGATCAAGCCTTCCACAAGCACCTGCGCCAGTGTGCCCATCTTGCTTTTTCCAAGCACTTCGGCATTACAATGCAGTGCAATTTCAGAAAGGCCCAGTTTTTGAATCAAGGCCGCGCCTTTTCCCGCAGATTGCCGCAAGCGGTCTTCGGTCACTTCGGCGCGTTGTCCCAAACCCACAAACACAAGACGTTCAAAGCCGATTTTGCCGTTTGTGCGCAGGAAGAAGGTCTCCAGGAATTTTCCCGAAAATCCCTCGGCTGCGGTCATTTTTTTGAGCCGACCCTGCAATGCGCGATCAAGCGCAGCAATCGCGCCCTTTGTCTTCTCATCTTCAAAATAACCCAAGAGGCAAACCGCCCCTGCTGTTGTGTTTAAGGCACCGCTTTCAACCTGAATCTCCATACGGACTGTTTTACACCCCTTTCATGCTTGGGTCCCAGATTATCTTGTGAAGCTGCATCTGGAGCCGGACAGGCAGCCGGTCTTTTAAAATCCAATCGGCCAGTTGACGTGGGTCCATTTCTCCAAAAACAGGCGAAAAATGGATGATTTTTCCTGAAAGTGTTTGATGCTGCGCCAAAACCCGCTTGGCCCAGCGGTAATCCGCCTCATCGGCGATGACAAATTTCACTTCATCATTTTTTTTGAGATGGTTCAGATTGTCCCAATGCATGGCCGTGCTCATGCCGCTGCCGGGGCATTTGATATCGAGAATGATCACCGCCCGGGCATCAATACGGTCAATCGGCAAGGCCCCGCCGGTTTCCAGCAAAACACGATACCCTTCATCCAGCAAACGGCGCATTAAGACCGGGGTTTCAGCCTGAAGCAGCGGTTCTCCGCCCGTCACTTCAACCACGGGACAGCCGAAATCACGTACCGTTTCAAGAATGTTTTCAAGGGATTTTTCATCACCGGTTTCAAATGCGTCTTCGGTATCACACCAGCGGCATCTCAAATGACAACCGCGGGTCCGCACAAACACACAGGGCTGCCCGGCATAAGTCGATTCCCCTTGAATGCTTTGATAAATCTCGTGAATTTTCATGAACCGGCCGGTATCGGTTTCAAAACGGGATCATCTTCAATGATGTGAACAATAAATCAAAGAAGTGTAGCAACTCACCCAAACAGGGTCAAGTCAGTCAGGCCTCCCGAAAATCAATCGCGGAATTTGGAGGGGGCTTGGGTCGTGTTTCTGCTTGAAGCTTGAGCAAGCTGCATATAATCGGGATGCCGCGATCCGTCAGGGAAGCTCTGATTCGGTCCGGGTTGAATTTTTCGAGAGATAAAATGTTTGGATTCAAGGCGCAAATTACGGGAAATAGCCCGAACAACAATGAGCATGCCAAAAGTCTAAGGGGCTTCGGCGCTTGAGGCCGTCGGCTTGCCGTTCGGTGTGGGATCACAGGCATTGCCCAAAAAGTCCTGATCATCGTTGGCTTGACCCGGGTTGGGGGTATCCGGGCAGTTGTCCAGCAGGTCGTCAATCCCGTCGTCGTCTTTGTCATCAATAAAGTTTTCACATTTATCTCCGACCCCGTTACTGTTTTCATCAACCTGTTCTTGGTTGGGGATATTCGGACAATTGTCTGTTTGATCCGGAATGCCATCGCCGTCGGTATCCCCGGGAAGCAGGGCCTCGGGACCCAAAATCCGCGCAACATAGGTGCTATGCGGATCCAGCGTAAGTGTATAGTTTGCATTCTCACCGGAGAGACAGTCGGGTCCCGGCGGGCAGATATTTTCTGTCGCAGTGCCCAACATGCTGATTTCAGACCGTCCGATTTTGGTGCACACTTCTCCCACGACCCGGCAGGTCACGCCACTGGAGGTTACGGTAGCCGGTTCACCGACTTCAAGTCGCAATTCGGTGTGAGTCACGGTTTCCAATGCGGTAATATTCACTAAGGTATTCCCAATCAGTGGGGAAACGGCCGGAGGCCCGGCGGACGCCTGTCGGATACCTTTGATGACATTTAAACCGAAAGGCAGATCAAAAATAATAAACCGGCCGCTGTTGCCGCTCCGTGTTAAGGCCGGATCAACATCCAGGTCGTCATTCATATAACGCACGGCGCCGACGGCCTGACCTATATCATCAAGCACTTCGATCCGCACGTCCTTCACGGGACGGACATCACTTAAGATGACGGTGAAATTATCCGAGCCGCTATTCAAGGCAATAATATCGTCTCGCCCATCCTGATTGAAATCACCCGAAATGAGGTGGGTAGGACGCGTTCCTACGTTAAAAATACGTGTCGGCGGGTCAAAATAACCGTTACCGATGCCCGGCAATAGAGAAACCGTGGCCGTGCCTTCATTGGCCACGACCAGATCAAGCCGACCGTCTTCATCAAAATCAGCCAGCAACACCGCGCTCGGCATGCTTCCCCCGGCAAGCGCACAGTCTTCCTTGATAAGATCGTCCGCCGGAACGGGGCCGGGCGAACAGTCGACTTTGACAAAAACCCCGTTGCCGTCCCCTAAAAAAGTTGAAAAGCTGTCTGCGCCGGAATTCACAACGACCAAGTCCGCATGGCCGTCGCTGTTTAGGTCTCCTGTTTCGACGGCGCGCGGGGCCGCGCCCGCAAGGACAAAGGGATTCGGCACGCCTTCACCGCTTAAGAGCAGTCGAACCGTGTCGGAACCCGTGCCTGCAACGGCTAGATCCAGCCCGCCGTCCGTATCGAAATCCGCTGCGGTGATAAAAAGCGGGTTTTCTTCTACGTTACAGGGCGTGGGACAGGGGGAGTCGGCATTGGTAAAACCGCCCGAGCCGTCTCCCATCAATACGGTCAAATTATCAGAACCTTCGTTTGCAACGGCCAGATCGAGTCGTCCGTCCCGATTTAAATCTGCCACTTTAATAAAAACGGGAGCTGTGCCGATGCCATCTCCGGCGGTTATTTGTGTGTTCAAGGGTACGACAAATTGCCCGTCCCCCGTGCCGAAAAGTAAAGAGAGGCTGTCTTCACCGCGATTGCCGACCACAAGATCGGTATGGCCGTCCCGATTAAAATCCCCAAGGCCGATGGCGGCGGGATCGCTTCCGACGGTCACCGATGCCCCGGGGTCAAATCCGCCCCCGGTTTTCCCCAGGAAAATCCGGACTTGATCCGGGCTGTGTGTGACCGCCACATCCAAAAAGATGTCTTCATTAAAAAAACCGCTGACTATGCCCGCCGGCGCGGTGCCAGTTGAAACGGGGGCCGGAGCGGCGGCAAATAATTTTTCCAGAACCTTTCCGGAAACGATACCTTTTTGGATATCAAGTGTGAGTCCCCCTTGATTTGCAAGCCCCGTCAACTCGGTCAGGGTTGTGACATAGAAATGCACGCCCGTCTGCGGGTTCAGGTCGGTTTTGAGTTGATCGTTGAAGGTATCGACAAAGTTGCTTTTTTCAACCCGGGTCACAAAGGTGCCGTTGGCCGGGACCAACACCCCCGGCGACATAGAAAAGGATTCCGAGGTAAACACGGTGCCTTCACCCAATAAAGAAAGTGTCGCGCCGGTAACGGGTTCGTCGTGCAGGTCTGTGAGCGTGCCTTGCACCGGCACCGTGAGGGGGACATGGTTGACGGGCATGTTGAGCAAGGTCACACCATCCGCAAAGACTCGAACCATTTGATTGCCGGAGTCATCGGAAGAGTCGGCTTTGATCACCACGAGGCCCGGCGGGAGATTTTTAATTAAAAAAAGGCCGTTGTTTGCCGTGGCTGTAGCGGTCAAATCCTCATCCCCGTTTTCATCAAAATAAGTGATTATCCCGACGGGTTCTCCCGTTGTCACGACTTGTCCGTTCGCGTCGATGACCTGTGTGGCCAAGACCTGAACTTCGTTAATGCTGCCGCCGAGGCGGCGATTGATTAAACGGCCCCAAACCGCTCCAGTGCCGGCGGCCGGATTCACCAAGTTGTTTGAAACGATGCTTAGATCCATAAAGCGGTCTTGTCCGCCCGTCGCAATGTTTTGATAGGTGGTGGTAAAGCCTGCTTTTTCCAGGCGAAACAGCGACAGGCTGTTTGTCAAAAGCGGCGAAATGTCCGTAGGCGCAGGAGTCGTTCCTGCCGGAATTTCGTAAGCGCCTGTTGCCGCATCCGAAGTGGCAAGCGTGCCCGCGTGGCCGAGCCGTTGAATATCGACACCCGTGACGGCTGTGATACGGTCTTCCTGCCGAACGGTCCCTGACATTTTCAGGGTGTACCATGTGGGAGGCGGCATGGGTCCAGCCGGGTCTTCCCGAAGTGTGACTTGCAGCGCGAGGTCTTTCAAGGTAATGGCATCTGCAAAAACCGAGGTGGTGAGCGCACCGGTGGACTTGATCATTTCTCCCGGGACTTGACTTGATTCCACTTCTGCATAGGCCTTGATAAAAACGTCTCCCGGAGGCAGGTTGAGCATCAGAAACTGGCCCTGCGTGGAGGTCTTTGTCAAGCAAGTGCCGATATTGCCGTCATTGCAAGTCGGCAGATCACTGCCTGCAGGAAAATAATAAACCTCTCCAATGGCATTGCCCGCACTGTCCGTTGCAGATACGATCGTGCTGTCCTTTTTTCCGCTGAGTTCAACAACTTTACCCAGCAAGATGCCCCGCCCCGGAATAAGAGAAGCCCCCGCCGCAGCGACCATTTCCTGAAGATCCTGGCTGGAAACGGTGGTCAGATTTTTTGTAATTTCCGGGGTCACGGAGGTTAAGGTCAATGTGCCGAGATCGGTAAACATTTCCTGATAGGTGTCCACGTGTCCCGCCGCACTTGTTTTCACCAGAAAGATGCTTTCGGAATTGAGACCGGCAAGGCTAAAGGCGCTGGTACTGCCTGTCGTCAGGAAGCCGCCCAAACCGGGGAATCTGATTTCGGTTTGTCCCACAGGGTCCAGGCCGTTTCGGCCACGCACCACACCCGTGACGGCAACGGTCGGCAGGGTCACGGGAAAGACTTCCATGTCGATCAAGGATAAACTGCCTGCAAAAATATTCACGCGCGCATTGCCCCGGCCGCCCTGAACAGCCTTAATGTAATGTTCGCCGGGCGGTACATTTAACGCGGTAAAACTCCCTGAAGTGGATGTCCCGGAGGTGTTTACAAATTCCGGCACGCCGTTAATGCTGTTATAGAGCAAGGTGGCGACCAATTCTCCATCGGCATTCGTCACCCCTGCCGTCACGGCCCCGTCCACATCCCGGACAATGCGTCCGGCTTTGTCCAGCGACCCGATTGAAACACTGGAAAGTGCACGCCCCAGCCCATCGACAACAACACCGCTGATCACACCCCGGTCGGCGCGTTGCTCGCTTGTGCCCGGCGTGGCTGTGATGAGGTTTTTGATATCCGCGCCGGACACGATTTTGAGGTTGCTTTGCTCTCCCGTAATTTCCCCGGAACCGGTTTTGAAATTGAAGGTATAGGTGGGAACAAGCGGCACTTGAAACCCCGCATCTTGCCTCTCTCCAATGGGAAAAGGCTCTGAATTACAGCCGTAAAACAAGCCGACAAAACTGCATGTCAGCACGATAATTCGGTAAACAGGCTTCATTAAGGTCTCTTTTAAGGTTTGTTAAATACTATTTTGCAAACTAACTTACTAATTTTACATCACAATAACGATTAGGGCAAAAAGGCCTCCGGCACGCGGTCTTTTAAAAAGAGATGCGAAAGCCTTAAAAACTGTAAACGATTTCCAGAAAAATACGGTTACTGTCTTTAAAAAACCCGATAAAATCAAATTGACCTACTTCTTCTCCCCGGTCGCCAATGAAAATATCGGCCCCCACAACGGTCTTCACTTTATCCGTCAAACGGGTTTCCAGAGCGGGCCTCAGCAAAATATCTTCCTCGCTGAGAAAATAAAGGGTCAACATTCTCCCAACCAAGCGTTCATGCATAAAGGTTTTTCTCATAAAGTGGGACAGCACGGTATCAATTTTATCCTGCAAAATAACAGAATTCCAATTCGGAATATATTGCTGAAGAAATTGCATGGACATTTCGGCCCCGAATAAAGCAAAATCCAGTCCGGCGGCGTATTTCAAAAAGTCGCGTTCCAATTCTCCCAATACAGGGGAGATATCGTTATCGACATTTGCAGTCAGGTTCGAAGCTGCGGCAACTTTGATGTCCAACAGGGTGCCAAAAAGCTTTCCGAAGGTATAGGCAAATTCCGCATTCAGAACAATCCGGCCAAAACTTTTCGAAAGTGTCGTCCCGATGGTTGTAATGCGATTCATTCGCGGTGTAAAAATGACTTCGGGGGCATTTGAAAATCCCCCGGCGGCATCGCCCTCAATGCGCCGAAAACTCGCGGGAAAATCGTCCCAGGTGTAAAAGGCGGTGAACCCGATTTCCCAGCCACCCCAGTTGTGGACGAGGCGTGCGGCGATTTCCGTATTTTCAATGGCCTTGAAGTCAAAATTCAGGGATGAGTCTAAAAAGGAATCGGGAGGAATAAACCCGTCCAGGATTTGAAATTGTTCAAATTCCGAACCTGCAGGCGCGGGTTTGTGCGGTGCGGCTTCGGTTATCCAGATCAGTTCAAAACGGGCATCTCCCGGAAAAAAGTCCGCCCTGGCCATCATCAAGGGAATAAAACGGTCTTCAACTTCCCTTAAAATGAATTCCCCAAAATCGAAAGGATTAATTTCATCGGTAACACGTGCACCGGGCACAACCCCCCAACGCACAATTTGTTTGCCGATACGCAGATCAAAATTTTTGAACTGCGCATCAATGTACAATTCCCGCAAGTCGATACCGTCTTGATTGATTTCCACATTACGGGAGTTTTCGACATCAACCTCGGCGATTTCCTCCGGGGTCGGGTTACGCGGCAATTGTGTCAAAATCGTGTTTTCAAAGCGTCTGGGGCTGACGGTGTCCGGATCGATAAAATCCGTAATGGCATCATAAAAAGCCCGCCCCCGGGCTGTGATGAAAAACTTCGATGAAGCGGTATAACGGGCATTCAGCCGCATCAGATTCAGTGTTTTGGTAAAGGTGACGGGTTTATTCACGCGGTAGGCGGTTTCGTTTTTTAAAGTGCCGTCAAAACTCAGACCGGCGCGGCCCGGTTTTGTTTTCCCTTTCCCCCATAAGCCGACCTTATTCCAAAATGTTTGCTCTTCCCGGTCTTCGACTTCTTCCTGATCCCCCCAATTCATAAATTTTTCAAAGGCAGTCCGCCCCGGTTTGCCCTTCCCAAAATGAAAGCGCAGTGCCGCGCGCCCTTCAAGGCCGTTGAGTTTGAGTTTGAGCACCTGCGGGGCTTGTGTGGGATCTGTGACTTGATCATTTTGACAAGCGTTTACGGTGAGGGTATCCCCTCCGGTTCGGTCTCCCAAACGCGGAAAGCAGTCGCTATTTGCCACTCCAGGTAGGCCCTCCGAAATGAGGCCGAAACTGGAAGGAAAATCACGTGCGATTTTCAATCTGGTCACTGTGCCCCAAACGTAGTTTGCACTCAAGCCCAAGGACAACCAGGGACGGATAAAAACGGCGCCCCCAAGACCGACCCGTGTTGTAAAACTTCTGCCACGCGCCTCAAAAGAGCCCAGTGAGGCAAAAGGATCGCCAACCGGATTATCCTCGACCTTGACCAAGGCATCTGCGGTCAGGTTGGTGAAAGAACCGCCGATGAGGCCGAGATCAAAAAAAAGACGGCCCCGGGTCGGCTGATTAATGAGGGAGTAGCGCCAAGAAAGAAAAACCTGGTTGATGATCAGGTTGTAGCGCGCACTTCTCGGGACGGAGATGGACGGTTCTCCGGGAGAGAGAATCATGGGCACGATATCGGTTCTCACCGTGCTGTTTCGCCACTCCGAGACACTGAAGACCAGACCGTTGCGCGGGCTGATTTCCCATTCCATTTCAATGCCAAGACTGGGTCCTCCTTTAATCTCTTTCATTTGAATATTCCGCGCTTCGGAGCGGAACTCGGGATTGGTGGGCAGTAAATGATTGGGGTCCTGTACAATCACGGTCTTGGGATTACGCAAAACATCATTGAGTTCTGTTAAAGCAGGTCGATAATACCCGGTCGTAAGTCCGATGGTGAGTTGTTTGCCCAGACGGTGCCACTGCGGATAGAATGTTTTCAAATCTGCCGTGCCGGTCATGCCAAAGCTAATAAGGTTTTGGTCATA